>WNFU01001576.1_pt1 | contig 32152 bp, 32 predicted proteins | sample 5400121 | NCBI WGS metagenome assembly WNFU01 (sample SAMN13153360, study PRJNA577476) | soil metagenome | isolation source: 100 cm soil or saprolite under grassland replicate 1 | place: USA:California | collected 2016-06-15
TCGATCAGAACGCTCCCATCCCACGAACCGTCGAATCTGGAAAGAAAGGCCCGGTTATCTCAATCCCCGAGGTCGGTGGCCTGCATCACCGGTATCAGCGGGCAGCTTGAAGCCGGCTCGGTTAATATGTTCCCGAATATTGATCGACGGCAGATCCAGCCGCAAGAATCGGCTTGGCGCGATCAGGTTGATTCTTCTGAATAGGCCGAACGGCTTATCTGGGAACGATGGTCGGATTTTGCGGAGGTTCGTCTGCCCTAAAGAATGAGAAGCGCTATTGTCCGAATTGACGAAAGCCGAGTCGAAGTTGAACTCATCGATCTTGTGAAATTCCAGCCTGAAGCTCTTGGATGGCATTTTCGGTACCCACAACGAGTATCAGCGTGGAGATAATCAACCTGGCGATTGAGGGTGTCCCTTCGGCAACCGTCCGTTGACAGCGTGAATGACTCGTGCTCCCTATCCTTTGTCAAGGCACCCTTGCCGAAGGGATACGATTCGGTGTCGCCGCGTTGGTAGGAACTTGGCGTAAGACCGCCAGTTATCCGTGTGGTAACGCGTGATCTGGCACTCCCCCAGCTTCTGCAGGAGTTGGCGGCAAGCGGCGTCCGTACGCCGTTCATTGACGAAGGCGACGACCTTGCGTCGCTGCCGGTCGTAGCCGTACCAAGTCCAGCGCTGTCTCCGTTTGGCGCCGGCAAATGACCAGAACTCATCCATTTCCAGGTCGCGCACGCGCCGTGGATACGCGGGCTCGTCTATTCGCGTGGCCGCATCCCGCAAGGTCTTGAGGATCGTGTTGGTACTCAAGAACAAGACACGCTCAATGTCTCGGATGCCTGAGCCGTTGATCGTCAGCGGGACGACCAAGTCTCGTACTGCCCCGACGCATCCCAAGTTGGTGTAGTCGCGGATGAACTGGCGGCGGCAGTCTTTGCGCAAGTAACTTTGTTTTCGATGCGCAGTTTTGCCATTTTTGACAATGCTCACTGATGAGCATCACGGACAAATGATTGCTTCGTAACACATAGCAGTGGAAGCATAACTCATCCGAGCCTCTTCAGCAGATCATCATCATTTCTGACACACGACCCTCTCGTTTGGCCGGGGCGTTTGCAACTTGTGATTTGGAGATGTAGATTGCGACAGAACCCGTGCCTTCGCGACTCCTTGCGTCAAACGCGCGGGACGGGCGGAATCTCAGGCGCGCCGAAAGACACAGAGGTGGGAATACCATGCACAGAAAAGTCGTAGCCGCTCTTGCAGTTTGGCTGTTGATGATGCCGCTTGGCGGCAAGGCCGGCCAGCATAACTCTCAGCCAAAAACCGTGAGTGCCATCACCGCGTCGGAGGCGATTATGACCCTCGCCGACGTCAAACCGGGCCAGATAGGCAAGATTAGAACTGTGTTTAAAGGCACAGAAGTCGAAGAGTTCCAATGCGAAGTGCTTGGAATACTCAAGAATTCCATTGGCCCGGGCAAGGATATGATCATGATAAAACTGCGCGGCGATAAACCCGAGTTCACCGGCGTCGTCGCAGGCATGAGCGGCAGCCCGGTGTACATCGACGGCAAGCTGGTTGGCGCCCTCGCTTATCGCTGGGGGATATTTACGAAAGAACCTATCGCCGGAGTCACCCCGATCGAAGACATGCTCGAAGTCGGCAACTACGGGACGGACAGCAAGCCTCGCAGAGCCTCAGTCGAGAGGTTCAATCCAAGCTCGACAGAGGTAACCGATGACTTGTTGTACTCCCGATTGTGGCAAGAAACTCAGGAGCCCGAAGCGGCGACGCAAGCTTCAGCCGCAAGTCCCTCGATGATGGCGCCAATAAGCACGCCGCTTGTCTTCTCGGGTTTCGATCGCAGGTTGTTTGACCGCTTTGCCGGTTTCTTCCGCAAGAACAACTTTGTTCCAACTATGGGTGGAGGCACTTCGGGCGACGTCAAGCAGGACACACCGTTTGAGCCCGGGGCGGCCGTTTCTTGCGTGCTGATGAGCGGCGACATGAGCATTGCGGGAACAGGAACTCTTACCTATCGCGCCGGTGACCGCGTGCTCGGATTCGGCCACCCGATGTTCCAATCCGGTGAAGCCGACATTCCGATGGCAAAGGCGAAGATTGTGCTGACGCTGTCGAGTTCGTACGCGTCATTCAAACTGGCGGAGCCGACCGAGATTGTCGGTTCGATCAAACAAGACCGGCTGACCGCGATCATGGGGAAAGTCGGTTCGATGGCCCGAATGATTCCGGTCTCGGTTGAAGTGAATCCAGCGCGAGGTAAAAAGAAGACGTTCAACTTTCAGATGTTCGAGGAGCCTTTTTTTACTCCGCTGCTATTGAACATTGCCACGGTCAATACGTTGCTGGGTGGCATGGATTACGAATCGGTGCAAACGATTACGCTCAACGGCCAGATAGAGATCGACGGACACCCATCAGTAAATGTAAACGACGCCATGGCCTCCGAAGATACCGACGCGGTATTCCCGCTGGCGTTTCGAGCATCGAGTTACCTGACCAGGTTGTTCTCCGGACTCTACACCAACCCGTTAGAGCGGCCGGTAGTCAAACGAATAACCCTGCGAGTTGACCAGAGCGCCGAGCGCAAGGGGACGGCGATCGAAGAAGTGCGCGCGGACAGGGAAGAAGTCAAACCCGGCGACGAGTTTGCGCTCGCAGTGTTGATGCGGCCTTACCGGGGTGAGCGAACTACAAAGATCGTCAAGCTCAGATTGCCCGAGACTGCCGAGCGCGGTCAGGAACTGAGAGTGATGGTTTCTGATGCGCGCAGCTTCGAGGCAGCCGAAGGCGCACTGGGCCGCTCGTTTGTCGGCGGAACCAGCAGCCTCGATGAGCTGATCGCTCAACTGAACCGCTCGCGTCCGAGCAACGCGATTTACATCCGCGCGTCTCAGAATACTCGAGGCGCATCGATAAACCAGCAATTGTTACCGTCGCTGCCACTGTCGGTGCTGTCGGTCATCGGTTCAAGCCAAACCGCAGCCAACACAACCACCGCTGCCGATTCGCCGCTGCTGACCGCAACCGAGCCCGTCGACTACGTCGTCAGCGGGCGAAAATACATCCGACTGATCGTCAAATGAGCGCGTGACGAAACTGTGAAGTGGGACGCAGTGAGGTTGATATGAAGACACTGTTGCGACCTCTTTTGGTCATCGCAATTTGCGCAGCGGGCTCCATAGCCAGCTCAACTCAAATATGGGAGCAAAAGACTCTCGAGGACTTCGAAAAAGGGGAATCGTCCGGAATATCTCTTGGCGCCGAGGGAAAACTTCAGCTTTCGCCCCCGGTCGATTTGGTTTTCGAAACGGGCGATCCCTACGTGTGGGCACTCGCGCGTGATTCTCGCGGTCGAGTATTTGTTGGCGGAGGGAACGAGGGCAAGGTCCATTTGCTCAAGGATGGCGGTCCATCCGTCTTTTTTAAGGCGCGCGAAATTGAAATTCATGCGCTGGCGGTCGATTCGGGGGACAACCTTTATGTCGGCAGCTCCCCTGATGGAAAAGTCTATCGCGTTGCGCCCGACGGAACTACATCAGTTTTCTTCGAGCCAAAAACCAAGTACATCTGGGCGCTCGCATTCGATCGCAAAGGCAACTTGTACGTCGCGACCGGCGACAAGGGCGAGTTGTTCAAGGTCGACACACAAGGCCATGGAACGGTCGTTTACAAGAGCGGAGATAAACACGTTCGGGCGCTCGCGTCTTACGGCGACGGAGTGATCGCCGGTACTGAAGGCCGGGGCCGCATCGCCCGCGTTTCAAGTGAAGGGCAGGTATTCGTGCTCTACGATGCAGGCGCGCGCGAGATCAGCTCGGTCGCGGTCGCGCAGGATGGCGCCATCTACGCAACGGGAATCCGCGTCGGCTCAACTCAACCAGGACAACCAACACTGCGGACGCCGACACCAGCGGCGCCGTCGAGTCAGCCGCTGCTGCTCGAGAGCGCGTTACAAGGTGTAATGGAGAGAATTGGCGCCGGTCCGCAGCCTCCGATGCGCGAACCTCAAAGCAGCGAGCTGTATCGCATTACTTCCGACGGATACCCGAAACAAATATGGAAATCGGATAGAGTGACGGCATTTTCCGTTGTTCCACTCGCCGACGGAAGCGCGATGGTCGGGACTGGAGACCGGGGCCTTATTTACAAAGTCAACGCTGACGAACGCGGGGCATCCGTGCTGGCGCGGGCCGGCGGAAGCCAGGTAACAACTCTTTTGAGCGATGAGCGGTCAAAGACGATTTACGCGGGGACCAGCAATCTCGGCCGCCTCTACAAGATAGGAAGTGGTTACTCTGCCGAGGGGAGTTTCGAATCCCAGGTGAAAGACGCAAATATCTTCTCAAAGTGGGGACACCTTCGTTGGACGCAAGAATCTCCGCGTGGCACTTCCACCAAGATACTCACAAGGTCAGGCAATACTCGCGAGCCTGATTCCACTTGGAGCCCCTGGTCCGAACCGCTATCCCAGCCCTCCGGCCAACAGGTAACAAGCCCGCCGGCGCGCTTCTTTCAATGGAAAGTCGTCCTTAGCACGACTAACAACGACGTGACGCCGGTTGTCGACAATATCCAATTGGCTTACCTCCCGCGCAACGTCGCGCCCGAGATCAACTCGGTTGTTTTGCAGCCGCGTGATATGGCAATCGAGCGCATGCCAGTGGTCCAGGACCAGCAATTCAGCCAGTTCACACAGTTCTCAGGAAGCGGCGGCAGCTCCAGCGCGCCGCCACAGGCGCCAACACCTGCACTTCGATTCGTACCCACGCGCACTTCCACAAAGAGAGGATGGCAATCGGTCACCTGGGAGGCACGCGACGAGAACGGCGATACGCTGACGTACTCGGTCCAGATAAAAGGCGACGGCGAGTCGGAATGGAGAACGTTGAAGGACCGTGTCGAGGAGTCGTTCTTCTCTTGGGACACTGCCAACTTCCCCGATGGAGCCTATACGGTGAGGATAGTGGCTTCGGACGCGCCATCGAACCCGCCGGATCTGACTCAGCATACGACGCGTGTCAGCGAACGCTTTTACATTGATAACACGCCACCTTCGATCAACGGGTTTACGATTGCGCAGGAGGCTCAGTCCAAGGGAGCCATACGCGTGAGATTTCGAGCGATCGATACGGCGACTTGGCTGAACAAAGCCGAGTACACCGTTGACGCCGGAGAGGCGCATATTGTATTTCCATCGGACGGGATATTCGATTCGGAGTCAGAGGAGTTCGACTTCGTAATAAATGTCAGCGCCGGCGAGCACGTGGTTGCAATCAGGGTGAGCGACCGAGCGAACAATCAAGCCAGCGCGAAACAAGTAGTCTCGGTGAAATAACAAATCACCACACTGTAGTCGGCGGGTCGCTAGGCGCTGGCGGCGGCTCTAGGTAACGAGTCGGGGTGGCGATGGGCCCTTCCGGCGTCGGAGTGGTCGATGGCGCGAGGCCGGTGGCCTCTTCGTATTTCTGCTTCGCTTTAAGCGCCAGTTTCTTGGCTTCGGCGAAGTTTCCGTTGGTAAGCGCTGTGCGGGCGGCGAGACGCGCTTGCTCGGCTTCCCGCCATAGTTGCGGCGCAACCTGCGCCGCCTGGGCGTTGCGCGCATCGGCGCGGTAGCTTTGGATTTCGGCGAGCAGTTTCTGGGCCTCGTCACGGTCGTTCTGCCGGACGACCAGTTCATTCCAGATCTGCGACACGCGCTGATAACCCTGGTCGGCGGCCTTGAATCGTTGTTGACGAAAGGCAATCTCAGCTTCGCGCCACGCGGCCTGCGCTTCGGCGACTTTTGCCACGAAGCCTTGCCGCTTGTCGAATTGCTGCATTCGCTTGATGGCCGCGTCGGCCTCTTTGCGGCGGATGGTGGCGTCGGGCCTTGTCCCGAAGAACTTCTCCTGCCCAAACTGCCAGATCGTTTTGCCGTAAACCGATAGAAGCGCGCCTACGACTAGCGCCGCCACCCAACGCCCAGGATGCCTGGGACGCAATGATAGCAGCCATCTGGCTGACCGAGCTACAACGGGTTTCGGTTTCGGTCGAACGTTGAGAGGTTTCGCCCGCTTTATGGGCGGAAAGTTGGGCGATGGCGGCGTTTGATAGTTCGGCGCCGCCGCGCGGGGGGCGGCAGGTTGAAACACATCTCGCTTGACGTCAGCGGGTATGCGGTAATGATCGCGGATTTCGTAGATGGCGTTGCGTAGATGCTTGGCCGCACGTTTAATTTCCGCTTCGGTGTGGGGCGTTTCGCAACTTTCAGGATGCACGATGCAGTTGCGCACGCCGATGGCAAAGAAGATGTCAGGCACATTTGTGAAAAGGTGTCTGTTGGCGTTGACCCTCTCACCAAAACCGACATTCTTCCCATCTTTCGGCGTGACATTCGGGTTGATAAGACTCAATAGATAGCCGAGTAAAGAGACTAACTTCGTAACCTGGGTGTCAGCGGCATATTCTTGTTCAATTTTTGAAATCGGGTAAATGCCTTGCGGAAGCATCTTCATTACCTCCGTGTCCCTTATATATTCACCGCGCTACGCGATAAGACGTCGTATTTAGTCGAGTCAATTTTCTGCGGAAGTGGGCATTTCAAAGGTCAGGCCCTGTCACTTGTGGGATCCGCCGGCGGCGTCTGCCAGGAGCAGCGAGGCAGACATTGCGCGCGCTGGCCGATGAAATTATTAGATGCTGGCTTTGAGATAGAACTTGCCCGTGGGTTGAGGAGATCCTCCTCTCGGTTCGAGAGTCACCGCAGTAGCGGCCAGACCAACCAACGCTTCTGGCGGTAGAGTCAATTTCAAGACAGACCGTCCCTGCTCGTTGGTGCGAAAGACGGCGGCGCTGATCTTCGCATTCTTCGTCACGTACCAGAGTTGATAGTCCTTGTCGGAAGGCGGCGCCGGCAGATCGAAGATATAAATGGCCCACTGTTGCGCCTTCGTGTCCCAGAGCACCTTGGCGTTGGCCTGGGGAGCTTCTTCTCCGACCATCGATATGATCCTGGTCCTGGGAGAGACGATGTCGTCAACCTTCCCCCTCAACTCGGCGTTCCGTTTGAACAGGTAGCCGGCGGTGAAGGCAAGCAGCGCCGTGGCTGCGATCAACAGCCAGCGCGCGGGCTTCGATTCGGCGCGGCGAGGCTGAACGAACGGCAAGACGTTCCTCTCGTCCAGCTCGGCCATCTTTTCCAGAGAGGATTCTTCGACGGCGATCTCGATCGGAGTTTGCTGAGCTTCTTCGACGATTCGATTGAGCAATCGCTCTCTAACGTAATCAGGCGGAGTTTGAAGTGGCAGGGCCTGAGGCAACAAAGTGGCTACATCGCGCCACCGGGCGATGACGCGCAGGTGTTGCGGAGTGGCGCTATGCAACGACGCTTCGACTTCCTGCGCCGTTTTCTCATCAAGCGCGCCGATTACATACAGCGGCGCTATTTCTTTTACCTTATTCCATTTCATAACACATCATAATAATGACATGAGCGCTGTTTATAGCATAAGTTACGCGATCAAGCCCGCCAATGGATGTCGCCAAAAAACGCTGCTTGCAGATCAACCGGACGAAGGCAATCACGCGGGAAAACAGGGAGACAGGGAGGCACAATGAGGAGCGCCGTGAAAACCAGAGATTCTCTTGAATCTCCTATCCGGCGGGACACCGGGGAAGTAAACGCCTACGAGTTATGAATCCGACGCTGATTCAGCGTAGGAATCGCCACCTGCAGCCGTCAGGCTTTGGGTGGAGAAAATGTCAATCCTTCAATTCTCACCGAGCAATGGGGCGAGGGCATCGCGCAATTTCATCATTCCGAGCCGGGTGCGTGTTTTGACGGTGCCCAGGGGCTGGTTCAATTTCTCAGCGATCTCGCTGTGACTGAGGCCGGAGTAGTAGGCCAGCTCGATCACCTGTCGTTGTTCGGGCGTCAACACATTCAAGGCTTCCCGAACAAGCTTTTGGAGTTCGGAAGCGGCGGCCGACTCTTCGGGGCTGGACGCGTTTGCCGGGGCGTCGCCCAGGACGTCGAGCGGTTCCTTTCGCCGCTGCTCCTGCCAGCCCGAGCGCAGGCGGTCAATGGCGCGGCTGCGCGCGATGGTAGCCATCCAGGCCAGGGGCGCGCCGCGATTGGCGTCATAACTAGCCGCCTGACGCCAGACCTGAGTGTAGACATCGATCAGCACCTCTTCTGCGGAACTCATGTCATCGAGCACTCGCAGAACGAGGCTGTAAATCAACCGGTTCGTCGCATCGTATAGCGCGGCTAGCGCCGATTGATCGCCAGTCGCTACGCGCTCGACCAGTAAGACCAGATCATGGTCTCGCCCGATCGCTTCGACTGTGTCAATAGCTAGTTGCGCCGGCTCTCCTGATTGTTCCACCGACAGGCCGCCTTCTGTTCGACCACCGCGACGCAAACTACTTCTTCTATCTCCCGCCAGCGCCGGTAGAGCCATGACTCCCTGCTTATCATCTTCAGTCTTTGTCATCTCGAGAAGAAGGGACTACTCTGCACGCAACACAACACTTCCTGCTCTCAAGAGCTCACAGGCCAATATCTGTCAGGCAGGTAAAGATGTCAATATTAACGTTCGCAGTCCAAATCGCCGTAACGGGTGTTTGTGATGATGGGTGAGCATGCGGCGAGCTGTCTTGACAGGCTTATGAAAAAAATCAAGACAGCTCGCCGCATGCTCATGTAAGAAATCAGATGCGCCGCCGCGGCGCCGCAAGGACGCCCCTTACTTGAACTTGAAGAACGCCACTCGCTCGCTACCGTCGTTCAACCTTACGATCAACTGGCGGCACGTCCCCGCCCACGGCTCCTCAGTCTTCCAAACGTAAGTGTAGGTGTCGCTCTCCGCGTCGTAGCTCAGACTGCTTCCACCGGCCGTGACAGTCTGCTCGATCTCGCTCGCGGGCGCGCCGTCACTACACGTGATCTGCTGCGACACGGGGAAGCCCGCCGCGAAGATGTTCAAGCCCTTGTCCCCGCTCAGTGAGAATTTGACCGGGATGGCGCGGCCAGCGTTGACCACGTTGACCGTCGGCGGGTTGTCGACCGGCTGGAAGAAGCCGCTGAAGTTGTAGCGCACCGTCACCGTGAAGCTGCACGTCGCTTGATTGTTCGCGGCGTCTGTGGCTGTCACGTTGACGGTGGTTAGGCCGACGGGGAAGATCGTGCCTGAGGCCTGGCTAGTGGTGATGCTCGGCGACGCCGTGCAGTTGTCGGTGGCAGTTGGCGCCGGGTAGTTGACCACCATCCCGGTGTCCATCGTATTCGGCGGCAAGGTCATGACGACATTCACTGGGCAGGCGATGACGGGCGGAATCGTCTCCGGGGTGACTGTGACATTGAGTGTGGCTTCGGCGAATAGCCCGCCGCTGTCGGTGACACGCAGGGTGAAGCTGGCGTTCGAGGCGTTGCAGTCCGCTCCGACGCTGGCCGTGACCTGGCCTGAGGCATCGACGCTGATTGAAGAGACAGTCACGCCATCCGCCGTTGCGCTCGCCGCGCCGTTGATGGTGACGTTCAGAGTGTTCAGAGCGTCTTCGGCGTCGTTGACCTGGGCGATGGCGCCGATGGAAGCAGGAAGATCTTGCGTCCGCGTCACACCGGCGGCCGTAATCACCGGCGGAGTGTTAGTAGGCGCCGTAAAGGTTCTGGTGCAAAAATTCTCTGACTATACAAAATATTGTGGAAAAGGAACCATCTAAACCACTATAGATTGTGGTCGAAATTTTATTTGCACCAGAACCGTCTGTCGGGGTACTCAGCCGGCGGCCCAGAGCCATGCTTTCTGTCCAGCCTATTCACCTCTGCGAGCGCGAACCGCATTCGGTCTCTGTCGCTGTTGTTAAGGCAAGCAAGCGCGAAACGGACGAGCGCGTCACGTATTTCCGAGCGGTAGTCCTCGGCCGAGCATTCGATAGGATCGCATTTGCAAATGCGATCTATGGCCTTGCGAGTCTCTTCTGTCATGGGGAAGTTTCCTTTTCGTGTTCAGAGGTCTGACGTGTAATGGAAGCATTGCGCGTCGGGACGGGTATTAGGGGCGAGTAGGTCGATTCATTTGCTGGCGCGGGTTTATACCCTCAAGGGGTTTCCCGGTCAACGCTTTTCTTTGTGTGGAGTCTCCCAGCGTTGCAGGCTCCGATTGGCGCGGAGTTGGTGAGATTGCAGGACGCCGCACGTAGATCATTTGCGGCGCGAAGTTCCCGACTCTTGACCCTGAGTGAGCTTCGCGAGCAGTTGCTCGCGCTGACGTTTAATGGTTCCTTCTTCGATCTTTCGCAGTTCATTTATCAAATCGACGAGTGTCTCGGCGTAGAGGTTGAGCGCTTCAGCGGCGAACTCATTGCCGGAAACAAATCCGGATTTCTGCGCGCAAAGCGCGAGACGTTCTTTTAGCTGATCCTCGATTCGGATGTTGTATTGCGTTTTTTCGGCCATGTCAAAGGTCCTCCGTGGCGCGGATTATGGCCGAAAGACGGCGAATAAACAAAAGTGTGCGGCAGGCTTCGATTGGCGCGGAGTCGGAGAGACGGCAGGTCGTCGCACCGCGGATGTCAGAGTTCGGACGGCGTTTGAGCCGTTACTATGAGCCTCGATCCGCCGACCGAAGAGATGCTGATCAATGGGCAGAATCCGCACGCAAAACGAATCCTTGGCGCCTGCGACAAGCTCTTTCGTTGGGGTTCGGCCACGCGTGGACATCTCACCGAATAACAGCGCGAGAGACTCAGCGCGATGTCGCTTGATGAAATAATCGCGGCCCTGACGTAGCCGCGCCCCCTGCCCTGCCAACAACGGAGACGAATCATGCCTTGTAATGCTCGACAAGCCGGGCAAGAACTTCCTCCGGCGTCAGGCTCTCATGCCGGAAGATGTCGATGAACGCGTCACCAACGCTGAGTGATTCGCGGGCGTATGTTTTGGAATCCGTGACGCCGACCGGCCATTGCACAAAATCCGCGTCGTCCGCCACGGGGAAGCTCAGGCCGTCTTGATTGCCGCCGATGAATAGATAGCTTTGCATGGTGTGTGAACCGGCCCGGCGGTCGCCGGTAGAAATGGCCGAACTCGCTTCATTTTCTCTTTGTTGAAGTCGGGGTCGGCTTACCGAAATCCTCACGCTGAGATGGCGTCGGCGTTGGGACACCGGCCTCGCGTATGGGTTTGTCGGAAGGATTATTCGAGAGTGGATTGCCAGACGCATCAACCGCGCGTTTCGGGACAACCCAACCGACGCCATCAAGGTATTGCTCGGTCGCGCCGGTATAGCGATTGACGCGGACTAGAATGCCTCCCTGAGCGTTGTAATACTGATACTCACTCGGCCAGAAACCAATCAGGGCGCCGATGGCGACAATCAAGATGCAGAAGATAAGAAACTTAGCCAATCCATCCATAGAACCTTTGTATACATATCCATCCATAGAACCTCTGTATTCATCCATAGAACCTCCATTGATGGTGGATCAATGCGCGGAATATAGAGTTGGAGAGCGTCGAGACAACGAGGCCGCCGGGTTGGAGTGACAACCCGTCGCCCACGGTGTTGCTACCTTAGAAGCGGTGTAGGAAGTATCAATGCGAACTCACCCGGCAAAATGGGCGCCATGTTCTCGTCTTCAGCTAAATCCCTGATTCCGCAAGGAGGGTGACGCTTAATCAATTCGGACGGGGGCGCGAGACGTGACAGTTTGTCGCTGCGGCAGGGGCGATGACGTGTCAGCGGAGTCGGAGGGTTTGCGTGACGCCGCGCAACATAACCTGTGGGGCGTTTTGGGACCCGACTGCCACAAAAACCTGTGGGGCGTTTCGGGACACGCCCCACGCGAAACGCCCGGTATTCAACACCGTCATTTCGGCGCGGTAATTGCACTCGCATACAGCACTGTGAAGAAGGACAACAAGCCGAGTGGACGAAGGATGCAACCTGACAGCCGCCCACTCGGCTTGTCCTATTTTCGCGCCGGCTTTTTTTACTCTTCACATCTCGAATTGCCGGGCGTAGAATCCGCCCGCCCACCTCTCACGGAGAGGCCCCATTTGAAACCACAACAACGAAAGGATTCCCCCATGAAACGGTTCACACTCGTTCTTACACTCTGCTTGACATTCTGCTTTCCAAGTTATTCTCAGACTAAGCCTTCAACTCAATCTTCCCCTCCCGCACCATCTAACCAAACACCCAAAGCGCCTCTTGCCTTTGGCTTGGAAGATGGGACTCCGGTCAAGTTGCGGATAAACCGAACCATCTCTTCCGCGGATGCCAAGACTGGCGAAACTGTTGATTTTGAGGTTCTTGAAGATGTTAAATTCGGCGAAATCACGCTTATTCCACGCGGAGGAATTGCTTGGGCAACGGTAACAGAGGCTCAGCCAAAGAGAAGAATGGCGCGCGGGGGGAAGCTAAATGTCAATATAGACTCTGTTCGACTTGTCTCGGGCGAGAAGGCTGCTTTACGTGCGGTCAAAGAAATTAAGGGAGGCGGACATACTGGGGCCATGACAGGCGCAATAGTCGCTACAAGTATTGTATTTTTCCCGGCCGCCCCTTTCTTCCTTTTCATGAAAGGAAAAGACATCACAATTCCCAAGGGGACAGAAATCACCGCATACATCAATGGAGACATTTCTCTTGATCCCAAGAAATACACCCCGCTTGCACAGAGTAATGAGCAAGCAGCGCCAACTTCGCTGGAAGCTAAGACAGAACAGGCGCCAAGTACGATTGACTCTGAGTTCTCAAATGTAACGATTAAATCCGTTCCAGAGGGAGCTGAAATCTCAATCGATGGCAAATTCGCAGGCAGCACCCCGTCAACATTGCGCCTCAAGTTTGGAGAACACAGAATCTCTATTAAGCAAGTGGGCTACGTTTTATGGGAGCGAACGATGACGTTGAGCGCAGGGGGAAATATAACTGTGGATGCGACTTTAGAAAAAGTTCCTTAAAGATAGGATGTAGGTTGCGAAACCTCGCCCAAGCTCGACATGGTCAATGATATTGGCGATTTGACTGATACAGGTGTGGCGAACTTCTGTTTTCACGCATCAGAGGCAAGTTTGAACACAGGCGACGCCGCGGGCTTCGATTGGCGCGGAGTTGGTGAGTTTGCGAGTTGTCGCACATTCCCTTCGGAGTTAGGGAGCGGAGGCGTCTCGGCTCGGGCGCGTCCTTCGAGAGCGCTAAATGGGTTCGGGTCCGATGATAATATTGGCAGTAGCTTTTCAAAATCCGGCGGAGATGATTTTCATTGACCACGATCACATGGTCGAGGCCCTCTCGCCGGAGACTTCCAATCACCCTCTCCACGAAAGGGTTTTGCCAGGGACTCCGGGCCGCCGTGATCACTTCTTCGATCCACATCCCCTTTACCCGCTGGCAAAACTCTTCCCCGTAAATCTGGTCGCGATCCCTGATCAGAAACCGCGGAGCACTCTCTTCGGGGAAAGCTTCAACCACCTGTTGGGCTGTCCATACGGCTGTCGGATTGGCAGTTACATTGAAGTGAACAATCCGCCGACGGTGATGCTCCAGCACCACCATTACGAACAGGACGCGAAACGAAGCGGTCGGCACGGTGAAAAAATCGATAGCGATGATGGCGCCGAGATGGTTGTCGAGAAATGTCCGCCAGCTTTGAGATGGCGCCTCGCGTCGCCTGGGCATCAGCCGCGACACGGTTCGCTCGGAAACTTCAAGGCCGAGATTTTGCAATTCTCCATGGATGCGAGGGGCGCCCCACAGCGGATTGGCCTGGGCCATCTGTTTGATCAACATTCTGACCTCTGCCGAGACCGTTGGCCGACCGATACTTTTTCGCCGCGACAACCATCTCCAATAGAAACGGAAAACCTGGCGATGCCAGGCGATAACAGTCTCAGGTTTGACGATAATCAGAGCCTCCCGCCAACCGGCCCAGATTTTTGAGAGCCAGACCCAGAAGAGGCGATCCGTCGGCCGTAGCCTCGGGCGAGGATGGCGGCGTTTGAAGATGGCCAGTTGTTGTCTGAGAGCAAGATTCTCCAGAGCCAGGTCACGATGCTGACTGAAGGCTGAGAAGAACGCCGAGATGCAGGCAATTAAACCACTCATCACCTCGCCGACTATATTGGGAGCCAGCCGGGAAATCCAATGTTTTCTGCAAATTCGGACTTTTGGCGATGGACAGGCTTAGCGTAACACTACTTCCATAACCAGCGTCCGATCGCTGTGGCCCACTACAACTGCGGCGCAGTTTATTTCGTGTTCGGCGCGGGCTGAGCCTGCATAACTTTGATCCGACTTCTGACCTGTTTCGCCTCCTCTAAATTCGGATTGATGGTCAAGGCTTTCTGTGCATTGGATAAAGCCTGCTCAGGGGCGCCGACGGCGGCTTGCGCGCGCGCGACTTTGGCCAGGGTCTCCGGATTCGCAATCGGAGTCTTGGCGACATCGGCGACCTTCTTCTGTAATTCCGCCTTCGCGGCGGCGTCAGCAGGATTGTTTTCCACATGCGTGGTCAGTTTATCCATATCGCGCACTAGCTCGATCCTCCCTTTCAATTGCGCTGCCTCGGGTAAGTTGGGATCTTTCTGCAAAGCTTTATCGAGGTTGGTCAACGCGCCAGCGTCATTGCCCAGAGCGACCTGCGCGCGGGCGACGGTGGTCAGCGTCTCGGGATTCAAGAGCGGGCGCGCGGCGACGCTTTGCACCGCTTTTGCCAAATCTTCTCGCGCCGATTTGTCAGTTGGCCTCTGCTCCAACTCTCTGGTCGCCTTGGTGATCTCGATCAGGTTGTTCATGAGTTTGATGGAGCTGACGACGGGAAATCCGATCATCAAAATCGGGAACAGGAAGAATCCGAAGAGTCTGCCTAGAGCCTGCTTTTTGACCAACGAATACACAAAGGCAAAGAGCAACACCAGAAACATCAGCGTGCCCAGCGCAAGCAGCACAATCTCGTAAGAATAGAGTCCGTCAAAGAAACGCATCGTATTTCCTCTTTGAGACTAAATCGAATCGGCGCAGTACAGTATGATCCTGCAGAGATAATGGCAGTACGCCGGCATTAGCTGTTTCGAGGCTGATCTCTTTCCCCGAGTCCGACACGGCAGGAAGCGGCTCCCAGGGATCGAACTCTATAGCCGCTGAGGCATCGTAATCGGCGATGACTGTCTGCCTTAGTGTGCCCCTTGGAAAACGGTAAAACAGAAAAATCAATGCTGAGTCGGCGAGAACGATACGCCTGTGCAAATCGGCTGTCAATCTTTTCGCGGCCAGATCAGGGATTCTATAGCCGCATCAAATCATCAGGCGGCTGGCGGCTGTCTTGACAAGATCATGCATCTTCACGCTTCATTCTGCCAGTTTCTTCTCGTTGCGCCGCCTCAACTCGAGCAGCCGCGGGATCATCATATCCACGCTCCGGAAGACTCCGTCCGTCACGCCGTGAATCAACGCAATCACGTCTTCCGTCGCATGCGGGCCCAGCGCCCGCTAAGTTCAAGCGACTTCCAATCGAAGACGTTTTTTGCAACCCCGATGACTGGACGGCGTAATGGGGAGTGCGAACCTCTAACACCCGAACTCAGAAGCTGACGAAGACCGATTCCGTGAAGCGCTCAACCGCGCAAGCCCGTTGACGTGTACCCGACTCGACCGTCCATCGAATGATGGAAGAAAGGAAAGACCACATGCCCCCTCGTAATCAACTCGTCGCCTGCGTCATCAGGCAATACGACGCAGGGCTGTATCGAGCCTGGGTCAGTTTGGACAAGGGACATATGGTTTGTTTGGGCGCATATCAGGATGAGGCGGACGCTACGGAGACGATCGATCGCTTCCTGGACACTTATCAGGACGGGCGGATAAAGACCCCCGAAGACATTTTGCCCCTTATCGATTCAAGTTACGCTCAAGACCTGACAGCGCCTTTGCTCGTGGTTGGGCGGGGAGTTGGCCCAGATCTCAACGGCATTGGCGAAGGCCTCATCACCCGCAGCCCTTCCCTCTCCCTCGAGCATTAACCACATTCGTCGAAGATCCTTGTCCTTCGCCAAAACCTCATCCCGACACCAAATGCCTCACAGTGGTCTCATATAACTCCAGTTAACATGTTATATCCGGTTTTCCCAAGTTATTGAAACTAAAGGCGGATGAGGTTTTGGCGAAGGACACCCGAAATCGTAGTAAGAGTCAGCCAACATCATCAATCCGAATGAGAACCATGAGAACCGGATGGAACCTGAACGAGTTTGAGAAGATTTGATCGCGGGTTTGATTACTTTTACCGGCGCCCGCGCCATCATCAGTCGCCATGCGGATGTACGATTGGCGAGCGGATAATTTCCTTGCAGCCGCAGGCGTGATTATTACCAGCGATCTTCTTATAAGCAAATATGGCGGCATACGATGATCAAAGACCGAATCGAGGAGGTAAGGCTGATTGCGTAGCTGCATTGTCGGGTTGAAACCTTCACGGCACGGCAATAGATGAAATATTCCAACGCTCCTTCCTACAATCTCTTTGCGTTCTTGCACATAATAATTAAATCGCTTGTTGTCGTAATGCAGAAGTTTTCCCTATCTTGCCAACGCCAGCCGTGTTTATTGTCAGTGGACAAGGCCAGATTCTTTTCCAGCCCGTCAATCCTGACTACAAAGTGCGCATGCACCCGGAGATTCTTTTAGCGGCGGCCAAGGCCTTTGCCAAGAAATAATCTTAGGATGAGGTTGGATTTGGCGAGCGATTCTGCCGCGTCGCCACGGCCATAGACTTTATAGAGGAAGTTGTTAGACTTGACGAATGAATACCCAACACCTTGACTATACTGATGGCGAAATCATGTGCGAAGCCTATGTGGCGTACGACGAGTCGCAGACATCGAAACGGCCTTGCGTGCTCGTCAGTCATCAATGGAGCGGGCAGAGTGACGCTGAACGCGAGAAGGCCGAACAGTTGGCGCAACTTGGGTACGTCGGCTTCGCGATCGATATATACGGCAAGGGTGTCCGGGGCGGTCTATTAGACGATAACAGCAAGCTCATCCAGCCATTTTTGGATGACCGTGCGATGCTCCGCCGGCGCATCATCGCGGCGCTCGCGGCGGCCCAAAGGCGCCCCATGGTCGCCCCTGATCGAATCGGGGCAATCGGCTATTGCTTCGGCGGATTGTGCGTGCTGGACCTGGCGCGCAGCGCGGCGCCGGGCGTGAAGGGTGTGGTGAGCTTTCATGGCGTATTTCATCCTCCGAATCTCGGCGAGCAAGCGCCCATCACCGCCAAGGTCCTCATCTTGCACGGCGATGACGACCCCCTGGCGACACCTGAGCACGCGCTGGCGATCGCGCGGGAGTTCACCGAGGCCAAAGCCGACTGGCAGCTACATGCCTATGGTCACACGACGCACGCCTTCACAGCCTCAGGGGTGAATTTGCCCGAGAGAGGTCTCGTGTACAACGCCACAGCCGATCGACGATCCTGGATCGCAATGAAGAACTTCTTCGAGGAAGTTCTGGCCTAAGTAGCTCTACATTTAACCATGGTCGGCTTGTGGCGCAACTGACCAGCAATATCCTGCGGGCGGAGTTTTCTATCACTCGCTTTTTGCTCCAGGCCGGCGGCTTGAAAGAAATCCGTCAAGACTTCACTCGGATTGATCTGCATGACGCGGATATTGTGTTGGCGCAATTCCGCGCGCCAACATTCGGTCATTCCGGTCAACGCAAATTTACTGGCCGCATAGGCCGTGCCTCCCGCAAACCCCTTCGATCCCGCGGTTGAGGAGATGTTGATGATGTTCCCGCGCTGGCGGCTAATGAAGTAGCGCGCAGACTCGCGGGCGACGAGCATCGCGCCAGTCACATTGGTTAGGAACAGGCGGTTGAACTGATCCAGGTCCTGTTCGATGAGAGTGGCGAAGTAACCATACCCCGCATTGTTGACAAGCGCATTGTAATCGCCGAACTCCGCAATGACAGTCTGCACCATCCGCTTGACGTCCGCTTCCACGCTTACATCGGCGCGGATCGGGAGCGCTCCCACGCTGGCCGCCGCCTCCTCCAATCTTTCCAAGTTACGCCCGCAGATGGCGACCTTCGCCCCCTGAGAGATCAACAACCGCGCGGTCTCCAGTCCAATCCCCGACGCGCCGCCTGTCACAAGTATCGCTGCATTATTTAAATTCATGATCCTCCCTTGATGCTTGGCCGTTGAAAGAATACTCGATCGTTCCTGTACCCGCATATACAGTTGGGAGTGCGATTGGTTTTTAACTACGTCCAGAATCGGGAATAAAATGGGGTCCCCGTGGGATTTCTCTGTGGCGGCAAGCGCGAGTCAAGCTCAACTAGAAAGATCGCCGCAACGTTTTCGACTCCGCCGTTAATTCGTTCTGCATGCGCGTTGGCGCTTCCGCACATCTAAACGTCAGCCATGAACTAGGGTATCGACCGCTGGCCACACACCGCTGCTTGTCATATCTAGGCGTTCAGCCAACGCCTTCCTCCACTCCGGCGGCGTGAACGGCTCGCCCCAGTAGTCTGTCACGCGGATCGCCTTTCCGTCCTGCAGTTCGGCGATCGTAACGTTCCGGTACACTCGGCCGTCTCCGTAATCGGCGCTCCACTCGACGACGAGGATGTCGCCACAGGCAAGCCTCCGCCCGACGCCGAGCCTCAGCCCTTCGAAGTGTGACTCTACCTCGGCGATGCGCGTCCTGCCGCGAATGATCTCGCCACTCTGCGGCCACTGGCGCACCACATCCTCCGCTAGCGAGACGCCGAGAATGTGTTCAAGGCGGGTCCGGTATGTTGTTTCTTCCATAACGTAAACCTAGTCCTCCATGACCGCTCGGCGTGTCGTCGGACTACTCTCCGATTGAACGCGACGCTAAAAACCCTTCTCCGTGTTCTATCAGAACATCACCCTCTTGCTGTGCAACCCGCTCGCGCCGGAAGGCGCCGGCGGAGCTTCTTCAACAATCTGCGGAGCGCCCTCGCCGTCGTAGCAGCGCACCGTGAATGTGTGCCGGCCCTTCTGAAACGGCCAGTCGTAGCGCCAGATCACCCACGTCAGGCCCGACAGCGGCGCGCGCAATCTCGCTTCGCGCCACTCGCCTCCGTCCACCTGAACTTCAACCTTCGAGACGCCCCGCGCGCCTGCATGTGCGATGCCGCCGATCGGCACAAGCGTGCTCTCATCGGCCTGCACGATCATCATGTCAACGGCGACCGTGTCTATTACCGAAGTCGCTTTCATCCGCGCTTGCGCATCCCATCCACGCTCCACCCAATAACCCGGTTCCCAGTGATCTGTCGCTTCGATGGATTCAATCCACTTGGGCTGTTTCATGCCATAAAGATTGGGGATATAGATGCGCAGCGGAAAGCCATGCTCAGTCAGTAAAGGCGCGCCGTCCCATGCGTACGTGAGCATCACCCGCTCGTCGGCTTTGACCGTCTCCAGCGGGACCACTTCAAAGAAGCCGTCCGCCGACCTGATTTTGAGATGCGTGGCTTCAACCTTCAATTTCCAATCCGGCAGGAGGCGTTGCAGGCTGACGCCCGTCCAGCGCGTCGTTCCGATCAGGTCGCCCCCGATCGGATTCGAAATGCACGCGAGCGTGATGAACAGATGCGACGGTTCGTACTTACCGCGCAAATCGTCGAGCGTGAATGCGAGAGGGTTTTCCACCAGGCCGCTGATTTTCAAGCGCCAGCCGTCTTGTTTAATCGCCGGCGGAATTGTGTTGATGTCAATCCTATAGTGCTGTTCGAGCGGCGTGAACTCCGGGCGCGTGCCAGGCGCGGGGTTAACCTCGGCGGCTGCGTTCGGCAGCGCGTGATTGGCCGACCAGCGTTCACCCTCTACTACCGTACGCCTGCGCCTGCCGACGGCGAGGGCGCCGACAACCGCGCCGGCCACAGTGATGACGGCGGTTGCGCCACCAAGCCGGATCAAGAATCGGCGGCGATCAATTCTTGCGGCCTCCGTCGCGCATTCCGCTCTCAGACGCCGGTAATTCCAACCCAGAACCGCGCCCCAGATCATAAAAGCGGCAAGAATCCAGACCGAACTGGTGATCGGGCCGGCGGTCGCCGTTTGACCGACGCTGCGACTGATGAGCGCCACCGGCGCGCCAACCGCCGCTCCGATGATGGCGCCGATCAGAGGCGCGTAATATCCCCGAAACTCACGCAGAAAAGCGAACAACAAGGCCCCGGAGATTGCGCCCACGACAAGCAAGCCGACAATCGCCATCGTCTTTTCCGCAAACTTGGCCGTCTCCGCCGTCGGGCCGAGATGAAGCACGCGAATGACGTACACGATCGCGTCAATGCCGAATGTGACGACTGAACCGGGCAGCTTGCGCGCCATCCAGTCGAAGATGTCAAACGGGGCGAATGGCAGTCCGGCCAGTCGCCACGCCAGATAAAAGACGGCGATCAGCGAAGTCATCAGCATCGCCCCGACCACAGCCCCACTCAGGATGCCCGGCCTGTTTGACGGCGCCCCGTCTGCAATCCTTTCAGGCATTCTCATCTTGCTCCGCGCGCCAAATTATCCCGTCGGTCCCGATTTGTCTGTACGCCGAGGCGCCCAACCGGCGCATATCGCAAAATCATCTCGACGCGCTTTGAGTCAGGAACATTGGATTGACCGACTCGGAAGTCGAATTCATCGGCGCGCGCGACGGCTTTTACATTGCGACCATCGGCGAAAACGGTCAGCCGTACATTCAATACCGCGGCGGCAAGCCTGGATTCTTGAATGCGCTGAGCGCGACTACTCTCGGCTTTGCGGATTTTCGCGGAAACCTGCAATACATCAGCGTCGGAAACCTGCGCCGGAACGACAAAGCCGCGCTTTTCCTGATGGATTACGCTAACCGCCAACGCTTGAAAACCCTGGCGCGTATCGAGTTCATATACGCGCAGGAAGCGCCCGAACTAATTGAAAAACTTGCCGTTTGAGCGCACCGCTGCCGCCAGCTTTGTCTCCGAGTAAGGAAAGAAAGAACTGAAGAGAAGGTGTTAGATGAGGTTAGACGATGGCATCACGAAGACTCATCTTGAGCCTCAATCGCCGCTCGCATCGTGGCGCGCGACTCGACTGGAGATGGAGCGACACGACCGAGCGCTTTCAGCAGCAGCCAGAGTCGCGCGTAGAGATGGTAGTTTTTCCATGCCAGGTCGACCTGGTAATGGCCCGCGCTGCTGCGGAGATCCGCATCTCACAGTCGTGATTATGTCCGTACAAACCAATTGTCTAAGGTAGTGCCAGATTGGCCATTCGTCCAGAGCTTTCACTGCTTTGTCGTGAACCTTAGGTGAGCAGGCTTGACGCATCAAATAGGATGTCAAACCAATCTGCCGAAGGCTTACCATTATCTCGGTTCCTTTCCTCGAAAACTTATTGCCAAAAGCGGTTGTAGAGCATTTTCATTATGCGCGCCAGTGTTCCATAATCCAGGCGCGAACAAGTAGTTTGCGAGCAATTGCGACTTTGGCTTTGGGCCGTCCGCGTCGTCCGCAGAGATGAAGATAGAATCGGTTCAATTTTCCATCCTTTCCCAATGACTTCTGAGCGGCCTCGATCAGCAGGAAACGAAGTAACCGCGAGCCGGCTTTGCAGACGAAGTGGGCGCGGGTGGCTGATTCGCGCCTCATTGTTCGGCACTGCGCGGGCCAGCTACACGCGCCACATCAAGTTTATGCAGGCTTTAATGAGAGACGGCACGGATGAAAAATAGACTGCGAATCTGCCCCTTCGTACTGATGGTTCTGATGACGCTCACAGGTTGTAATTCGAGCATGACTGAACCTGCCAAAGAAACAAAAACGCCTCCCGGTTCCTCAGTCGACGCCAAGATTCGCCGCTTTGCGCCGACCGAGATCACGGCGGACATTTCGCAATTATCCGAAGGCGACCGCAAAGCCTTAACAAAAATCATCGAAGCCGCCAAGCTGCTTGACCCGCTCTTTCTTCGTCAGGTGTGGAGCGGCAATGAGGCGTTGCAGAAAAAACTCGCTGCTGACACCTCGCCCGAAGGCAAAGCCAAGTTACACTACTTCCGCATCAATGTCGGCCCCTGGTCGCGCCTCGACAATAAAGAACCGTTCATTGATGGTGTGCCGCGCGAAAAACCGAAGAACGCTAATTATTACCCCGACGACATGACCAAAGAGGAATTCGAGTCATGGGTCAAAACCTTGCCGGAAGCCGAACAGCGACGCGCGACCGGGTTTTTCTCCGTCATTCGCCGCAATGCCGACAAAAAGCTCAAGCTCGTGTCGTACAGCGAAGAGTACCGCGAGTTCCTCGAACCCGCCGCGAAGCTGTTGCGTGAAGCGGCAGACTTGACGACTAACGCGACATTGAAAAATTTCATCACCAAACGTGCCGACGCATTGAAGTCCGATGATTATTACGCCAGCGATGTCGCGTGGATGGAATTGGATGCGCCGATCGATTTGACGTTCGGGCCGTATGAGACGTACGAAGACGAGCTGTTCGGCTTCAAAGCCGGGTTCGAAGCTTACGTCACCGTGCGCGATGAAGCTGAATCCGAAAAGCTCAAGAAGTTCAGCGGCTGGTTGCAGGAACTCGAAAACAATCTCCCTTTCGATCCGAAATATCGCAATCCCAAGCTTGGCGCGGCGGCCCCGATCCGTGTCGTGGATCTCGTGTTCAGCAGCGGGGATGGGAATCACGACGTGCAGACCGCGGCCTTCAATTTGCCGAACGATGAACGCGTTGTGAAAGAAAAAGGCGCCAAACGCGTGATGCTGAAAAACACGCAGGAAGCGAAATTCAATCAGACGCTCATCCCCATTTCCAAAGTCGTGCTCGAAGGCGCGCAACAGTCCGAAGTAGATTTCGATTCGTTCTTCACACACATCCTCGCGCACGAACTCATGCACGGGCTCGGCCCGCACAGCATCAAATTCGGCGGCAAGGCCGCCACCGTGCGACAGCAACTCAAAGACTTGTATTCCGCGATCGAAGAGGCCAAAGCCGATATTACGGGGTTGTGGGCATTACAGTACCTGATGGACAAAGGCCTGGTTGACAAAAAAATGGAACGCACGATGTACACGACGTTCCTCGCCAGCGCTTTTCGCTCCGTTCGTTTTGGCATCACCGAAGCCCACGGCAGAGGCGTCGCGTTGCAATTCAATTACCTGCTGGACGAGGGCGCTTTCAAGGTCAACGACGCGAACGGCACGTTCAGCGTTGACCCCGCGAAGATCAAAGACGCCGTGCGCAAATTAACCGGCGAGCTGTTGACGATCGAAGCCGAAGGCTCGTATGAGAAAGCCAAAGCGATGCTGGATAAGTACGCGTTGATCCGGCCAGCGATGCAGAAAGCATTCGAGAAATTGACGGACGTACCCGTTGATATTGAGCCGAACTTCCCGCTGGCGCGTTGATCACGAAGCAGGGCTTAAACGTCGCGTCGCGGCCTGATGAAACATGACAGAAACCGGGAATGAATTGATAGCCATGGCGCTCGAAGATAGGTGTCCTTCGCCAAAACCTCATCCTTTGGCCCATCGAGTATCGCTGACTCCAGCGGTACTTTTCTTTGCATGGAGAAGGACGGGCTTCTCCTCCCAAACTTCATGTGACGCTCTAGGGGACCTTTTTAATCGTCACTGTAAATACTTCTTCCATCGCAAGGCCGCGGCTGCAGCCGGGGATGGGATCAAGTTGGCGACGGCTGTCCGTCCAGATCGGATAGGAAATCCCGCCATACGACACCAGCCCTTCATAATCCCCTTGTTGATTGCCGTAATTGATCCCTTGACAGGGGAAAACGCCGTTGCAGTCATGCTCGTTCGAACTCGCTGTCGTGACGCGAAGGTTCGGAGAGAGCCATGATGCTCCCCCGTCTTTTGATTGCGTGAAGTACACGTCAGTCATATAGCGGAAGCCTGTGGTGTCATTTCGGGTGTCGTAGAACGAGATGTTCACCTCTCCCGTCACCGGGTCAACTGAAAGCCAGTGATTAAATCGGTCAATGGGGAGCCCTAGCTGATCAGCCACGGATTCGGGCTGAGACCAGGTCGAGCCCTTATCATCAGAGAAGGACAGAAAGATGTCAGTTGTGCCCGCAGGTGTCAGGTCCATCCAGGAGCAGTAGAGCCGGCCGCGATGCGGGCTGGTTGAACGGTCAACCCCGAGAGAGGGATACACCAGCGCCCTGCGGAAAGACTCTGCGGGAACGCCGATATCAAACGGAGCGACCTTTGCCGAGACCGTGCGCTGCTGATCCCAGGTTTTACCACCATCAAAAGAGCGGTTAATCGCGATCACGTTAGCCGCATAGTCATTCCAAGCGACATAGAGTTCGCCATCGGGCCCGACTGCCGGAGACGTCCCAATGGATCGTCCCGGCCCGGAGGGGTTATCCGCCCGAGTAATCGTAAATGTTGCGCCGTGGTCAGAGGAGCTAGCCACTCGAATGCCGCCACCGGTCGAACCACCACTGGCTGCGTCCCAGGCGATATAGACGTTGTCGCGAAATGGGCTGTTCAGGTTAGTGTCCGCTGTGATCATCGGTTTATCATTGAAATGATTATTGCCCCCTTCGAAAGAAAAGAATGAGACTGAAGGATAGGTCTTCCCTCCGTCAGTCGAGCGGGCTACCGCCATTTCCGTGCCGTTGATCCCCGAACCATTGCCGAAAAAGACAACAATGTAGCCGTAGAACAGGTTGCCACGAGTGTCGAAAGCCAGTGTCGGGTCGGAACCGAAGTCAATCCCGTTAGCCCCAATTGCCGGTGGTAAGGGCAAATCCACACCGCCCCAACTGGCTCCGCCGTCGGACGAAAAATAGCCACGCATTGGCAGGCGGAAGATTTCGTTTGAACCCGCGGCGAGCGCCTTCGGTCGAGACGGGTTGATGGTAATGAATGTTTCGCTCTGAGGGCCGCACTCGTTCGATACATCAATATTGCCACCAATACTCACGGATGTGGTGGCGCCACCGCCGTCAGTTGGACCGTTATGAACAATGTACTGGTACTTGTCCCACCAGGTAGGATTATGCGAAATGTTGTTCTGGGAGAGCGCAACGCCCACCCAGAGAGTAGAGGCGGTGATAACAAGTAGGATGGACAGACGATCTTTGCGTAAGAGAGGCATAGGTTTTCTCCTTCATTTTAAAATGAGGCGAGCGCCCCGAAACCAGGCTGCGAGCGGATGAAGGCTTGATGGGAGAAGCCACAACGTTAACGCAACCCTTGGCGATCGGCCTTTAAGATTTCCCGACTCGCTGGCGGCGTAGATTTGAATGCGGGGCGTTGAATTCTATTTCTATGCGGACAGGGTTTGCAATCCGAGCTGTGCCTACTCGATCTGTTCTCACACTAGACATTACCTGGGCGGAGACGCTTACTACGAAGTGTTCCTTCGGTGGCCGATCTTGACAGGAATCATGCGCTTCCCGAGGATCTCCTCTGTCGTCACGCCTAGCTTTTCAGCTACCTTCATCTCACCGCCGAACCCTTGTCCGACCGTAAGCCCCAATGCCAAATCTGAAGCTTGAAATTATCCACTTGTGTAACCTATGTTGATGTCCATTGCAGCGCTGGCGACGCTCCTGCCGCTCGCATCAATCTGATTCGATCGAAATCAGCCGTAAGAAATCACTTCGTCGAGCCACTGTTGAGTAATTCCTTAAACGGCTTCCCCTCCGCTTGTGGAAGCTTCAGCTTCAACAGGCTGGCGATGGACGGCGCCAGGTCAATCATACGCGCCAGAGGCAGTTTCGCGCCGCTACGCACGCCTGGCCCGTAAATAATCAGTGAAGCGCGCATCCGAGGGTCGGTCGGCAGGTAACCGTGCGTTCCTTTGTACGTCTCCCCAGAATCGCGCACTTCCGCCCCCGTAAGCGTGTCGTCGAAGGAGTAACCCGGCGCGGCTTCCAGCATCAGCGCCGCCTGGGGAATCGCTTCCAACTTGCGAAGTTCCGCACGGGTGACGATCTGTTTGATCGGGCCGCGCTCCTGCTTCGCCCATTTGGAAAAGATGGCGTTGACCTTCGCCTCGGTCTCCTTATCATTGGCGTCTTTCAGCACGACGGCGCAAGAGCCCCCCGCCGGCCATGCCGCCGCTTTCCACGCCGTCGCCTTCCCATCCCCATCGAGCGTAATCAACCCCTCTTTGGCCAGCGCCACGTTCGGCGAGAAGCGCTTGTCAATGTCGGCGAATCCGTGATCGGAAACGATGAAAAACGTCGTCTTCTCGAAAATTCCAGCCTGCTTTGTCGCTTCCACGATGCGATGAATGTAACCGTCTTCTCGCTCGGCGGTTTCTATGCCGGCTTTCGTGCGAGGGCCGTTGCGGTGGTGCGTCCCGTCAAGTTCGATGAGATGAACCAGCAGCAGGTTTGGCCGGTGGTTTTTGATGATGAACTCGCTGACCGAAGTGAGTCGCTCGTCCACGCTGCTATCTTTCTTCAGATCGGGGCCGAGCGCCTTTTCCAGCAGTCCCGGTGTGGAATGCTTCGCCGTCCAATTCCACGTAGCCGGGTTCTCGCCCGGTTCGTAAATCTCCGGGACGTTGTAATCGATCTCCGCGCCGACCGTCACCGGCCAACCGACGGCGGCGGTGGTCAAGCCGGCCTTCTTCGCCACGGTCCACAGCGTTTCCGCTTTCAGGGCCTTGGCGTACCAATACCAGTAGCGCGTTTGCGGTTCGCTCGGCGCTTCGAAGACGCGGTTCTGGACAATGCCGTGCGCCGCCGGCCGCAAGCCGGTCACCATCGTCGTATGTTGCGGATAGGTGACCGTCGGATACACTCCCTCCATGCCGTCCGCATACGCGCCGCCCTGTTTCATCATTGTCATCGTCGGCACTCGCAGCCCCAGCTTCTCTGGCGCCGTGTAATAATCCGGCGGCATGCCATCCACTGAAATCAGGATGATGTGATCCGGGCGCGGGGTTTGTGCGGTTTGGCTGGCGCTCGGCGCCTGGCCGTAGTTGAAAATCGCTCCGCTCAAGAACGGCAGGGCTACTATGGCCGCCCCGCATGAACGAAGTAGTTTGGTCATAAGGTATCTCTCCTAATTGTCCTGATCCGCCTGAATTTTGATGAAGATAGTCGAATAAGATTCTCGCAAAGCTCCACCTATTGTCCTTAAATGAGCGCAAACATCAATGTCGAAACGATGAGATCATATGACTTAACAATGAATTTGGACAATTCGTGGGCGTTTGGGATTTCGACGGCGTTGAGTATCACTCGGATGGAACACGTCCGACCGACAAAGGTGAGATCCACTTCGCCTGGGTCCTGCAAGGACGCGCCATTCAGGACGTCTGGATCGAGCCGAACGAACGGACAAAAACGCATTGGTGTATGGCGCTACAGTCCGATTTTACGATCCGAATATCGATGCCTGGCGGGTGACATGGATGGACTCCGTAAATGGCGTGGTGAGTACTTTGATCGGCCGAAAAGTCGCAGACGAAATCATCATTGAGGGGAAGGCCGCCGATGGCACGCCCACTCGTTGGATCTTTTCTGAAATCAAGCAGAACTCATTTCATTGGCGCGGAGAGAAATTGGTCGACAAAACCTGGCGGATATACGAGGAATTATCCGCGCGCCGCAAAAAATGAAGGACCTCCTTTCCTGGCGTTCTCGCTGCGGGATCAGGAGTCATTATCTCCGAAACGTTTTTGGAGTTCATAAACCTGCGCTACCTAATCCCGCTGTCGTATTTAATCGTCACGTGAGCATACTTGCCAGACTCGACCGTCACTGACTGCGGCGGTGGGGCATGCGGCGGGGCGCCGGGGTTGGGCGCCATCGGCGTGAGTTTGTACTTGCCCGGCGCCAAATTGACGCGAAAGCGACCATCCTTCCCGCTACGGACGGTCAGATGGTCGCCCTGATCATCTTGATTTTGAATCTCAATGGACGCCGCGAAAGGCTTGTCGGGGCAAGGTCGGTCTGGTCGTTCGACCGGACACATGGGACCAATCGAGACCCGGCCTTCAATTCCGCTCTCTGATGTGTTGAGCGACTCTCCAACCCCGGCGGCGGTGGCGTAGGTTATGAGCAGGGCGCCAAGAAAGAATATGTGAGTGAGACGGATATTTCTCATGCTGCGCCTCTTCGTTTTTCGTTCGTTCAAATTGCGATCCTAACGGAACTCGATCTTCAATCCGCCGCTCCATCGCCTGCCGTAACCGAAATGCGTCCCTTCGAACGGATTGCCAAAATTATAAGCGAAAGACTTGTCGGCAATGTTCAGAACGTCAAGGCGCGCCGCGCAGACGATCCTTTCATTCTTGAAGACCGTGACGCCCGTCGAGAAATTGAAGATCGTACGCGGCTTGACGCGCCCGCGCTTGAAGTCCACGAGCTCGGCGCCCGGCGCCGATTTCAGCTCTTCGAGGCGCTCCTCTTCGACCTCAAGCGGCATCCCGCTTTCGTGTCGGCCGGTGAAACTCACCAGCAGTCCGGATCGGTGATGCTGATAAGTGACGCCGAACCCGCCCGTGTTGCGCTGATCTTGATCCGGAATGAATTTCGTGCCGGGGCCGATATCAATGAACTCTTCGGTCAGGAACAGGCCGCCGTTGATCGGGCCGGTATATAGGATGCGCATGTTCGTGTAACTTAGCCAGCCCGACCAACCCTTGTGTTCTGGCGCGTCCAGCCGCACGTCAACGCCGCGCGAGAAGCCTTTGGCAACGTTGTTCGGAAAGATGACCGTCGTGTTGAAGAAGACGTTCGGATCATTGACGTTGCGGAAGTTGCGACCCCAGTAAGCGGCGTCCAGCCGAACCCGTCCCCAAAAATCCTGCGTGAATCCCGCTTCGTAGGCCGAGATTTTTTCCGGGTGTATGTCCGCGCCGCCGCCGTTTTCGCCTGCGAACGGTGACAGACTACGCGCCAGGTCCGACGAGGAGAGCAGCAGGTAGTTTACCTGCGGCGGCTGGAACAGACGATTAAACGAGGCGCGGAGCGCAGTCTTCGTCTTCGGGAAGTAATAAACCCCGCTGATACGCGGGCTGAATTGCTGATCGGAAATCAGCAAACTGGTGTGATCGTAACGCAATCCGGCCTGGACCGTCAGATTGCGGACGGGTGAAAATTGGTCTTGCGCATAAAACGAAACCTGTCCTCTAACGCGGCGGTCACGGAAAACGAACGGATCGTCTTCGTCAAACTTCAGCGCCGCATCACTGATCTCACGCTCCTCGGCTTCATCTTCGTCGGTGATAAAGAAAGTCAGGAACTCGCTCGGAGCGATGCGGCTGGCTTCGATACCGGTTTTGATAGTATGGCTACCGCATTGATGGGTCAGGCTGGCAATGAAACCAGTGCGGGTGTGCGAGCGATCCTGGTCGGCAAAGATCGGGATGTCATGCTCGCTGCCAAAAAGCTCCGAATGTTGCTGGCGGTGAAAGAATGCGAAGTTGCTGACGGTATTTGATGACCACAGATGCTGCCACCCGACTGACAGGTTGTTGTCGCGCAGTTCCTGCCGTTGCCTCTGCCGATGTTCTTCCTGCAGTAGATCGTTTGGCACGCGGAAGTCCGTGCCATTGCCAGAAAGGTCGAATAGCGTGGTGTCACGTCCGGTCGGATGCCAGTCGGCGCGCAGGCTCAGATTGACCGAGGCGCCGCGATTGTTGAAGTTGCGGGGATCAACCGGATCGAGGAACCGGTCCGAACGGTTCATGGCGGCATTGGCGAAGAATCCGAAATTCTTTCCAAAGCCGCTGCCGAAGGCCGCCGCAAGGTCTCTGGCGCGAAAATCGCCGGCGCCAGCGCGGACGCTGCCTTTGATATTCTGATCAATGCCGGAGTTCGGCTGAATAATAACGACGCCGGCGTTGCGCCCGCCGAATTCAGCCGGGATGGCGCCCGTGATGATTCGCATCGCGTTGATCGTATCGGTGTCGAACGAGCTGGCCGAAACCGCGTCGAGACGGTCGGCGATCGGGACGCCGTCGAGAACGTACAGGATGCCGTCGTCAACTCCGCGGACGTGAACCAGTCCGTTGTTTTCGGTCGCCATCCCGGGAGCCGTCGCGATCAGTTCCTGAAGCTGGCGCCCCCGGTTGACGCGCGGCGCGCGCTGAATGAAATTGGCCGCCAGCGCCGTCGTCGAACCTGCCAAGGCCGGATCAATTAGATTCTCCCGCGAGGTAACGTTGATCTGTTCGCTAGTTCCGGCCACGCTCAAGCCAATCGCGAGTTCGAGCGGCAAATTTGTATTCACCGTAACGGGGCGCGCTTGCGTGGCGAATCCCCGGGCTTCGACGCGCAGCGCATAGCGATTAAACGGCACGTTGTTGAAAACGAAACTGCCGGCGCTGTCGGTGACCGCCTCGACCTGCTCGCCGGTGAGCGGGCTGGTCAGCAATACCTTAGCAGCGGCGACTACGGAGCCCGCCGGATCTGTGACCACGCCTTTTATCGTACCGATCTGAATTTGGGCCTGCGCGCTAATTGTCAGTGATAAGAAAGCAAAGACAAGAAATCTGGTTATCGACATGAATCGTTCCTTTCCATCCGAAATCGCTCGGTGACGCGAACGCGACAGATTGTCCTATGTATGAGTATTGCAGCGTGCGGATGCCGCTGATAAGTGGGATCGGGAAAGGTAGCAGGCAGGGTTTAAGTTTGAGTTAGTGACGAGTAAGGTCTTCGCTAAAGAAAGACGCATTCTATTCCTGGTGAGTCTACGGCACTCGCTTTTTGACGCTCTCCTCACTTTCTAACGCTATTCCGATATAGCCTGTCAGGTTATTGCGGCCAGATTGAAAGGTGAAATCGTCCGCCCCCTGTGCCTCGCCAAAACTCGATTCACCTATATTTTCAACAACTTCGCTCGTCATTCTCCCAACCACTATTTTTTAGATCAAAATTCGCACTTAGCGTAGAGGGATCGTTAATAACGGCGAGTTAACAGTTAACACTAAATCGGAGCACGCAAGATCGGTACTGTACCGCGCGCGTAAGCAAGCGGCGGACCGATGAGTCCGCCGCTTGCTTACGCGCGCGGTACTGTACCGGTGTCTCAATGTTGCTTGGCCTGATTTAGATGTCTGTAAGTGTATGAAAAGAAAGAAAGACGGACTTTTCGATAGGGACAGTCACTCCCGTTACCTGCTTTCGTGGTCCGAAACACGGCTGATCAATAAGCACAAACGTTTCATCACCTGGGGCAAAGAGCGTCAGGCAAAAGAAGAGTTACTGGCCGCCAGTCAGCGGCGTTTCAGATTGCGGTCTGCCGCCGTAGTCGCGGCGATACTACTCGCCGTTATGGGGTGGATCGGATGGGACAGTAATACGTGGCAAACTTATTTGATCAAAAGAGATCTTCGCAGTGATGGCTACAACCTGAATGACAATGCCGTCTTGACTGAGATCGCTCAGGCTTTTGTTTATGCGGGAGATTCACAATTTTCTCTTCTGGTCGTGAAGCGGATCAGTGATGATGACTCCAAAGCCAATGCTCTGCGCGCGATTGCTGCGTCTATCGCCGAGCTCGCTGAATCATCAAATGACCGGACTTTGTATGACAAAACCTTCGGCTTTATCGAAGGTTTTGGAGATGATAGGAGCAAGGACAGAATACTCGATGTTATCCTGTCCTCAAAACTGTCAGTCGCCGATGTCAACAAGTTGCGCTCGCTCACCACACACTACGGTGTCGGAGGGCCAGGAAAAGCTCGCGCCCTGGCGAGAATTCTAATGGCGTGCTCGCATCCTGAGTTGATCGGTAAGAAGGAGGAAGCCAATGATGACAATGACCGGTAGGGCTAACGGCAGATCTGCAGAGATACCTTCCTGCTAAGGTGTAGGCCAATTCTAAACACTAGACGCGCCAAATAGCAGTTCATCCGCAATTTTGGTGATCATTTTTGAGCCAAGATATTGAGTGAGGACACGACTTGGAAAGTTAATGGCTGAAGTTGCAAGATACGGGTACAGCCGAGATAGGTGTTTATGCTCCATGGAGCATAAACACCTTTATGCCATGAGCCGGGTTATGCCATGCAGTTTCAATTTGCCCAATATTTATAGGCCTTCCGGCGTGATCACAGGTGGCATAATAAGAGAGCGTCCTGATTCATGAACAATCGCTTCTTGTTGTTGTCGATTCAACTGC
>WNFU01001679.1_pt1 | contig 32118 bp, 25 predicted proteins | sample 5400121 | NCBI WGS metagenome assembly WNFU01 (sample SAMN13153360, study PRJNA577476) | soil metagenome | isolation source: 100 cm soil or saprolite under grassland replicate 1 | place: USA:California | collected 2016-06-15
GCCACTATCACGGTCCGCAAGATATGTTACCTACAATAGTGTACGTGGCGGCCGGATGTCCGTTGTCGCGCTGGCCTTTAACGAAGGTGTGATCCACCAGCAGAGTTGAGCGCTCGAGATTTTGCGTCTCGGGCGTGTCGGCGGTGAACGTCCTCCCGTTGATAGCGCCAAGCAAATCACCCGGGACCGGGCTGCCAACCGCGGACTTTGGTATGATCAGTGTAATCGTTCCGTCTGGGTTGAAGTTGCTTCCGGGCAGCGGGCCAGCAGAAGTTTCAGTCGGAACACCAATGACCAGACCGACTACCTGCGTAGCGACAGTGCCATAGTCAAATGTCACTGCTCCGTTTTGGTCGGTTCTCATGCCGACGTAGAACTGCTGGGCTGCCGGGTCATACGCCTGCGCAGCGTACGAGTTCCAAACTACTCGCCACCTGCTGCTGGACGGTACGCTCGCCAAATTGGTAACCTTCATCTTGAACATGAGGTTATTCGTACCCGGTGGCTCAGCGACAGCGACACAATCGATGGCAAGCGAGGCAGGTGCCAGTCCTTGCAGTTGCTGTTCCGGATGACCCGGCGGCGTCTTTTGGACAATCAAGCCGTTACAAGTATCCCCGACGTATGGTGCGGCGACTTCGTTGTTACCACACGACGTGCCAGCGCCATTGACTGCCAGCACCTTGTAATAGTAGGTCTTGGTGGGGTCGGTTGCAGTAGTGTCATCGTATGTTGTGCGACTTCCGGAAACTGTTGTTAGCAACGTCTCGCCGCCGCTGGCAATGCCTCTCATGATGCGGTAGCTGCTGATGTTGGCATTTCCTGTGTCAGCCTCAGACCAGGCGAGATGGACGACGGAGTTGACTCGGCGCACAGTAACCAACGGCATGCCCGGCGCCGACCTCGCGTTCAGTGGATTCGGCGGATCGAAGTTGGCAATGAGCCGACGTCCGCTCGATTGTCGCGCGATCACGCCTCTTGCTGTATACGCATTGCCTTTCGCTGTGGAAGCTGCCTGAACACAGGCCCCATCGGTGCATCCATCAACATAGCCGACCTGCACGCGCCCCTGCTTATCAAGAGTCGCGTCAAAGAAGTCCAACAGATTGCGGCCAATATCGGCCTGGCCGTGCATCCAGATGCCACCGCGCTGGATCGGGTCCTTCGGTGTCGCATTGGTTACAGTCCAGTGGAGTCCTCCATCGAATGTATTCGCAACATACAGATGCCAGACACCACTGAAGTTGTTCGCTGCACCGTCTCCGGATGTCGTCGAACCGTAGAAGGCCACTGCGGAGCGACCGGCATCGCCTGCCACTGCTGCGGGAAAACCAACGTTTTTTAGACTATAAGCGGCGCCCACATCATAGATGTTTTGCCACGTCTGTCCGCGGTCGGTAGAAGTGGCCACCACCGCGTTGCAGCCACTACTAGCAGTATTAGCCTCTGTGCTATTCGACATTCCAAAATAGACACGGCCGGAACTGTCGATCGCTACCGCTGGATCTTGAAAATTGGAGTTAGCCTGAGTGATGGTGCTTGCGTTTTGAACGGGACGTACGATCCACGTTAAGCCGTTGTCTTCCGAAACGACGACGGCACCACTGCCATTGCAATTGTTGTTAGGCAGGTAAACGGTCCCGTCCGGCGCGACTTTTACGTGCCCGTGCAACCCGCCACATTGCGTGGTGTAGGTCGGAATTGGGGGACCATAGGTGGCGCCGCCGTCATCGCTGCGCAAGCAAAACGCAGTGACCAAGTCTTGCGAGCAGTAATAAACCGCGTTCGGGTATGGGCCGTGAGGCGGAGCAGGCGCGTGATAGGGCCCGCCGCCAATCGTTTCATGATCAACGCCTGAGCCGAGCGGTCCCGAACTTGGCGACCAGCCAGCGTAGGAGGGCTGACCTAATGGATCGAGGCCGTCAGTATCTGTGAATGAGACTTTACATGTCGGCGAAAGGAGAGTGAGTTCTCCGGCAAAGACGCGACCGGTTTGGCGATCCGTGAACCCTATTGGGTCGGAATCGACGAACTGTGACGTCGGTGCGGCGCTATTGTACCAAGTCGCGCTCTGACCGTTTGCGGGGCAGCTATCGTCGAATTTGATGAAGAGCGTTTGGAGGTCTGACTGAAAATTAGTTACGCCGCTCGCTGAATTTGGTGAATTCCAATTAACTCCAATCGAGGGTTCACCAGCATCGTGTCCCATGTATTCGACCGTGTGCAACGTCGGGCCCTGACTACTGTCCGTAACCTGCACTAATGTCCCCGGCGCCTCGAAATTCTGGAATCCAATCTTCGGACCGCGATCCCGGGGCGCTGCAGGAGCTAAGCCCGTTCCTGCTGATGCCGATACCGCACTGGCGCTTCCGGAATACTGGAACCCAGCACTGGCACTAAAATAAACCACGTGCACAGAAAACTGGCCGGTGCCGATCTCGGGGTTGCTCGGATCGAGATCGACAATTTCGGGCGGCGTGCCTCCGTGTGCCGATTCTCCGCCTGGGATGATTGGCCCTGAATTATCGCCCTTATGGACGTAGACGTCGTAATCGCTCAGCCCGGAGGGATCAGCGCAGCTGACGACAACTCGCGCTTTGAGCCCAGTCCAATTGGTAGGCGTTCCGGACAAAGTCACCACGAACGTGTCGCAATTTACGCCTTCGACACACGTGCTTTCGTCGGCCGAACCGCCGCCAGCGGCCGTGCCGACCCAATTCAGTTGTGGCCCGCCGGGATTAAGTGTTCCGGAGGCGGGCTGCGCTGACTGCAGGCGGGCTGTGAAGAACCCGAATACAATCAGGAAAATACCTGTAACAAGAAAAAGCGCGCCGAGAGTGGCGCGCGCCGTCATTGAATCTGAGGAGATTGTTTTCATGGCAGAAGTGGATCATATCTGCCTAAGATTCGAGAAAATCGGCGAGAACGGTCGCCTCGTTAGGGCGAATTGTGTTGGCGATGCGCTATAGCTGTTGAAGCGCTTTTTGGGCGAGGGCCTTTGATTTCTCCAATTTTATGTCTTCGTCGTCGGTTCCGCCGATGCCGATCGAGATGAAGTCGTCGCCCTTTCGAATGTAAAGTATGCCGCCGAAACGGTTGCTGACCCAAAAAGCTACGTCCCCGAGACCGCTGATCTTTTTCGGAGGAGGTCCTTTTTCTTCTTCCTCCTCTTTCGTCCCCGTTTGTTCGTTACGCTCGTGATCGTTGCCTTCGTAAGCACCAAACTTTTCTTTCCAGAAATCTTTTGGACTGCGTTTACTCGGTTCGTTCGGATCGGTCTGGATGAGAGAAAGATTCACTGATTTGCTAAACTCCGCCGCCGTATAGAGACACTGCGAAATCCGGAACGTTCCGTCGGAACGCTCGCTGCTCTTCGCGTCCTTCACTGGTGTTTGCTGAACCGATTCGACTTCTTCTTTGGAGACAAGACTGCAGGCGTCGCGCATGATCGTTGGATGTCGCCGCTTGCTGCATCCGCTTGAAATCACTCCAAGCGAAAGACAAAGACAGGCGAACAGCAAACAGCGCACAAGACAACTTTTAGCTAACGAGAGCGCGCAGACAACACCACTAGCAAATTCAGCGTCGCTTGTCGATCTGATGGCATGCCCACTACATTGCCTTGCCGGTTGACGGATGTTAGCGTCGCCGCGCTCGCCATGAGCCAGAATTACAAAGACACTCTGAACCTGCCACGCACAGAGTTCCCGATGAAAGCGAACCTTCCTGCGCGCGAGCCGGAGACGCTCAAGGTGTGGGAGGAAACGCGGCTCTATCAGGAAATCCAGAAGTCGAGACAAGGCCGGGAACTCTTCGTTCTGCATGATGGCCCGCCATTCGCCAACGGCGATGTGCACATGGGCACCGCGCTCAACAAAATCCTCAAGGATTTCGTTGTGAAATCGCAGACGATGCTCGGCAAACGCGCGCCGTACGTCCCTGGTTGGGACTGCCATGGCCTGCCAATCGAGTACAAAGTGGTCAAAGAATCGCGCGCTCTTTCACCGCTGGAGGTCCGTCAAAAATGCGAAGCGTTTGCGCGAAAATTCATCAACATCCAGCGCGAACAATTCAAGCGGCTGGGCGTGTTCGGGGACTGGGAACATCCGTATCTGACGATGGACCCCAAATACGAAGCGGAAATCTTGCGGGCGTTCGCGGTTTTCGTTGAGGAAGGCCTGGTGTACGAGGCGCAGAAGCCTGTCTTCTGGAGCACCGGCGCGCAGACCGCCCTCGCTGAAGCCGAAGTGGAATATCAAGAGCGCGACGACACCGCCGTTTACGTCAAATTTCCAATCGTTGGTGGAGCGAGCTCTCCGAACGCGCTGGCAAACGCAAGCATCGCCATCTGGACTACGACTCCCTGGACGTTGCCGGCTAATCTCGCGATCGCAGTCGATCCGAAAGAACGTTACATCGTTCAGGAATTCGAGGTAGCGCATGCCTCCGGCTTGCGTGACTCTGGCAACCGTGACGGTCGCGCTACCTTGGTTCTCGCTGAGAAACTCATTCCACGATTTTCTGCAGCCACAGGATTAGAGCCAGTCGGAAAACCGCTCGCCTCATTTCCCGGAGCCAATCTTGAAGGAGTCAAGGCGCGCCATCCATTTCTGGATCGCGACGTCCCGGTGTTCACGGCCGGTTTTGTGACAATGGACTCTGGAACTGGCGCCGTACACATCGCACCCGGTCATGGTGCGGACGATTACATTTTAGGAATGGAACACAAACTGCCGATCTTATCGCCAGTCGATGATCACGGCCGGTTCACAGATGAAGCCGGTTTGCCGAATCTGACCGGCAAGTACGTTTTCGACGCGAACCCCGACATTGTCGAATTGCTTCGGGAGCGCGGGATGCTTCTGGGCGAAGAAAAGTTTCATCATTCATATCCATATTGCTGGCGGTCGAAAACGCCGATCATCTTTCGCAACGTCGATCAATTTTTCATCCGCATTGATGCGCTGCGCGGCAGAGCGCTCGAAGCAATTCACAATGAAGTGAAATGGATTCCCGCATGGGGCGAAAACCGCATCGCGGGGACCGTTGAATCGCGACCCGACTGGGTCATCACGCGTCAACGCAGCTGGGGCGTGCCATTGCCGGTTTTCTATGACAAGGACGGCAAAGTCATTCTCGATCCAAAGATCATTCGCAAGTTGGCCGATCTGGTCGCGCAGCGCGGCTCAAATATTTGGTTCGAATTGGATGATGCTGCTCTGGCAAAAGAAGTCGGATTACCGCCGGATACCACTAAAGGCTCCGACACGATTGACGTCTGGATCGACAGCGGAGTCTCGCATAAAGCGGTGTGCGCGGTTCATCCCGAGTTGCGCGATCCTGCTGACATGTATCTCGAGGCCACCGACCAACATCGCGGCTGGTTTCAATCATCGCTGATGACGAGCATCGCGCTGAATAACCGGGCACCCTACAAAATCTGCGTAACCCATGGTTTCGTGGTCGATCTTGATGGGAAAAAGATCTCCAAATCCGGCACATATGAGAAACCAACCGCTGCCGATCATTTCGTCGGCAAGTACGGCGCGGATCTGCTGCGACTTTGGGCCAGCAGCATTGATTACACGACCGACGTGCCGTTCTCGGAAGAGATCTTTACGCGGCTCGGGGACACCTATCGCCGCATTCGCAACACGCTCCGGATTTTGCTTGGGAATCTGAATGATTTCGAATCAGGAAGCCAGGAAGCCAGGAAAGATTTGAGCTTAGTCGATCGCTGGATTCTGGAGCGATTGGACGAAGTGATCGGGACGTGCCGGTCCGCGTATGAAAAATTTGAATTCCACAAGGTCTACCACGCGCTCAATCAGTTTTGCGCCGTGGATTTAAGCAGCCTTTACGTCGATATCACCAAAGACCGGATGTATTGCGACGCGCCGGATTCGCCACGTCGCCGCGCAACACAAGCGGCGATGCGCGAAATTCTTGACGCGCTGTGCAGATTGCTTGCGCCGGTTCTTGTTTTCACCGCTGAGGAAGCATGGCGCCATTCAGCTACAACGTCGATTCATCTGCAGGACTTTCCTCAAACGCAGGGTCGTGGTCGCCAGGCAATCGATCAGGTCGAAGAGCTTTTGAGATTGCGCGGCATCATCGGGCAGGCGATCGAGCAAGCACGCCAGGAAAAAGTGATTGGCAACACATTGGAAGCCCGCGTGGTTTTGAATTCGGATTCCGATATCACAGAAAGAATCCCAAAGGAAGAACTGGAGGAATTTTTTATTTTGAGTGATTTGACGATTCATCGGGCCCAGGAACCGAGCGCTTCAGTGACGAAAACACCTTACAAGAAATGCGCCCGCTGCTGGCGACATCGCCCGACTGTCGGCACAAGCAAAGCGCACCCGGATTTGTGCGATCGGTGCGAGAGCGTGGTGGCCGCAATGACGAAATCCGAATGACGAATGACAAAGGAATGTTTAAATGAAGAATGATCAAATCGTCGCTCGGGTTCCGTTCGTGATTCGTGCTTCGTCATTATTTCGGCATTCGTCATTCGGATTTCGTCATTCAGCCGCGTGGCGGCATTGACAATGAGGTTCATCCTCTTCCTCTCGCTTCCGCTCTACGCTTTGGACCAGCTGACGAAGCAGTTGGTACTGCGATCGATTAGCCCTTACGATGCTCGCATTGTAGTGCCTGACTTCTTCAATCTGGTTAATGTCACCAACACCGGCGCTGCGTTTGGATCTTTCAAGGGCAACAACACTTTCTTCGTTGTGATTTCTATCATCGCATTGGTCGTCGTGACGATTCTGCTGGTGCGACACCGGCGGTCTGACCCGTGGCGGGATGTATCGCTGGCGCTTCTCCTTGCCGGGATTCTGGGAAATCTGACAGATCGCCTGCTTTACGGACACGTGATCGACTTTCTCCTTTTTAATCTGCACATCCGCTACGCCGATCCCTGGCCTGCGTTTAACGTCGCCGATTCGTGCATCTCGATTGCGGTAGTGCTATTTATCATTCACTCGTTTAGGAAGCAGAAAAGTTCCTGAATCGGAGCTCCGCACTTAGAGATCTCTGCTTAGCGCCAGGGGCGCGACTTATCGTGCAGCCTGGGGCAACGCCCCAGGAAAACGATGTGTTTTCCCGACGCAAGCGCTGAAGGCGCGACTCAGACGTGGGTCTGAATTCCGCCTTCAGCGCTGAACGACACGTTGATTGCGCTTCGCACAGCGAAGCGGCTACAGTGATCGTGTGAAATTTTCGCCAATGGAAACGGTCGCGCGTAAAGTCGCGGCGCGCTTGCGTGAGCAGGGGCACATCGCGTACTTCGCAGGCGGTTGCGTGCGCGACATGGTGCGAGGTTTGACACCTAAGGATTACGACATCGCCACTGACGCGCGCCCTGAAACTGTGCAGGCGCTTTTTCCGCGCACGTACGCGGTCGGTGCGCATTTCGGGGTCATCATCGTGTTGGAAGACGGCTTTCAATTTGAGGTAGCCACCTTTCGCTCCGATGATGCTTATATCGACGGTAGGCACCCAAGCGCGGTGCATTTTTCCTCGCCGGAAGCAGACGCAAAGCGACGCGATTTCACTATAAACGGAATGTTTTACGATCCAGTCGCGGGCGAGGTGATTGATCTTGTCGGCGGCCAGCCCGACATCGCCGCAAAATTAGTGCGCGCAATTGGCGATCCGGCGAAAAGATTTGCGGAGGATCGCTTACGCATGCTTCGGGCGGTGCGCTTCGCTGCGGTCCTCGATTACCAGATCAATAAAGAAACCTGGGACGCGCTTGTGGCCAGTGCGCCTTCAATCAATCAGATCAGCGCGGAACGAATTCGCGACGAGCTGGTGCGGATTTTTTTGTCGCCGAATCGCGTGCGGGGCTGGGACCTGCTCGATGCCAGCGGTCTGATGCGCGCAATTCTGCCGGAGCTCGAAGCGATGAAAGGCGTTTTGCAACCCGAACAATTTCACCCCGAAGGGGACGTATTCGTGCATACCCGGTTGATGTTGTCGCTGCTTCCTGAAACAGTTTCCGTTCCGCTGGTTTTCGCTGTGTTATTTCATGACGTCGCGAAGCCGGTGACCGCGACCGTCGATAAAACGGGCCGGATTCGTTTTAACGAACATGACCGAATCGGCGCGCAAATGACGGAGGCGATCATGCGGCGCTTGCGACTCTCAGGGGCTGAAATTGAAGCAACAGTTGAAATGGTCAGGCAACACATGGTTTTCAAGGACACGCCGAAGATGCGAGTCGCCAAATTGAAGCGCTTCATGGCGCGACCAACCTTTGATGAGGAGCTCGAACTGCACCGGGTTGATTGCGAAAGCAGTCATCGCATGATGGACAATTACGAATTTCTGCTGCGCAAACGCGAAGAGTTCGCTAACGAACCGATCATTCCGCCGCCATTGTTGCGCGGTGACGATTTGATCGCGCTAGGTTTTAAGCCTGGCCCTGAATTTGGCGAGATCCTCGAGGCGGTCGAGACGCGGCAACTGGAGGGACGTCTGCGCACGGCCGATGAAGCGCTTGCGTGGGTCAAACAGCGATATTTGTCGGGCAAGAAGAATTAAGAAAACGTCAAACAGCGAACGCCGAATGAGAATTTTGATGAGCAGCGCAGAAGGGCCCCCGATGCAACGAACGGGCGCGCTGGTAGATGTCATGGATGCGTTGCCGAGCGCGCTGCGTGCTCGTGGGCACGAGGTAAGCATCGCGCTGCCGTTCTATCGCGAGGTTCGAGAGAATCGCGCGTTTAAGAAGAAGAACACCGGTATAACTGTCGAGGTGCAACTCGGCGATACGACTCACGTTGCGCGGTACCTGGAAGGCCGAAGCGCAAGCGGCGTGCAGTTATTCTTCATCCGCTGCGATGAATTTTTTGATCGCCCTGGAATTTACGGCGAGCGCGGCAAACCTTACGAAGATAATGCCGCGCGCTTCATTTTTTTCACCAAAGCAATCGTCGAGCTGGCCCGACGATTGACGCCGCAATTGGAGATTCTGCACGTGCACGATTGGGCGCCGGCGTTGGTGCCCGTTTTCGTGCATGCACACGGACTGCCTTTCAACACGGTTTTGACCATCCACCACGTCGCTGATCAGGGCAGCTTTTGGGGACTCGATTTTCATCTCACGAATTTGCCGGAGCGATTCTTTATGCTCCACGGCGTAGAGTTTTTCGGACGATTGAATTTTCTCAAAGGCGGCATTCTTTACGCCGACCGAACCACCACGGTCAGCGAGCACTACCGGCGCGGAATCCTGGCACCCGCAGGTGGATGCGGTCTGGATGGAGTGTTGCGGGAAAATGCGCATAGGCTCACCGCAATTTTAGATGGCGTGGATTACTCGCGCTGGAATCCGGCTTCCGATCGTTTGCTTCCCGCGCGTTACGAGGCGAGACGCCTCCGTGGAAAAGAAGTTTGTCGTGAGGCGCTTCTGAAGCAAATGAACCTCGCGCCCGGGCCGCGCGGTCCGGTTTTCGGAATGGTGACTCGTGTAGTCCAGGAAAAAGGTTTCGAAATCCTGGTGCCACTCCTCGATCGCTTACTTTGGGACGACGTTCGCTTGATCATCCTCGGCGAAGGCGATCCTGCGTTTGAAACCGCACTTGCGGTCACAGCCAGAAAATTTCCAACCAAGTTTGCTTACCAAAAAGATTACGACGAGAAAGTGGCGCACTTGATTCAGGCAGGCATGGACGTCAGCCTGATTCCATCGCGCTTCGAACCGGCAGGCTTGGGCGCGATGTATAACTTGAAGTATGGCGCACTGCCTGTCGCGCGTGTGACCGGTGGAATTCAGGAGATCATCGAGGATTACGATCCGACAACGGACAGCGGTTATGGTTTTTTATGTTACGAATATTCAAGCGACGCTTTTTGGGATGCAGTGAAGCGTGCGCGTCAAATCTTCGCCGACCAGCGGCTTTGGACGAAGCTGATGAAACGCGCGATGGCCCGCAATTTTTCGTGGGACGTATCTGCGCAGCGTTATGAAGCTCTGTATTCGGAACTTGTCGGTGCGCCCGATAAAGCTGCCGCGTAGAGGGAAGCCCAATACCCCGGTTTCCGTTTGCCAAGCGCGGTTAGATGTGGAATTGTGGGCGGCTTTTTCTCCCCAGAGAAACTATGGCTTACGCAATCATCAAAACTGGTGGCAGGCAATTTCGCGTCGAAGAAGGTGACACCCTCGATGTCGATCTTCTCGACCTCGAACCGGGCAAAACTGCCACGTTTGGTGATGTACTGCTGTTTGCCGATGGAAAAGACGTGAGTCACGGCAACCCGCTCATCCCCGGAGCAAAGGTGACTGCTGAAGTTCTCGAACAACGCAAGGACAAGAAAGTCGTCGCGTTCAAATACAAGCGGCGCAAAGGTTATCACCGCAAGGTCGGCCACCGTCGCAAATTGACGCGTGTAAAGATCAAAAGCATTAATTTGGGAGAGAAAAAGACCGCGGCGAAAAAGACCGAGGATTAACAATCAACTCCATGTCCGCCGTAGCCTTGGCGAAGGCGGATCAACCAACAACTAACGACTCTCTTCAATGGCTCATAAAAAAGGACAAGGCAGCGTTAAAAACGGGCGCGATAGCGTCAGCAAACGTCTGGGTGTGAAAAAATTCGGCAGCGAGACGGTTGTGGCCGGCAACATCATTGTGCGTCAGCGCGGCACAAAATTCTTGCCGGGAAGAAACGTCGGGCTTGGTCGCGATTACACAATCTTTGCTCTGATTGACGGGAGCGTGCGCTTCGATCGGGGCGGGCGACGGGTGAATGTGGATCCCGGCCTGGCGTCTTCGTCATCTTGAGCCCCGAAAGCTTTCGGGGTCGAAAGATCCCGTTGCAAAACCTCAAGATTATTCCGCGGGGTTCCTCGACTTCGCTCGAAATGACGGTGCTTGCTTTGCCGGTTCGTTTCGCGGTATAAGCGAGATTTCGCCATGATGAGATATAACACTTTCATCCTTTTTGGCGCGCCTGGCAGCGGCAAAGGCACGCAGGGCAAAACCCTGGGCACGATCCCGCGTTACTATCATTGCGCTTGCGGTGACGTCTTCCGCTCCATCGACACGCGCACAAAGGTAGGCAAAGCCTTCCTTGAGTATTCGAGTAAAGGCCAGCTGGTTCCGGATGATATCACCGTGGAGCTTTGGCGGGAGGCGATTGATGCGGCCGTGGACGCGCACAAGTTCAAGCCGGATATCGACACGCTCGTATTGGATGGGATTCCGCGAAACGTGGGCCAGGCCAAGATCATGAGTGAAATGATCGACGTGAAGAAGGTCTTTCATCTTGCGTGCCCCGATCGCGAGACACTTTTCTATCGACTCAAGAAGCGCGCGTTGAAAGAAAATCGCCTCGACGACGCAAACGAAGAAGTCATCCAGCGGCGTCTTGATATTTACGAGAAGGAATCGAGGCCAGTGCTGTCATACTACTCAAAAGAGCTGGTTACCGTAGTTGACGCCATTCAGCCGCCCGTGAAGGTTCTGCTCGATATCTTAAAGAGCGTGAACGACGGCGCGTATGAATCAGCAGCAGTTTGAAAATTTCACCGCATCGAGTCTTTATTGCGAAAAATGCAAAGCCGCGAAGCCGGTCCGGGAGCGGCTTCTGTTAGTCCTGCCTGACTGCGAGATCTTCGATTATCTCTGCACGGGATGCGGATCGTCAGTAGGCCGGCGTGAAGTCACGGCTGGCGAGAAGATGATAGCGCAAGCGATGGGCGCACGGCGTCCGCGTCACTCCGCCAGGCTCCGCTGACGCCGCAACTCAAGAATGCGAATCGTCTTTATCGGCACGGGCGAAATCGGCGTGCCGACTCTACGAGCCTTGCTGAACTCCGAGCACGAAGTCGTTGCGGTCGTCACTCAACCGGATAAGCCCGTCGGGCGCAAGCAGCGCATTGAACCGCCGCCGATAAAAAAGGCGTTGATTGGTAGGGCGCGACCGCTCGCCTCCGCCAAGGCTACGGCGGGCGAACCGGGCGAGCCGATCTTTCAACCCGCAAGAATCAAAGATACACAGACCATTGAAGAGATCCGCGGCCTTAGGCCCGATGTGATTGTCGTCGTTGCCTACGGCCAAATCCTGCCGCGTGCTGTGCTCAAGATTCCAAGGCTGGCCTGTTTGAATCTGCACGCCTCCCTTCTTCCGCGCTGGAGGGGCGCAGCACCGGTTCAGGCCGCAATCGCGGCGGGCGATCGTGAGACGGGCATCACCGTGATGTACATGGACGAAGGACTCGACACTGGCGAAATCCTGTTGCAGCGCAGTGTCGAAATCCTGCCTAACGACACCGGTGGATCATTGCACGATCGCCTGGCGCAGGTCGCTCCCGAGACGTTGCTTGAATCCTTGCGACTGCTTGCGGCGGGGAGCGCACCGCGCGGTCCGCAGGACAACGCGCGCGCGACTTATGCCCCAAAGCTGAAACGTGAACACGGCCAAATCGATTGGTCCGAATCAGCCGAAGCGATTGAGAGAAAAATTCGCGCCTACCATCCCTGGCCCGGCGCGTTCATGAAGGTCGATCGTCAAAATCTCAAGGTCTTTTCCGCGTCAGTTGTCGACCTCAATGGCCAACCCGGAGAAATTTTGCGTGGCGACAAAGACCTGATCGTGGCCACCGGCGAAGGCGCACTTTCTCTCGCCGAAGTCCAACTTGAAGGAAAACGGCGAATGACCGCAGGGGAATTCCTGCGCGGCCACGCTGCGCTGCTAGGACCAGCCCGTTAATTCTGGGGAGCGCGGGCGCCACGCCCGCTGTGTCACGCGCCTCGCGGGACACCCATCGGAAACTTTTCGGCGGGGCGCCGAAAAGAGCGGGCGAGGCGCCCGCGCTCCCCTTCGCATTTTGCTTTCCAAACGTGGCTATCTTCTGTTTGGATGTTCAACCGCCTCCATGGAACCAGAAGCACCAGTCTATGAACGCATCGTGCTCAAGCTGAGCGGCGAAGCAATGCATGAGCACGGCGGGCGCGACAATATCTCGCCTCCGGTCGTGCGCGAGATCGCCGAACGCATGAAAGAGGTGCGCGATCTGGGCGTGGAAGTGGCCGTGGTGATCGGCGGCGGCAACATCTGGCGAGGACTTTCTGCGGCGGATCGCGGTATGGACCGTACCACGGCGGATTACATGGGAATGCTTGCTACAGTCATCAACGCTCTCGCGTTACGAAGTACACTCGAACAGATCGGAGTCGAAGCCCGCGTCCAAACCGCGATTGAAATGAAAAATGTGGCTGAGCCATTCATCCTCGGCCGCGCCGTTCGCCACCTTGAGCTGGGCCGAGTTGTTATTTTCGCTGCCGGTACCGGTAATCCGTATTTTTCTACGGACACGACGGCCGCACTGCGCGCCAGCGAGATTCGGGCAGATGTGATCCTGAAAGCCACAAAGGTTGACGGCGTTTATGATCGCGATCCAAACAAGTTTCCGGACGCGCGCCGTTACGAGCGCCTCACGTTCACTGAAGCGCTCACGAAGCGTCTCCAGATCATGGATTCGACCGCGTTCAGCCTCTGCATGGACAACAAAATCCCGATCGTTGTGTTCAACATGTACAAGCCCGGAATCCTGCGCGACGCAGTGCTGGGGCGAAATGTTGGAACTCTGGTTTGCGATGAAGCTCCACCAAAGTAAACATTCAGCGATATGAGCACGGATGACATCCTTCTAGACGCCGAGATGTCGATGGAGAAGAGCGTCGATTACATGGTGCACGAATTTGCCGCGGTCCGCACCGGCAAGGCCTCGCCTGGGTTGGTGGAAAACGTTGATGTGCATGCCTACGGATCCGCCATGAAATTAAAACAGCTTGCCTTGATCACGACGCCTGAACCGCGTTTGCTTGTTGTCCAGCCTTTTGACGCCGGCACTGTGCGAGACATCGAAAGAGCGCTCAAGGAATCGAAGATCGGTATTACACCTGCGATTGACGGAAAGATTATTCGGCTGCCGATCCCGGAGTTGTCAGAAGAGCGGCGCAAAGAACTGGTCCGTTCTCTGGGCAAAATGGCCGAGGAAGCGCGGGTGCGTGTCCGCGCCAACCGGCGCACCGCGATCGACGAAGCGAAAAAACTTAAGGCGTCCGGCGGATTGACAGAGGATCAATTGCGCGATGTGGAAGGCGAAGTGCAAAAACTCACCGATCGCTTCGTCAAATCCGTCGATGACCATCTCAAGCACAAAGAAGCCGAGGTCATGAAGGTCTAATCTGTGGTCCCGCAGATCGCTCCGAACTGAGGGTCAGAATGGTTCGACGGCGCAGGTTTCAGCTTCTATGCGGCGAACGGATTCGTTAACTTGACGGGCCTATGATTAAACGACTTCTGACGGTTAGTGCACTTCGTGTTCCATCGCGTTATCGTTTGTCTTCGCGGCGGATAGTCCTCCTAGCGAAGCCTCCATTAAACAACCTCTGGAGGTTGGCCGCGCCCACCAATTGTTGAACACGATGATGGAGCAAATGGACGCGTACATGAAACAGATCATGCAACAGGCAACACAAGGGCAGCGCATCGCTCCGGAAATTAAGAAAGATATCGACAAACGTCAGACTGAAATGATGCGTGCGATCAAGGGCGTACTCGATTGGAATAAGCTAGAGCCGATGTACGTCCGTGTTTATCAGAAGTCGTTTACGCAAGCCGAAGTAGATGGCTTGGTTGCATTCTACAAAACTCCGACTGGCCAAGCTCTCCTGACCAAGATGCCGGTTGTAATGCAGAATACCCTCAATGAAGTCCAGCAACTGATGCAGCCCATGATGCAACGCATGCAGCAAATGCAGCAGGAGATTGTGGCAGAAATCCAGGCGGAAAAGAAGAAGAGAGGCAGCTAAACGGACTCGCGGTCGGCTAAATAGTTGCTGAGAAATCCGGTCCGGCTCCCGGTTCAGACTGCGAAACTTTCGCCGCAGGAACAGTGAGCTACCGCGTTCGGATTGGTGACCTTGAAGCCGCCTTTTTGTAAGTCATCGCTGTAATCGAGTACGGAGCCGCTTACGAAGAGTGCGCTTTTGGGATCGACGACCAGGTGAACATTTTGCGTTGGCACGAGAATGTCGCGCTCATTTGGGCCATCTACCAAATCCATTACGTATTGCAGACCGGAGCAGCCGCCACCGATCACCTTGAGGCGCAGCGCCCCCTCCGGTTGGCCTTTTTCTTTGAGCAGCGAAGCCAGTTTGCGCGCCGCGTTTTCGGTGACGCTGATCAGGCGCTCATTGCCGATCTTGTAATTGATGGTCGGTGTTTCTGTGGTCATCGGGTTGCCTTAAACATTATCCATGTTGCGCGGCTCCGCGAAGTAACTCTGCCACCTCGTTCTGCACATTTTCCAATTCGTCCAGATGCAACTGCGGGTCAGGCACGATGAACACGTCGCCCGTGGAACCTTGTTCGTAAATGAGGACGCGTCTCCCGCCGTCGCGGGATTCGCTCTTCACTTGTTTTAAAACACGTCTTCGTTCGAGCATGGCCGCGAGGACGTAACAGGCGTTTGCAGGCGGCGAATCCGACGCCATCAAACGCCGAAAAAGTTGCTCTGCACTTTCCTTGGGCACGGGTTCGGCCGGCTTTGACGACAACGGCTCGTAACGCGATTTCCAAAATGAAAAAGGCCGAATATTTTCATTCCGACTTTGCCACGCTTCTTCGCTCAAATCCTCGCGCCGGTAACCATCGGCGCCGTGATACAGGAGTGTGTAAAAATATTCGCCAGGGACAAACGGCCGCTGCGTCACCGCGCACGAGTCCGCGCGATGCTTGATCGCCCATTCGTTTGGGAGCGGGTTCATCGCGCAACTATACGCCGCGCGGCGAAGAGATTAAAGCTGGGCGGTTCGCGATTTGAGGCGCGAAGATATAGCAAATACAAACCAATTCCGGCGAAAAGAATGTTCGGCGTCCACGCGGCGATCCAAGCCGAAACCCGGTCTCCTTCTCCGAGCGCGAGAAAAAGATGTACGAGGAAGTTATTCGAGAATACGAGGACCACTGCGGCGGCAACACTGGATAAAACACCGCGACGCGAGTAACCGATTCCAAGCGGCGCGGCAATACACACCACGACCAGGCATGTCCACGGCAACGCCAGCCTATACTGGAAATGAGTGCGGAACGGCGCCAACAACGTCGGCGGGAAGTCCGCATTGAAATGCAGGTATTCGCGCAATTCCGGCACGCTCAGAGATTCCGCTTGCACGTTCGCGCTGCCCAGTCGGAAAGGTGTTTCGCTCCAGTGCTCGATTGTTAGCGTGGGACGAAACTCTTCCTTTGTAATGTTTCCAGCCGGATCATAGGAAGCGAGCCGAACGTTCTCCAAATCCCATGTTTTCGTCTCAGGCCGATAATAGGCCCGAGTGGCCACGTAACCCATCACGATGTTGTCGTTCGCGTCCTGTTGCAGCACCTGCACGTTGTTGAACAGGTTGTCGCCAAGGCGAAAATTCTGGATAAACCACGTGCGCAAGTCGGTTCGATTGCGAAAGACTTGCCCCTGAATGTTCCGCGCAGGGCGCGACTGCGCTTCTGAGAGAAAAGCCTTCCGCGCCAGCTCCGCATGCGGCGCCAGCGAATAGTTGAGCGCCATGCTCGCCGCGACCGTCAGCAGACCGATGCCGATAAGCGGCAGCAGAACACGAGGAAGACTGACGCCTGCCGTGAGCATGGAAACAATTTCATTCGACCGCGACATTCGCCCGAGCGCAAAAAGAAGGGACAGCAGAAGCGCAACCGGCAGCAGGATAATGAACACCTGCGGGATTTGCGTGGCGTAATAGCGAACGACCAGAGACAGTCCAATGTGGTTGTCAATGAAACTCGAGATATTGTCGCTGACGTCGAAGATGAGCCAGATCGAGGTGAATCCGGCGATGCAGTAAAAATAAACCTGCACAAAGTTTCGAATGACGTATCGATCGAGAAGTCGCATTGCGATTCAAAAATGTTCTATCGTAATTAGCCTACTCAAGTAGGCGGTGTGCGCCAAATTCCTGGAGAAACAATGACGAAATCCGAATGAGGAAGGTCGAAGGAATGACAAATGATCAAATGCCGGGCGATCGCGACATAGCCTTTCTGTCATTCGGGCTTCGTGCTTTTTTCGTCATTCGTCATTCGTGCTTCGTCATTTCCTCGTCATGATCGCGCTAAAAGACAATCTCGGCAGCGAATTCGTCGAGTGCGTTCGCGGCTTCTTCTCCGCGAACGGCCCGCTCTCCAAGGCAAAGAACTTTGAGTTCCGTCCACAACAGCAGGAGATGGCAGCGCGGGTCGCGCAAGCGCTAGAGGAAGAACAGCATCTGATAGTCGAAGCAGGCACTGGCGTAGGCAAATCGTTGGGTTACCTGGTGCCGTCGGTCCTGTTCGCGCTGGAGCGGCATAAAAAGGCAATCGTTTCAACGCACACCATCAATCTTCAGGAACAACTGCTGCACAAAGACATTCCGATCTTGAAAAAAGTGCTGCCGGTCGAGTTTGAGGCAGCCTTAATGAAAGGCCGGCAAAATTATCTGTGCCCGCGTCGCCTCGAGCGGGCGTTGCAAAGCGAGCAGGAACTTTTCACCGGCCCGGAGCGCAGCGAATTGCAGCGGTTGGCCGAATGGGCGCGCACAACCCGCGATGGATCGCTGAGCGATCTGTCCGTCGAACCCGATCCAAAAGTTTGGGCGCAAGTGTGCAGCGAAGCGCATATCTGCACCCAAAAGACTTGTGGCCAAAATCCGCGATGTTTCTATCAGCAGGCCCGCAAACGTCTGCTGGCGGCGGACGTGATCGTGCTCAATCACACGCTGTTGTTCATCTTGCTTGGATCGCCAGACATGCAGGAAGAGCGTGAGAGCGGTTTTCTGTTCCCGAACGATTTCATCATTTTCGATGAAGCACACACCGTGGAACAAGTCGCGTCGAAGCAAATCGGTATCGGCATCTCGCAGTACGGACTGCGATCGACGATCCAGCGGCTCTACAATGCGCGTACTCGCAAAGGTCTTTTCACCGTGATGCGTGATGCGGCCGGGGTGCGACTGGCCGCGGAACTGATCGATGAGGTTGACAAATTTTTTTCCGCAGTCGAGTCGAAATCGAATTTTCGCAAAGGCCGCGAGTTTCGGGTGCGTGATGTCGAACTCGTCCCCGACACGATCACTGCGCGGTTGACCGCGCTTCAGGCGCGCGTTGCCGACGTCGTTAAACGCGCCGACGACGAAATATTGAAAGCGGAGCTGCAAGAGTTCGGCCGGCGCATTCGCGATGCGCGAGACGGCATTTCGATTTTCCTGGAGCAAAGCGCGCCAGAACATGTGTATTGGGTCGAGCGCACGGGCAAAACGGAGAGGTTTCTCGCGCTAAACGCTGCGCCCATCGATCTCGCGCCGGTGCTGCGACGGATGCTCTTTCGCGACAATTGCTGTTGCGTGATGACCAGCGCCACTCTGGCCGTGGGTCGTCCGGATCTCGCCTATTTTCGCGCGCGCATTGGGGCGACGGAAGCCGAGCCGTTGGAGCTCGGAAGCCCGTTCGATTTTCAGAAGCAGATGAAAATGTTCGTGGTGCAAAAGATGCCCGATCCGCGCGACGCTGGTTATCATAAAGCCCTCGAACATTGGATCGCGCATTTCGTGCAGAAAAGTGAAGGTCGCGCGTTCGTCCTGTTCACCAGTTATCGCGACATGCAGCAGGTCTCAGGTGCGATGGAAAAATTTTTTGCGACCGAGGATATGAACATTCTCGTCCAGGGCGGGGGAGCGCCGCGTAGCAAATTGCTTGAGCAATTCAAATTAACCCCGCGCAGTGTGCTTTTCGGCACAGACAGTTTTTGGGGGGGCGTGGATGTTCCAGGCGAAGCGCTTTCAAATGTGATCATCACGCGACTACCGTTTTCCGTCCCGGATCATCCGCTGATAGAAGCGAAACTTGAGCTGATCGAGGAGCGCGGTGGCGATCCGTTTACTGAATATTCGTTGCCGGAAGCGATTCTGAGACTGCGACAAGGGGTGGGTCGTTTGATCCGGACCAAGAACGACCGCGGCATCATCGTCATCTTGGACAACCGCATCGTGACTAAACCCTACGGCCGCGCGTTCATGCAAGCGCTGCCGAAATGCCCGGTAGAAATCGTTTAGATCTTATTTAGCAATGTTGCATGGGTGCAATGCCGACAGGCGATACAGTTACGTGAGAATTTGACGCTGAACCGATGAAGCGCAGGATTCGCGATAAACTGATCCCATCCGGCTCGCACTGGGCAATGTTCGGTGTCGCCACGGTGTTGCTCGTCTTGGTGGCGGTCTTTGTCGATCTTAGGCCGGTCGTCGACGAGAATTTTTTCTTTTCAACGAGCGATCCGGGCGTGCGCCAGACGAAAAAGATCGAACAGCATTTCCCGTCCAAGCCGGAGCTGATCTTGACAGTATCTTCACGCGACATTTCGTCGTCGCGCTATCTGGAGCGGATCCAAAAACTCACGCACAGGATTGATGAAATCGACGGCGTGACCTCGGTCAAAAGTCTCACGGCCGGTCCGAAAAGTTTTCAAGATGCCGTGGCGAGCCCGTTCTGGAGCCGGTTGCTGATCGGCAGAGACCGTAAAGCCAGCAATCTCATTGTTTTCGTGGTGGGTAAGGACACGGAAAAAATGATCAAGCGGATCGAGCGCGTGATCCACGAGATGGACGACAAAGATTTTCGCATCCACATCGCCGGCCCTCCTTACGTGGTGGAAATGATCCGGCGCAGCCTGGAGCACGACTTCTGGTACTTCAGCCTGACCGCTGTCGTTTTGTTCGGCCTGACCATGGCCGCGATGTTCCGTTCGGCGCGAGTGTTCGTTGGAATGCTCGCGACCTGCACGAGCGCGGTCTTGTTGACTCTGTTATTGCAATCGTTGTTCGGCAAAAAGATCGGAATCCTGACCGTCAACCTCGGGACCATCGTGTTCATCGTGGCATTGTCGCATCTTGTTTACATGACGTTTAACTGGCAGACGCTGGCCGATCGAAAAGGGCGATTGGACAAGGAAGCGCCGAATCTCGCGAGCGCGGCGTTACGCATGACTTTTCCCCCGTCGTTCTGGTCGATGGTGTGTGCGTCGCTCGGCTTCGGGAGTTTGTTGCTCGTGCAGGCGAAGCCGCTGCGCGAACTCGGATTCGGCGGCGTACTCGGGACGGTCGTCGCATTTGTTTGCGCCTATGTGATGTACCCGCCGTTTCTGCGCTGGGCGGTGCCGCGTGAGAGCAAGATTGTGGAAGCGGAACCGCCGCACTGGTTTTGGTCGCGCCGGTTCGGATGGCTTTCACTCGGCGTCATTCTCCTCAGTGTCGGGCTCGGATTTGGCGTTCGCCGGGTCAATACCGATCCAACCCTACTCGATTATTTCAAACCGCACACAGAACTGCGCGACGGGATTGAATATGTTGATCGCACCGGCGGCTCAAATCCACTCACGCTCGTCGTCTCCGCCGCCGACGGGAGCAAGCTGAACACGGACGCGGCTTACGAAAAGCTTTGGGCGTTACATGGTGCGCTCGAAAAACACAAAGACGTCGGCACCGTCATTTCGCTTCCGACGTTACTCGCCGAAGGCGACCGCACGCCATTTTCGTTTTTGATCAGTTACGAAAAAATGATGCAAATGCTGGAACAACCGAAGTACGCGCGCGTCGGCAAAAGTTTTATCAATGAAGATCGCAGCGAGGCCGTGTTTACGATTCGAATGCTGGAAGGCAAGCATGACGAGCACCGGCTTGATGTTGTGGACGATCTGCGCGCGCTTTGCCGCAAGTACGGATTCAAGGCCGAACTGGTCGGAGGCATTTATTATTTGCAGGGTCGTCTGGCCAAACTGGTCGCATCGAGTCTCGTCACCGGTCTCTTCTGGTTGAATCTGTTGTTCATTATCATCGCCTGGATCGTGGCGCGTTCTGTCCGTGTCGCAATCGCCATGATCGTCAGCCTGACGCTCGTGCCGCTGTGCATGCTCGGCGGGATTGGTTGGTTCCGTGTGCCCATGGATGTGATTTCGGCGCCGGCCACGAATGTTTGCATCGGCATCGCGATCGATTCCATGATCCATCTCGTTTTTGGCGTGCGCCGCGCGCAACGCGATGGCAAGAAAGGCTGGTCCGCGTGGGTGGCCGGCCGGCAGGAACAATGGCGCGGCATTGTCTATTCGGATGTGATCTTTGCGGCGGGGTTTGCCATTTTTGTGCTCTCGGATTTTCCGCCGACGCAACGCTTCGGGCTAGTCGTGCTGGCCGGGCTGCTCATCGACATTCTGGCCAACCTATTCGTCCTGCCGCTGTTGGGCGGGGCGGAATGGAAGAAAAAGAAGGCCTGAATGTTCACTTGAACATATAGGCTCTTTTGACCTAGATTAGCGGCATGCCCGGTGCCGCTGCTACCAAAGATCGACAATTGGCCATCGCGGCGCTTCTCGAGATTCTTCACAAATGGGGGATTCACACGGTTGGTGAATTCGCCCGGCTGAAAAAGGATGATGTCGCGGCGCGTCTCGGCGTGGAAGGCGTTCGACTATGGGAACGTGCCACCGGCAAATCGACGCGCCTGCTCAAACTGGTTCAGCCCCCCGAATCGTTCGCCGAAAGTTTTGAGTTTGAGGGCGAAATTGAAACAGCCGAGCCGTTGCTTTTTATGCTCCGGCGTTTTTTGGAGCAGCTCGCGGTGCGGTTGAGCGCGATTTATCTGGTCGCAAAAGAACTTACGCTGCGGATCACGTTCGGAAATAAACAAATATACGAGCGCGTTTTCAAAATTCCGCAGCCGACAAACGATGTTGATCTTCTGTTCCGGATGCTTCAGACGCATCTGGAGAATTTTCGATCTGAGCATCCGATCGCTGCCGTCGCGCTGAGGGCAGAGCCGATCAAACCTGCCGGGGAACAATTCGGATTATTTGAAACGACATTGCGCAACCCGCATCAACTTTCAGAAACACTCGCCTGTTTGACCGCTCTTCTGGGCGGCCATCGGATCGGCACACCAGTTCTGGAACAGACGCATCGCCCCGATGCGTTTCGCATGCAGCCGTTTTCGTGGGCTGTAGTGTCCGCTGTCCCCAGCGGAGTAAACCGCGAGTCCGGTCCGGACTCCCATGCGCTGAGGACAGCGCACGCTACAGCAGCGCTGCGTCGCTTTCGGCCGGCACTCTCTGCGTCTGTTTTGCAGGATGAAGATATACCGGCGCACGTTCGCAGTGCCGAAATGTCCGGAAAAATAATCGAGCAACGTGGCCCCTATTTGCTTTCCGGAAACTGGTGGGACGAAAAATCCTGGTCGCGCGCCGAGTGGGATCTGCAATTACAAAATGGTGAATTAGTTCGCACGCACGAACGTGACGGCCTTTGGAAAATCGACGGCGTGTATGACTAAGGGAAATCGTAATTCGAGATTCGTGAACCGTGAATCGGCGAGCCCGATGTAACGATTCAACGATTTAACGATTCATGACTGCAATGAGCTACTGCGAATTGCATTGCTGCAGCGCGTTCAGCTTTTTGCGCGGCGGATCTTTCCCCGAGCAATTAGCAGAGGTCGCAGCGGAACTGGAAATGCCGGCGATCGCGTTGCTCGATCGCAATGGCGTTTACGGCGCGCAACGATTTTCCGTTGCTGCGCGTGAGCACGGCGTCCGGCCAATCATCGGCGCCAAATTGTCGATGGAAGACGGCAGCATTCTGCCGGTGCTGGTGGAAAATCGCATCGGCTACAAAAACTTGTGCGAACTGCTAACCCAAGCCCACCTACGCAGCGAAAAAGGTAAATGCGCGGTGCAATGGGATGAGCTGCCGGAATTCGCGCAAGGCTTGGTTGTGTTGTTTGGATTGGGGAGCGCGGGCGCCTCACCCGCTGTGTCACGCGCCGCGCGGGACACATCTTCGGGGCTTTTCGGCGGGGGCGCCGAAAAGTGCGGGCGAGGTGCCCGCGCTCCCCAGACAATTGCAAACCGCGCTCAATTTTTAATCGATGCGTTCGGACGGGAAAACGTTTTCGTTGAACTTCAGCGCCATTTCATTCGCGGCGAAGAACGCATTAATCGAGAACTGATCGATCTGGCGCGCGCGCATCGATTGCGGCTCGTCGCTACAAACGTTGTGCAATACGCCAAGCCGTATGGGCGCGAAGTCCTGGATGTTTTCACGTGTATTCGCGAACACACGCATCTGGATGCCGCTGGCAAATTGCTCACGAAAAATGCCGAACGACATCTGAAGAGCGATCGTGAAATGCGTGCAATTTTCGCAGATTTGCCGGAAGCAATTGAGAACACCTCGCGCCTGGCTGAGCGGCTCACATTTTCTCTCGAAAATCTCGGCTACGAATTCCCCGAATATCCAGTGCCTACCGGGCACAACATGGATTCATTTTTGCGCACCATCGTCTGGTTCGGTGCGCAACAGCGTTACGCGGCGATTAGTCCGAAAGTGAAACGTCAGATCGAAGAAGAGCTTGCACTGATAAGCAAGCTCGGTTTCCCCGGCTATTTCCTGATCGTTTGGGACATCATTAATTTCTGCCGTGAACACAACATCATGGTCCAGGGCCGCGGCAGCGCCGCCAATAGCGCGGTGTGTTATTGCCTCGGGATCACGCCGGTTGACCCGGTGGAAAATCATCTCGTATTCGAACGATTCCTCAACGAGAGCCGCAAAGGGTGGCCGGATATCGATCTTGATCTTCCCAGCGGCGATCGGCGGGAAGCAGTGATCCAGGAAATTTATCGGCGTTACGGCAAACACGGCGCAGCCATGACTGCGAACGTGATCTCGTATCGCGGACGCAGCGCGGCGCGTGAGATCGGCAAAGCGCTCAATTTTTCGCCGAGCATTATCGACCGGTTTTCGCACCTGTTTGCCAGCGGCGATTTCCCGCACACGATGGAATTGGAAGCGCAGATCGAAGCCGCCGGTCTGCCGAAACATCATCCGCGGATGCCAGCATTCATCCGGCTGTATCGCGCGATTTACGGGTTGCCGCGACACCTGGGCCAGCATTCCGGTGGCATGATCATTTGTCAGAACAAACTCAGCTCGTTCGTGCCGCTGGAAAATGCGTCAATGCCGGGCCGCGTCGTCGCGCAATGGGACAAGGACGATTGCGAGGACCTCGGCATCGTGAAAGTGGACTTGTTAGGCCTCGGCATGATGTCGGTGATGCAGGACGCATTTGAATTGTGTGGCGAACGCGGGCGACCACTCGATCTGGCTCACATCCCGAAAAATGACGAGAAGACGTTCGACATCATGCAGCATGCCGACACCATCGGCGTTTTTCAAATCGAGAGCCGCGCGCAAATGGCCACGTTGCCGCGGATGAAACCGAAATGTTTTTACGACGTCGTGATCGAAGTCGCAATCATCCGGCCGGGACCGATCCAGGGTGACATGGTGCATCCGTATCTGGCTCGGCGCGCGGGCAAAGAGCCGGTGACTTATTTCGACGATCGCTTGAAACCGGTGCTGGAACGCACACTTGGCGTGCCATTGTTCCAGGAACAAATGCTCAAGATCGCCATGATCATGGCCGATTTTTCCGGAAACGAGGCGGAGGAATTACGGCGGGCGTTGAGCTTTCATCGGTCCGAAGAACGGATGCGCAAAGTGAGCGTGAAACTCCGCGCGGCCATGGAACGCAAAGGCATCGCTCCCGACAAGATCGACAAGGTCATTCAGTCCATTTCGTCGTTTGCCCTTTACGGCTTTCCCGAATCGCATGCGATCAGTTTTGCGATTCTGGCTTATGGCAGTGCGTATTTAAAAGTGCATCGCGCACCGGAATTTTACGCAAGCCTCATTAACAATCAGCCAATGGGCTTTTACACGCCCGCAACGATTGTGAAGGATGCCCAGCGGCACGGTGTAAACATCAAACCGGTTTGCGTGTTGCAATCCGATTGGCGCTGCACGGTTGTCGATGACAACACGGTGCGTCTTGGATTTTGCGTCGTAAACGGATTGCGCCAGGAACACGCCGAAGAGCTCGTTAGGCGACGGCAACATCGGCCATTCGAGTCGCTGGACGATTTCAAGCGACGTGTCTCGCTTGCGAAAGGCGAATTGCGAACATTGGCCGAACTCGGAGCCCTAAATTATTTCTCCGAACATCGCCGCGCTGCGATGTGGCGCGTGGAAGAAACGCTGCATGATGATTTATTGGGGAGCGCGGGCGCCTCGCCCGCTGTGTCACGCGCCTCGCGGGACACTCATCTTTTCGGCGAGGGCGCCGAAAAGCGCGGGCGAGGCGCCCGCGCTCCCCTTGCGCCGATGACGTTACCCGAGCGCGTGAAAGCAGATTACGAAACTATGAATCTGACCACTGGACCGCATCCCATGAAACTCTTGCGGGAAAAGTTGCCAAACATTTGGCGTGCGATCGACCTTGTTCAGGCGCGACACGGCTCGACGATTCAGATCGCCGGCAACGTCATTTGCCGTCAGCGTCCCGGCACGGCGAAAGGATTTGTTTTTATCAGTCTCGAAGATGAGACCGGCGTTTCCAACGCAATTGTTGATCCAGACTTGTTCGAATGCTTCCGGCTGGTGATCACTGAAGAAGCCTTTCTTCTCATCGAAGGCCAGGTGCAGAATTCAGACCGCGTTGTCTTGATCAAAGCGCGAGATATTAAACCGCTCGTTCATGAATCACTCGTCGGGAGTGAATCGCACGATTTTCGTTAAGCCTGGATGGCGTCTGACACAGACGCCCTACAGAGTAGGATTACTTCGGAGGTTTTTCGGCTTGGCGCGGTTTCACCGGCACCTCTTCCTCCGATGTAATTTCGTATTCCGGCTTCGGAACCGCCATCAACCAGTGATCAAACCAGCCGACAATGTGCTGCAACCGCTCGACGCGACGCCACGGCTGGCCGGAGCGGGAAAGCTCGTGAGACTCGTTAGGAAAACGCACCATCACGGTTGGAATCCTGCGGAATTTCAACGCACGAAACATTTGCTCGCCGCCTGCGTCGGGCGGCGTGCGATAGTCTGCTTCCCCGAGAATAAACATCATCGGCGTCTTCACATTGTTGATATAACTGATCGGTGACCGCGCCCGATACTCGTCCGGGTCTTCGAATGGCGGCGCTCGAAACCAATTGGGTTGGAAGAGCGTGAAGTCTCCCGTGTACCACCAGTTTTCCCAGCTGGCGATATCGCGCTGCGAAACGGCCCCAGCAAAGCGCCCGGTTTGTCCGACCACCCAGTTCGTCAGCAATCCGCCTCCGCTTCCGCCGGTGACACCAAGTTTTTTGTCGTCGATGTAACCGCGTTTTATCACCTCATCGACGCCGGCCATCAGATCTTTGTAATCGTCGCCTGGATAACGATATTGAATCACGTTCCCAAATTCCTGGCCATAACTCGTGCTGCCGCGCGGATTCGGGTAGAGCACCACATAACCCTTCACTGCCATCCATTGAAATTCATGAACGAAAATGTAACCATAGGCAACGTGCGGTCCGCCATGGATGTTCAGAATCAGCGGATATTTCTTATGCGCGTCGAAACCAGGCGGCTTTTGCAACCATGCCTGTATGCGTTTGCCGTCGAAACTGTCGTACCAAATCTCTTCCGGTTCGCTAAGATTCAATTTCGAGAACAGCTCGTCGTTCACATTCGTTAACTGCTGCGGTGTTGCACCAGGAGTTGCGCGATCAAGGACAAAAAGATCGTTGATGCGAGTCGGCGTGGATATTACGTAGACCAGCTTCGAAGTATCAGGCGTCGCGCGAAAACTCATCACGCCGTGATTTCCGGAAGTGAGATCTTGAACTGTGCTGCTTTTACCGGGGCCATCTGCCTTCGCCGATCCAGCCTTCGCAGCTGCTTCGGCGGAGTAGGCGGCTACGGCGGACGAGCCGTCCCCGGCTACGGCAGCGTCAAAGAGCCCGAGATTTCGCTTTCCTTCCTTCGAATAAACTGCGATGAGCCCTTTTCCGTCTGGTGTCCAGATCGGTTTGTTTGGTCCGCCGGCCCGTGGCGACGCGCTGTCTCCGATAACGAAACCATCGATGTCGAAATCAAAATCCGCGGTGAGGTTCCGTGGTTTTGCGTTCGGTGAGAGATCGAGCACCCACAGGTCGGGTTCCGTGTATGAGTTGATCGGCTGGTTAGTCGCTGCGACAAATGCGACCTGTTTGCCGTCGGGACTGAGGGACAACGCGCCTCCGCCCGGTCCGAACTGCGTGTTCAGATCGATCGTTGTGATTTTGATAGGTTTACCGCCCGCTGCGGGCACGGAGTAAAGATCTGTTCTCGGCAGTTCATAATACGGTTCGTCGATCCGGCTCGAGGTGAAATAAATTTGCGAGCCGTCTTTCGACCAAATCGCATTGTCTTCATCGAAGCGGCCAGTTGTGAGCTGGCGCGGTTTCACTTTCTCTTCGGCGCTCCGTGGTACGGTCACGATCCAGATATGAGTTGGATGTTTTGGATCGATGTAACCTTCGTTGTCTTGTCGATACACCGCGCGCGTGATCACGCGCACGTCGCTCTCGTGCTCATCTGTAGCCGAGGGCGGCTTGTCCGCCGTAGCCTTGGCAGAGGCGGATGACCCTGACTTTTGCTGCGATTTTTTCTTTTCCTGTTTGGCAAGGTCCTCCGCGTTCGTATCGCTTGTGAACGCAATGTTTTTTCCGTCTGGCGCCCAGACCGGACTGCCAGCGCCTCTCCGCAAGTCGGTAAAAACAAAGGAATCGCCGCCGGCCATCGGCAGCATTGCGAGCTGTGGCGGTTCAGGCTTGCCGTCTTTTTCGGTCGAGCGCAGGAACAGCAGGAATTTTCCGTCGGGTGACCAGCGCGGCGTGGTATCGTGATCGCCTTTTGTCAGTTGACGCGGCGCTTCGCTGCCTGCCACCGGCACCGACCAAATGGAAGTGTTATATCCTTCTTTCTTCTCGTTGACGGTGACGCGCACAAATGCAACGCGCGCGCCATCCGGCGACACCTGCGGATCGCCGATCCAGACAAAATCCCAAAGATCTTTTTCGGTGATGGGCCGCTTTTGCGCGAAGGCAGTGGCGACGGCAGTTACGAAGAGAACAAAAATGACGAATAGCTTCGCCGCGTTGAATCGTTGGATCGCTGAATCGTTAAATCGTGAGTACGATGTAACGATGTAACGATGTAACCAATTACTGTGGTTCCTCATTCCTTCGACATTCGGATTTCGTCATTTCGCGGCCGCGCCGCGGCCGCGGTCACATATGCTCGATCACGTTATCCCCGAACTGCGAGCACTTGATCTCGGTCGCGCCGTCCATCAAACGAGCGAAATCATACGTGACGCGCTTACTTTCGATCGCGCCGCTCAATCCTTTGAGAATCAGGTCGGCGGCTTCCGTCCAGCCCATGTAACGGAACATCATTTCACCGGACAGAATTACCGAGCCGGGATTCACCTTGTCCTGGTTCGCGTATTTCGGCGCGGTGCCATGCGTAGCTTCGAAAACTGCGTGGCCTGTGATGTAATTGATATTTCCTCCGGGCGCGATGCCGATCCCGCCCACCTGTGCAGCCAGCGCGTCGCTCAGGTAATCGCCATTCAAATTTAGCGTGGCGATGACATCGAAATCTTCGGGCCGCGTCAATACCTGCTGGAGTGTGATGTCGGCAATGGCGTCCTTGATCACAATTCCCGCACCCGGTTTTCCCATCGGAATTCTGCACCAGGGCCCGCCGTCGAATTCTTCCGCGCCAAAATATTTTTTTGCGATTTCAAAACCCCAATCGCGGAATGCGCCCTCGGTAAATTTCATGATGTTCCCCTTATGAACCAGCGTCACACTCTTGCGCCGGTTTTGAATCGCGTACGAAATCGCGCTGTGAATCAGTCGCACACTGCCTGAATAACTGACCGGTTTGATCCCGATTCCTACACACACGTCATCGCTCTCTTGTGCGCCGACCATCTTCCAAAAAGTCTTCGCTTTTTCTTTCGTGCCGAAACGAACCTTCTCGAACTGTTTCGGAAATTCCTTTTGCAGAAAATCGAGAACTTTTTGCGCCTCAGACGTGCCGGCGGCGTATTCGATTCCGGCATAAATATCTTCCGTGTTTTCGCGGAAGATCACCATGTTCACTTTCTCCGGATGTTTGACGGGAGAGGGGACGCCTTTGAAGTACTGAATTGGCCGGAGGCAAACGAAAAGATCCAGCAACTGCCGCAGGGCAACGTTAAGCGAGCGAATGCCGCCACCGACCGGAGTGGTCAGCGGTCCTTTGATACCGATCAAGTACTCGCGGAATGCTTCTACCGTATCGTCCGGCAGCCATTCATCGAATTTGTCCTTCGCTGTTTGACCGGCGAAAACTTCGAACCAGGCGATTTTCTTCTTGCCGCCATATGCCTTTTCCACTGCCGCATCGAACACGCGCACACTCGCCGCCCAAATATCCGGCCCTGTTCCATCTCCGCGAATGAATGGAATGATCGGTTGATCCGGCACATTCAATCTGTCGGTTCTGGTAATTTTTTCGCCCGCGGGCGGAGCAACGTCTTTGTACGGCATAGGCGCAAAGTGTAGAGGCGGGTGTCTCAAGTCGCAACCAAACCTGCCGATGATCGGCAGTCAGCCAGCACCTAACGGCTAAACTAGAAACCGATGTCCCAAACTCGAAGCTCAGTCTTGCACGAATCTTTTCAACGAAATGGCGACCTCTGGAAATTCGTGCAGGACCTGGCGATCAACCGTCAACAACCGAACTCCGTTGGCATGCGCCAGCGCGACGTGTTCTTCAAGGTAATCGTCGCAATTATGGAACCGTAACCGTTCCATTTTGGTTGTCACCGCAACGACAATACTGGCGTTCGATGACTGACTGCTCTCGGTTATCCGCCGCTTCTAGTCGACGTTATCGTTTGGCGGTTGTTCAGGCGAGTTCACTTGTGGCGTGAGCGGAGTGATTATGTACGGCGGCAGGATTTGATTTACCGGGCACGGCTCTACAATTTCCTTGCCTTTATACTCTTTATAATCTTTTCCGTCTTTCCCGTAGTAGCCCCGCGCTGGCTGCACCCCCCTGGCCACAGCTGCGATCCTGTCTGCAAGATCAGGACGGGCTCTCATCGCTCCGGCTACAAGCATGCGACGCTGGCTCGGAGGGTAACGAACAAGGAGCGAACTCAATGCTGCCATAAATTGGTCCGGTGTGGCGGTCTCGATGCTGGCCGCTCCGGCTGCTCTGACCGCGCGGTCCAAATCGCCATTCTGGGCCACAACTTGATGTTGACCTTGAATTTCCTCCTCAATCAGTCCCGCACTGGGCAATCGCCGAAAGTCTCGAACAAGAGGAGAAGAGAGTTGGTCTTGAAGATCAACATACACCGGGTCCTCCAATCTCATGTAGACCGGATCGTAAACTACCCTTTGACCTGCCAGGACCTGCACACTTTGGCCCACGCGGTCCAGGTGCATGCACGCCGATCCTTCGAGCACCGTAAATTCGACAATTCCGCTCGGATAGACGTGGCCCAATACCGTTGTGCCTGTAATTGCTGCCGTGACCGGACCCATCTTGATCTGTGCGCCGCCGGCTTTCTTTGGCACATACAGCAAGAATTGTCCGCTTCCCAGCTCGATCGTTCGCCCGCCTCCTATGTTGTAAATAGTCTTCTCGCCCAAACGCGTGATCGTTTCATCTCTAAACGTCAGCTCGCTGCGGGATTGAGTCCCGGTTTGCACGGCGTTGCCCTGGCGAACAGTCTCGTTCACCGCCGCCGGGCGCGCCGCTGCGCCGGATGGTACCACTTTAACGTCCTGTATCACTTGAGTAACCTTTGCTTCCTGGAGATCCTCAGCAGAAAGGTCATTTGGCAGCCAATTTACCAGAGCACAAGCGACTGGGGCGACGAATAAAATATAGCGGCGATCCATATTCATAGGCGGATTTATAGTGTGTTGTGTGGCAATTGTGAAGTCTTTTCTTCAGGCTTTTTCCTGGGGCGCTCGACATTCAGCAGTTGCGACGCATCCATTTTCTGACTACAATTCGTCCCCAAGATGTTCGGCCCCAGCATCTCCTGCCGCGCGCGTCCGAACGCGCAGCGTGCGCCGGCTTCAACGCTTCAACGCTTCAACCCTTCAACGGTTCAACGCTTCAGCGGCTTCACCCTTTTGGAGCTCTTAATCGTCGTCGGGATCATCGGGCTGTTGATGGTTTTGATGGCTCCGGCATTCACATACATGAAAAGCGGGACTGATTTCACGAGTGCGGTATATGGGATTCAAGGAACCCTCGAAAGTGCACGAACCTACGCGAAAGCGAACCATACCTATGTATTCGTTGGTTTTACTGAGGTGGATTCTTCACTCGATGCCTCAGCTAATCCCCAAGTTGCAGGAGTTGGCAGAGTCGCGGTCGCGGTCGTTGCTTCCAAAGATGGCACTCGGCAATGTCAGTACAAAACGAGCGATCAGGGGAACGATTGGACAACTAATTATTCCAACGGCGCTCACTTGGTCGCAATTGGGAAATTACAACGGTACGAGAATTTGCATTTCAATACTCTCAATTTTCCCTCATGGCCGCCATCGACTCATCAGGGCTCGAACATGGCAAGGTACCAGCCGGGAACGTCCTATACTTTGGGTATTTCGCCCAATTCAGTGACACCGTTCGCTTGGCCTTTGGGTAAGGCACAAAATGCAGGTCAGTACCAGTTCAACAAGGTGATCAACTTCGATCCCACCGGCGTTGCGCGGATCGCGTACGCCACCAATGCCGACGAAATTGTCAGTGTTATGGAAATCGATTTTCTCACAACGCATGGCACTGCTCCGTCGCCCACGCCAAACCCATTTATTCAAGACGTCGGGAATCATGCGGCAATACAGATTGCTCCAATGAGCGGCGAGATCCGGGTTTACCGGCCATGAGGCGTCTGAATTTTGATATCTACGCGTTTTCACTCATCGAGGTAACGCTCGCCTTAGGCGTCGCGGCATTTTGCTTGATCGCAGTATTCGGTTTGATGCCCATCGGCGTGCAGACAAATCGTAACGCGACTTCTCAAACGGCGGCCGCTAGCATCATCCGCACGGTTGTCGCCGATTTGCGGGGCACGCCGCGATGCGCAGCGACATCAGCGCAATATCAAATTATCTTGG
>WNFU01005170.1_pt1 | contig 32115 bp, 27 predicted proteins | sample 5400121 | NCBI WGS metagenome assembly WNFU01 (sample SAMN13153360, study PRJNA577476) | soil metagenome | isolation source: 100 cm soil or saprolite under grassland replicate 1 | place: USA:California | collected 2016-06-15
CAGGCTCGAAGTCTACGAGCGTGGTGGCGCCGACATCGAAGGAGAAGCCCCGGTGCCGGTAGTAACCCGCGCAGCCGCCGACGTGGCCGTGCGCCTCGAACACCACGGTGGACAGACCAGCGGCCTGCAGTCGCAGCGCAGTGGCCATACCGGCCATGCCACCTCCGAGCACCACCACCGCACACCGCGCCGGCAGGCCCCGCCCCTCCGCACGCCGCCGACCAGAACCGACCTGAACGTCCGTTCTGAACATGCGTTCAACACTAGGCACGCTGCGGCACGCCCGTCAACGCCACGGCCGGGGGATGGGTCGCCGCGGGCCGGCCGTACAGTCTGCCGGCATGACCGAGGATCACCACGAGGACGGGTTCGTCGTGCGCGCGACGGAGGGCGAGGCGCTGGCGAACGTGCGGGCGGTCCTGCAGTTGTGCGCGACTGGAAAGCTTCGGTGCAGCGCGAAGACCAGGCTCCCCGGTGCGGCGACGGTGGCTGCGGTGTCGCAGGCGCTGGTTGGTGGCGACTTCTACCCGGCCGAGCCGATCAGCGCGTTCGCGTGGCCGTTGCTGGTGCAGGCCGGTGGCCTGGCGGAGTTGGCGGGCGGGCGGCTGCAGCTGACGGCCCGCGGCCGGGCGGCCCTGACCGGGCAGCCCGCGAGCACGATCGCCGGGTTGTGGACGCGGTGGGTCAGCAACGGCGTGATCGATGAGTTCAGCCAGGTCGAGGCGATCAAGGGCCAGCGTTCGGTCAACGCGCTGTCCGCGGTCAAGCCTCGGCGGCAGGTCGTCGCCCGGGCGCTGGCGGCCTGCCCGCCGGGGGAGTGGGTGAAGGTCGATGACCTGTTCGCCAAGATGCGCCGCACCGGGCTGAACCCCCGGATCGCGCGCAGCGAGCGGGCCCTGTGGCGGCTGTACATCAGCGACCCGCAGTACGGCAGCCTGGGGTACGACGGGTTCCACGACTGGTCCCTGCTCGAAGGCCGCTACACCTTGGCGGTGATCTTCGAGTACGCGGCGACACTCGGCCTGATCGACGTGGAGTACACCGACCCGGCCGGCGCCCGCGATGACTACCGCGACAACTGGGGCGTCGATGACCTGGACTTCATCAGCCGCTACGACGGGCTGCTCGCGGTGCGGCTGAACGCCCTCGGCGGATACGCGCTGGGCCTGACCGACCGGTAGGAACCTGCCGACCGCGGGGTCGCGCCGGGGTCGCTGTCAGTGCTGCCCAACCGCGACATCGTCGCCACATCCGACCTCGCACCGGCCGACCGGCTGCTGCTGTCGGCGTACGCCAGGCAGACCTCCGAGCGGGTCTGGACCCTGGATGCCGGCACGCTGCTGGCCGCGATCGACTCCGGCCGGCGGCCCGAGGAGCTGACGAGGTTCCTGTCGGCCGCGTCCCGGCGCGAGCTACCCGCGGCCGTCACCGCCGTGATCGCCGACACCGCCGCCCGCGCCCGCCAGCTCACCGACCGGGGAGTCTGCCGCATCCTCGAGTGCGCCGACCCGGCGCTCGCCACGCTGATCGCCCGGGACCGCGTCGCGGGCCCGACGTGTACCCAGCTCGGAGACCGGCACCTCGCGGTCCGCGCCGAAGCCGAACCCGACTTCCGCAAGGCCCTGCGAAGGCTCGGCAGGCGTGACGCTGACCTGATGCCGCGGCGGGCTGAGGAACCTGATCGCGAACAGCGCACCGCGGACGAGATCACCGTCGATGCATGCGGCGGCGAGGAAGCAGGCCTTGGGCTGGTACTACCACCTGAAGGAGGCCGTGACCTGGCCGCTGCGTGCCCGGTGCATCGCCACGAGCGCGACCTCCACGCTGCGGGTCGGGAAGGGCAGTGAGTCCTGGTGAGCGCGCTGGCGCACGAGGATGACTGCACGACATGGTCGTTCTGGTCCGGCACGCTCACCGCACGTTCGGGGGTGCCGCTGGCGCACCTGCGGCCGGTGTTCGCCGAGGAGTCGGCCGTCCAGGCGCTCGCCGATTGGCGGTACCGGGTCGAGCGGGGCTACCAGTTTTGACGGCGCCGTCGTTCAAGCGTCGGACACCGTGTCAGGCGTCGTCGATCTCGGTGAACAGGTCGATGTCCTTGGTCTCGCGGGTGACGAAGCCGTGCGCGATCATCGCGCCACCACCCGCCAGGGCGAGCGTGCGTGCCTCAGGTAGCGCCAGAGCGGTCCGGGCGATGCGCTCCTGCAGCGGATCCAGCGGCATGGGTCATGCCGCGGGGTGCGCGGCGTCGATCAGCGGCTGCCACGCGGCTCGGACCCACGGCGGCAGGTACATCTGCTCCCACACCCGAAGCAGCTCGGCGCCGTTGACCAGCTCGCGGACGTCATCCAACGTGCCCTCGACCAGCGTGATCTCATACAGGTCACGGCGCCGCACCGGATCGGACAGGTCCCAACGCACCCCCCGCGGATCAGGCCCCGACCAGAACAATCGAGCCGGAAGAGCGACGACCCCACGCAACCGGCCACGCAGCTCACTCAGCTCGCGGGGCACCGCAACATCCCGCACCCAGCCAGGACGCGACACCGAACCCGCCACATCGACCACACGGTCATGGTGCACCACGGCGCGGACCGACGCCACGAACACCAGCCGCCGATTCAGGCAACCGCACCGTGACGACCGTTTTCACACCGGATCAGGCGGAGCACGCGGACGCGCTGAACAGTGGTCAACCGCGGTGAACGGTACGCATTGGCACCGCGCCGGCCATGGAAGTCCGGAGGAGGATGTCCCGCTCCCGTTTCTCACGCCTTCCCCTAACGTGAGAATCACGCGAGACGGGACACCCTCCGGCTTGGAAAGCAGCACCGAGAACGGGCATATGGCGGAGGACTTACCGGAGCGAGGTCTGCCTCCGCAGCGCTCACCGTCCCCGGTGCTGCCGCCTGGGTGCCGCTACAGCAAGGCGGCGTTGTGCTCGGCCAGCACTGCTGACGTACAAGGGAAGGCAACGCCAGGGCACACCGCGCACAGGCCGTCGTCGTTGACGTGCTCGTTCAGGACGACCGTGGCGAGGTGGGCCAGGTGCTCAAGCTCGGCGGCCAGGCCGCCAGCCGGATGCAGGTCGCAGGTACTGGCGAGGATCATCGGGCGACCTTCCCGCTCAGCAGCTCGAAGACCTGGCCCATGCTGAGCTGGATGCCGTGACGTGAACGCAGGTCGTACACGACATCGGCCACTGGGCGGACCGTCGTGTCGCGACGCATCCGGTAGCGCTGGGCCAGCAAGCGCAGGCGGTTCCGTTCTCTCGGCGTCAGGGCTCGCAGGTTGGTGGGTGGGGCGGACTCGACAGAGGATGAAGTAGCGTCAGTAGCATCGGCCGTTTCGGGCATCACTGGTCAGGCTCCAAGAAGCGGGGGTCTTCATCGGCGCCTTGACCGTATTGTCAGTTCTGGAATCCGCCGGACACCCGGGGTGTGGTTCACACTGGGTGTCCCTCGCCGATGATCCGGATTTCTAGTCTGGCAGGCCGGCCGCTTGCAGGAGCGGCTGCATCTCGCCCATGACCGCCGGCCGGGCCCTTCCCATCAGCTCGCGGAGCACCTCGTGCACCATGACGCTGTGCGTCAGTTCCTCGGGGCTCTCGCGGTGGATGTGCTGGATCATGTGGATGGCGGCCACGTCGTTCCGCTTGCGAGCGTAGGACCGAGCCACATCCAGACGGTGCGTCAGGCGCCGCTCTACGGCGGGTGCGCCTTCGACGGTGACATGCTCGGCGAGGTCGAGCGCTTCGCGGGTCCGGCCCAGCTCGACCGACACCGACACACGGTGGACCGCGACGTTGGTCGGCCCGAAGACCATCCGGAAGTGGTTGGTCTCGCCAGTCCGCGCGGCGGCCTTCTCGGCCGTATCAAGCATCCGCCAGGCCTCGGCGCTGCGGTCGTCCCGAGCAGCCTCGGCCGCGCCGAGCAGATGCAGCCCGCCCCAGGCGGCCAGGCGCGCCTCGCTCGGCTTGTCCATATACGGCCGGAGGTCATCCAGTGCGCGGTTGACAACGCCGAGAGCCTCGTCGGTGTGGCCCTTGGCCGAGAGGATCATGGCCAGATTCCACGCCGCCGCAGCGGCCATGTCCGAGTCGTCGGCGTCCAGCGCGGCGGTCACTGCTCGGTCCGCGGCCAGCCAGGACAGCTCGTACTCGCCGACACGCTTCGTCCACGTCCGGGTGAGCTGGTAGAGCTTGCTGGCCTCACGCAGCGCCCGCCGTCGCTGTTCTCCGTCATGTAGCGCCACAGCAGCCCGGGCAGTACGTAGGAGCGCCGGCAGTTCTTGGCCGACCTGGGCATAGCGCCACGATGAAGGCGCTTGCCAGACCTGCCAGGTCCGCTCGATCCCCGCCGCCAGTGTGTCCAGCACCGGCGGCTCACCTCTGGGCCGGCTGTGATCGGCCAGGGCGGCGCGCACCGCGGTGGCGGCCGGGTGACTGCGGAAGCCGTCCGGGGTCAGCATCAGGCGAACGCCGGTCAGCTCGTGTAGATCCTTGATGCGCAGGGCTTGGGCGAAGAGCACGAGCTGCGAGAAGCGCGTGACGTGTCGGTGGCCGATCTCAATCTTCTTCATGAGAGACAACGAGATGCCGACCAGTCCGGCCAGCTCCTCCTGCGTCAGGCCGCGGCGGACCCGGTGGGCGGCGATCCGCTCGCCGATTCCCCACTCGTCCACGTCCACCCGCTCACCGTCCTGACCGTCGCTGCTCTGCTGACCAACGAGATCGTCGCCGACCACGCTACGCCCGAGACGTGCCAGGCTAGAAGGCATGGCCGTGCCGACGCTGGTCCTCTGGGACATCGACCACACGCTCATTGAGACCCGTGGAGTCGGCGGCGAACTGTACCGCGCGGCGTACGAGGAGACCGCCGGCCGGACGATGGAGCACAAGGCGGAGGTCACGGGCAAGACCGAGCCGGCCATCCTGACCGAGACGCTGAAGCTGCACGGCTTGGAGCCGAGCAACGACTACCAGGCCAAGTACGCCGAAGCGCTGGCTCGGCAGTACGACCAGCGCGCCGACGAGCTGCGCCGGCGGGGGCGGGCGCTGCCAGGTGCCAGCGAGGCGCTGGCGGCCCTGGCGGAGCAGGCCGGCGTCATCCAGACGGTGCTCACGGGCAACCTGCGGGCGGTCGCGGTGACCAAGCTGCGAGTTTTCGGCCTGGACGGGTTCATCGACATCGAGGTCGGCGCCTACGGCGACGACGAGGAGGACCGGCCGAGGCTGGTGGCGGTGGCCCAGCAGCGGGCCGGCGCCAAGTATGGGGCGGACTTCGGCCGGGACAACACGGTGATCTTGGGGGACAGCCCGAGCGATGTGGAGACCGGGCTCAAGGGCGGGGCCCAGGTCATCGGGGTGGCAAGCGGGAAGAGCACTACGGAGGAGTTGCGGAAGGCAGGAGCGGGCACTGTGTTGTTCGACCTTAGAAACCCCGATAGCTTTCGCGCAGCGCTCTCCTCGTTCGTTGCCACCAGTATCGGGTAATTGAACGCGCGAACACCAGGAGGTGCGCGAGCGGCGCCGGCGGGCGACCCACCCGGCCCGCGTCGTAGTTCCCTCGGTCGATTTGGTAGTGAGGCTGTGGCGGCCGGACCGCCGCCGTAAGCTGCGGGGAGTCGGGCGGCCTCGGCCGCGCCGCCGGCTGGTTTGGGGGATCGCGCGCCTCCTTGGGGGAGAGATGACGCCGTGCGCTGGTTCGCACGGCAATGGGGGGTAGGTCGTCGTGCGTGTTCGTTCTGGTGCCGGTTCACGTTTAGCCGTCGTGCTGGGTCTGCTGGCCGCCGTGGCGGTGCCGGTGGCCGGGCGGGCCGCGGCCGCGGCCGACCCGTGCGCCGCGCCGGTCACCAACCCGGTGGCCTGCGAGAACACCAAGCCGGGCAACCCGGCCAGCGAGTGGGACGTCTCCGGGTCGGGCAGCTCGGCCATCCAGGGGTTCGCCACCCAGATGAGCGTCAACCTCGGCGAGACCGAGAGCTTCAAGGTCAAGACCGCGGCCCGGTCCTACCGGCTGGACATCTACCGGATGGGCTACTACGGCGGCAACGGCGCCCGCAAGATCGCCACCGTCAACCCGTCGGCGAGCCTGCCGCAGTCCCAGCCGTCCTGCCTCGCCAACGCCACCACCGGGCTCAACGACTGCGGAAACTGGGCGGTCTCGGCATCCTGGGCGGTGCCGGCCGGCGCGGTGTCCGGGATCTACTTCGCCAAGCTGGTCCGCACCGACGGCACCACCGGCACCAGCCACGTGTTCTTCGTGGTGCGCAACGACGCCAGCCACTCCGACCTGTTGTTCCAGACCTCGGACACCACCTGGCAGGCGTACAACACCTACGGCGGCAACAGCCTGTACGTGGGCTCGCCGGCCGGCCGCGCCTACAAGGTCAGCTACAACCGGCCGATCACCACCCGCGGCACCGGCGCCGAGGACTTCGTGTTCAACGCCGAGTACCCGATGGTGCGGTTCCTGGAGGCTAACGGCTACGACCTCAGCTACTTCTCCGGCGCCGACACCGACCGGCGCGGCGGCCTGCTGACCAACCACCGGGTGTTCGCCTCGGTCGGCCACGACGAGTACTGGTCGGGCACCCAGCGGGCCAACGTCGAGGCGGCCCGCGACGCCGGGGTGAACCTGGCGTTCTTCAGCGGCAACGAGTCGTTCTGGAAGACCCGCTGGGAGAACGCCATCGACGGCTCCGGCGCGCCGTACCGCACGCTGGTCAGCTACAAGGAGACGCACGCGAACGCGGTCATCGACCCGGCCGACCCGCCGACCTGGACCGGCACCTGGCGCGACCCGCGGTTCAGCCCGCCGGCGGACGGCGGCCGGCCGGAGAACGCCATGACCGGCAACATCTTCATGGTCAACGCCGGCACCGCCGACCTGCAGGTGCCGGCAGCCGACGGCCGGCTGCGGCTGTGGCGCGGCACCCGGGCGGCCACGCTCGCCGCCGGCGCCACCGCCACGATGGGCAGCGGCACGGTCGGCTACGAGTGGGACGAGGACCTGGACAACGGGGCCCGGCCGGCCGGCCTGATCGATGAGTCGACCACCCAGGTCGGCGGGGTGCAGGTGCTGCTCGACTACGGCTCGAGCTACGGCACCGGCAACGCCACCCACCACCTCACGCTGTACCGGGCGGCCAGCGGGGCGCTGGTCTTCGGCGCCGGCACCGTGCAGTGGTCGTGGGGCCTGGACAGCTCGCACGACCGCGGCTCCGGCGCCGCCGACGTGGCCATGAAGCAGGCCACGGTGAACCTGTTCGCCGACATGGGGGTGCAGCCGGCGACGCTGCAGTCCGGGCTGGTCGCCGCCACCGCCTCCACCGACGGCACGCCCCCGACCGCGGCGATCACCGCGCCGGCGGCGGGCACCTCGGTGCCGGCCGGCTCGACGGTGACCGTCACCGGCACCGCGGCGGACACCGGCGGGACGGTCGGCGGGGTGGAGGTCTCCACCGACGGCGGCGCGAGCTGGCACCCGGCCACCGGCCGCGGCACCTGGTCCTACACCTGGGTCGCGGGCGTCGCCGGCGACACGACCATCCAGGCCCGCGCGACCGACGACAGCGCCAACATCGGCGCACCGGCGTCGCTGCCGGTCACCGTCACCCCGCGGTCCTGCCCGTGCAGCATCTGGGGCGGCGGCGCCACGCCCACGGTGACCTCCGACCCGGACACCTCGGCCACCGAGCTGGGCGTGAAGTTCCGCTCCGACGTGGCCGGGCAGATCACCGCGATCCGCTTCTACAAGGGCAGCGGCAACACCGGGACGCACGTCGGCCACCTGTGGACCGCGGCCGGCGCGCAGCTGGCCAACGTGACGTTCAGCGGGGAGTCGGCCACCGGCTGGCAGCAGGCGAACCTGGCCATCCCGGTCTCGATCAGCCCGGGCGTCACCTACGTCGCCTCGTATTACGCGCCGGTGGGCCGGTACGCCGAGGACGACGGCTACTTCCTGACCGCCGGCCACGACGCCGCCCCGCTGCACGCGCTGAAGGACGGCGTGGACGGCCCGGACGGGGTGTTCCGGTCCGGCACCGGCTTCCCCACCCAGCCGTACCAGTCGGCCAACTACTGGGTGGACGTGGTGTTCACCTCCTCCGGCCCGGACACCACGCCGCCGGTGCTCACCGCGCGGTCACCGGCCAGCGGCGCGACCGGCGTGCCGACCGGCACCCGGGTGACCGCCACGTTCAGCGAGCCGGTGCAGGCGGCCAGCGTGGCGATGTCGCTGCAGGCGAGCGGCGGGGCCGCGGTGGCCGGCAGCACGACCTACGACTCGGCCAGCCAGACCGCGACGTTCACCCCGGGTGCCGCCCTGCAGAACTCCACCGCCTACACCGCGACCGTCAGCGGCGCCCAGGACGCGGCCGGCAACCAGATGTCGGCGGTCACCTGGTCGTTCACCACCGCGGCGGCCACCCCGCCGCCGACCTGCCCGTGCTCGATCTGGCCGGCCACGGCGGTCCCGGCGCTGGCCGCCGACCCGGACACCGCCGCGGTCGAGGTGGGGGTGAAGTTCCGCGCCGACGTGGCCGGGCAGCTCACCGGCATCCGGTTCTACAAGGGCAGCGGGAACACCGGCACCCACGTCGGGCACCTGTGGTCCGCGGCGGGCGCCCTGCTGGCCTCGGTGACCTTCACCGGGGAGTCGGCCACCGGCTGGCAGCAGGCCAGCTTCGCCACTCCGGTGTCGATCACCCCTGGCGTCACCTACATCGCGTCCTACTTCGCGCCGGTCGGCCGCTACGCCGACGACAGCGGCTACTTCGCCGGCCACGCCGTCGACAACGGCCCGCTGCACGCGCTGGCCGACGGCACCGACGGTCCGAACGGGGTCTACCGCTACGGCCCGAGCGGCAGCGGCGTGCCGGACAGCTCGTGGCAGTCCAGCAACTACTGGGTCGATATCACGTTCACCGCAAGCTGAGGAGCTGACCGTGTTGACCACCTCGTCGCGCCGGTCCCGGGTCCGCTCCGGCATCGGGCTGTCCGTGGCGCTGGCCGCCGGAGCCATCACCCCGGTCGCCGTGTCGGCCGCACCGGCCGCGTCCGCGGCCGCCTGCCCCTGCACGATCTGGCCCAGCACCGCGCTGCCGACCGTGACCGCCGACTCGGACCGGTCCGCGGTCGAGCTCGGCGTGAAGTTCCGCGCCGACGTGGACGGCACGGTCAGCGGGATCCGGTTCTACAAGGGCTCCGGAAACACCGGCACCCACCTGGGCCACCTGTGGAGCCGCACCGGCCAGCTGCTGGCGAGCGTGACGTTCACCGGCGAGTCCACGTCCGGCTGGCAGCAGGCCCTGTTCGCCGCGCCGGTGTCGATCGCGGCCGGCACCACCTACGTCGCGTCCTACTACGCCCCGAACGGGCACTACGCCGGGGACAACGGCTTCTTCGCCGGCGCGGGGGTGGACAACGCGCCGCTGCACGCCCTGCGGGACGGCACCGACGGCGCCAACGGCGTCTACGCCTACGGCACCGGCGGCGGCTTCCCGACCAACACCTACCAGTCCTCGAACTACTGGGTGGACCTGGTGTTCGACACCTCGGCCACCGACACCACCCCGCCGACGGTCGTCTCGACCGCACCGGCCGGCGGCGCCACCGGGGTGCCGGCGAGCACCGCGGTCAGCGCCACCTTCAGCGAGTCGGTGCAGCCCGGTACGGTCGCGATGACGCTGCGCGACGCTGCTGGCGCGACCGTGCCGGGCACGCAGAGCTACGACGATCCCACCCGGACGGTGACCCTGCGGCCGTCCGCCCCGCTGGCCGCCTCGGCCACGTACACGGCCACGGTCAGCGGCGCCCGCGACCTGGCCGGCAACCAGATGGCGCAGCCGTTCACCTGGTCGTTTTCCACCTCGGCACCGCTCGCCTGCCCGTGCACCATCTGGCCGGCATCGGCGGTGCCGACCGTGCCGAACGTCGCCGACTCCTCCGCGGTGGAGCTCGGGGTGAAGTTCCGCACCAGCGGCGACGGCGTCATCCGGGGCGTCCGCTTCTACAAGGGGTCGCAGAACACCGGCGTGCACACCGGCACGCTGTGGAGCCGGACCGGCACCGCGCTGGCCACCGTCACCTTCGCCGGCGAGTCGGCGTCCGGATGGCAGCAGGCGCTGTTCTCCGCCCCGGTCCCGGTCACCGCGAACACCACCTACGTCGCCTCCTACCACACCGGCGTCGGCTTCTACTCCGCCGACGGCAACGGGCTGGCCGCGGCGGTGAGCAACGGGCCGCTGACCGCGCTGGCCAACGGCACCGACGGCGGCAACGGCGTCTACCTCTACGGCGCCGGGTTCCCGACGAACACCTTCCAGGCCACCAACTACTGGGTGGACGTGGTCTTCGACCTGTCCGGCCCGGACACCGTCGCGCCGACCGTGACCGGCCGGCTGCCGGCACCCGGCGCGACCGGGGTGGCGACCGGCAGCACGGTGTCGGTCACGTTCAGCGAGGACGTCCAGCCGTCCTCTGTGGTCCTCCAGCTCACCGACGCCGGCGGCGGCCAGGTGGCGGGGACGGTCGCGTACGACGCCGGCACCCGCACCGCGACGCTCACCCCCGCCGCCGCGTTGGCCAGCTCGGCGACGTACACGGCGAGCGTGTCCGGCGCCCGGGACCTGGCCGGCAACCCGATGGCCGGCACCGTGACCTGGACGTTCACCACCGCCGCGCCGCCACCGCCGCCCCCGACGCAGGGCCCGGGCGGGCCGGTCCTGGTGATCGGCAACGCCGCCTCGGCGACCAGCCAGTTCAGCCTCTACACCGCCGAGATCCTGCGGGCGGAGGGGCTGAACGAGTTCGCCACCACCGACCTGGCCGATGTCACCGCCGCCACCCTGGCCCCCTACGACGTGGTGATCTTGGGGACCACGCCGCTGACCGCCGGCCAGGTCGGCATGTTCACCACCTGGGTCAACGGCGGCGGCCGGCTGGTCGCGTTCCGGCCGGACAAGCAGCTCGCCGCGCTGCTCGGCCTGACCGCGACGACGTCCACCACCACCAACGGCTACCTGAAGGTGGACACCGCGGCCGCGCCGGGCGCCGGCATCACCGACCAGACGATCCAGTTCCACGGCACGGCCGACCAGTACCAGCTCGCCGGGGCCACCCCGGTGGCGACGCTGTACACCAACGCCACGACCGCGACCACCGCGCCGGCGGTGACCATGCGGTCGGTCGGCACCAGCGGCGGCCGGGCCGCCGCGTTCAGCTACGACCTGCCGTCCTCGATCGTCTACACCCGGCAGGGCAACCCGGCGTGGGCGGGCCAGGACCGGGACGGCCAGGCGCCGATCCGCTCCGACGACCTGTACTTCGGCGGCGCCAGCACCGACTGGGTCAACCTGTCCAAGGTGGCCATCCCGCAGGCGGACGAGCAGCAGCGGCTGCTGGCGAACCTGGTCACGCTGCTGGACCTGGACCGCATGCCGCTGCCCCGGTTCTGGTACCTGCCGCGCAGCGGCAAGGCCGTCGTCGTGGGCACCGGGGACGACCACGGCAACGGCGGCACCGCGGGCCGGTTCGACCAGTACCTGGCCAACAGCCCGGCCGGGTGCAGCGTGGATACGTGGACCTGCCTGCGGTTCACCTCCTACATGTACCCGAACACGCCGCTGACCAGCACCCAGGTCGACTTCTACCGGGCAGGCGGCTTCGAGCTGGGGCTGCACCCGCAGAACGGTTGCGCCAACTTCACCGCCACGTCCCTGGAGAACGACTACGCCGGCCAGCTCGCCGACTTCGCCCAGTCCTGGCCGAGCCTGCCCAGCCCGCAGACCTCGCGGTACCACTGCATCTCCTACAGCGACTGGGCGTCCCAGCCGAAGACCGAGCTCCGGCACGGCATCCGGCTGGACACCAACTACTACTACTGGCCGGGCACCTGGATCAACGACCGGCCCGGGTTCATGACCGGCTCGGGCCTGCCGATGCGGTTCGCCGACACCAACGGGACGATCATCGACGCCTACCAGGGCCCGACGGTGATGACCGACGAGTCCAACCAGTCCTACCCGGCGACGCCGAACACGCTGCTGGACAACGCGCTCGGCCCGCTCGGCTACTACGGCGCGTTCGTGGTGAACATGCACACCGACCACGCCACCGAGTTCGAGGACGACCAGTTGCTCGCCTCGGCCACCGCCCGCGGGGTGCCGATCATCTCCGCGCAGCAGTTGCTGACCTGGACCGACGGCCGCAACGGGTCCTCGTTCGGCAACCTGGCGTGGGACGGCAGCACGCTGTCGTTCACCGTCGCGGTGGGCGCCGGCGCGAACGGCCTGACCGGCATGGTGCCGACCACCACGGCCGGCGGCGGCACGCTGACCGGGCTGACCCGCGCCGGCACGGCGGTGCCGTTCACCCGGACCACGGTCAAGGGCGTCGAGTACGCCTTCTTCACCGCCGCCGCCGGCAGCTACGCCGCGACCTACGGCGCCGCCGGCGCTGCCGCCCCGGCCGTGGCCGGCGTGGGCGCGCAGACCCTGACCGACGGCAGCACCGCGGTCCGCTGGAGCACCGACCAGGCGGCCAGCTCGCAGGTCGTCTACGGCAGCTCGCCGACCACCCTGGACGGCACCGTCGCCGACGGGTCGCAGGCCACCTCGCACGAGGTGCGGCTGACCGGGCTGGCGCCGGGGAGCACCTACTACTACCGGGTGGTCTCCCGGGACGCCCGCGGCCGGACCACCGTCTCGCCGGCGCCGGCCAGCCCGCCGGCCGAGCTCAGCGTCGCGGCGGCGGACACCACCGCGCCGCAGGCCTTCGCGGTGGCGACGTTCCCGCTGCCGGACGGCACCGCGTCGGTGACCTGGCGCACCGCCGAGGCGGCCGGCTCGACGGTGCTGTACGGCACCTCGCCCGGCCGGCTCGACCAGGCCAGGTACGACACCGCCGCGGTGTCCGCGCACGCGGTCGTGCTGACCGGCCTGGACCCGGACCGGACCTACTACTACCGGGTCGTCTCGGCCGACGGCGCCGGCAACCGGGCGGTGTGGCCGGCCGCCGGCCAGGGCCCGGCCGCGTTCGTCTCGGCCGCCAACGGGGTGGCCGACCGGAGCGTGGCGCAGCTGCGGATGGCAACCCGCGACGGCACCTACCTGGGGCAGACCGGCCTCGGCGAGGTGTCGCTGGCGCCGGAGGACGGCCAGGAGTTCGGCACACCCGCTTGGCCGGCCACCTGGCGGGTGGCCCCGGTGGCGGCCGGCGGCTCACTGCGGGTGCTCGGCGGCGAGCTGAGCCTGGACGGGCAGCGCGCCGAGCTGCGCGCGGCGGTGCCGGCCGGCGGGTCGCTGTCGTTCGCGGCCACCTTCGACGCCCGGTCGCAGCAGGCGGTCGGCTGGCGGTCCGCGTCGGCGGGGGCCTCGGCGCTGTTCGCCACCAGCGGCGGGGCGCTGTGGGCCGCGACCACCTCCGGCGGCACCACCGCCTGGCAGCCGCTGCCGGCCGGCCTGCCCGGCGCCCCGCACGTCTACCGCATCGACGTCTCCGGTGGGCAGGTGCGCTACTCCGTCGACGGCACGCCGGTCGCGACCTGGGCGATCTCCGCGGACCGGATGCGGCCGGTGGCCGAGGACACCCGCGTGGACGGCACCTCGCTCAGCCTGGACTGGATCCGGACCGGGCGCTACGCCGCCCGCGGCACGCTGGTCTCCCGGGTGCTGGACGCGCGCGCCATGGTCACCTGGGACCGGGCGACCTGGCGGGCCGACGTCCCCGCCGGCACCACGCTGACCGTGCAGGTGCGGACCGGCAGCACGGCCCGGCCGGACGCCTCCTGGAGCGGATGGCAGACCCTGACCGGCCCGGGCGCGCGGGTATCGGGTAGCTCGCGTTACCTGCAGTACCGGCTGACCCTGACCAGCCGCGCCGCCGGCAGCAGCCCGGTGGTGTGGGGGATCGGCTTCACCGACAACGCAGGCCCGCCGGCGCACCGGCGGGAGGTCGGCTAGGGGCGGCGCTCCACGCCGCATGGTTGCCTCACCCGGCTTGACGTCGACGGAGCCGTGGCGTATATCTAACCAACAGGTTACCTAACTTGACGGTTGGATAACGATGGCGGCGGATCAGCTCAGTACGACGTTCGGGGCGCTCGCCGACCCCACTCGGCGGGCGATCCTGGCCCGGCTGACCGAGGGTCCGGCGACGGTGAAGGAGCTTTCCGAGCCGTTCGCGATGAGTGGCCCGGCCGTCTCCAAGCACCTGCGGGTGCTGGAGCGGGCCGGCCTGATCACCCAGGGCCGGCGGGCGCAGGCCCGGCCCCGCCGGCTCGAACCGGCCCTGCTGCGTGAGGTGGCCGAGTGGGCGGAGGGCTACCGGCAGTTCTGGGACCGCAGCTACGAACGGCTCGACGGATACCTCGAGATCCTCAAGGAACGGGAGCGCACCGATGGCGACAGCGAGTAGCACCGGCAGCACGAGGTTCACCACCCCGACCGAGCTGGAGATCGTCGCGACCCGGGTGTTCGACGCGCCGCGCTGGCTGGTCTGGGAGGCCTGGACGAACCCGGAGCACCTGCCGCACTGGATGCTCGGCTCGGACGGGTGGACCATGCCGGTCTGCGAGCTGGACCTGCGGCCCGGCGGCCGGTGGCGGTTCGTCTGGCTCGGGCCGGACGGCACCGAGATGGAGATGACCGGCGAGTACCGCACGGTCGAGCCGCCGGAGCGGCTGGTCAGCACCGAATCCTGGGGCGACGGCTGGCCGGAGACGCTGAACACGCTGACGCTGCGCGAGGAGGGCGGCCACACCACGATCACCCAGCGCACGGAGTACCCGTCGATCGACGCCCGTGATGCCGCCATGCGGACCGGCATGGCGGACGGCATGTCCGCCAGCTTCGACCGGCTTGCCGGGTACCTGGTGAGCCAGGTCCCGCCCGGGCCGGACCTCACTGTGGCCATGAAGCTGGAGCTCGTGCCGATACCGGTCGCCGACCTCGACCGGGCCAGGGCGTTCTACCAGGACCGGGCCGGGTTCGCCGTGGACGTCGACGTCCGGCCGGCCCCTGGTGTTCGGATCGTGCAGCTGACGCCGCCCGGCTCTGCCTGCTCGATCCTCCTCGCGCGCGGGCTGCCCGACGTAGAGATGCCGGTCGGCTCGCAGCGCGGCCTGCACCTGGTCGTGGCCGATATCCAGCAGGCGCGCGCGGTACTGGTCGAGCGGGGGGTCGAGATGGGCGAGGTGGTCGACGTGGGCCGCGGGGTGAAGTACGCCGGCTTCGCCGATCCGGACGGCAACACCTGGACGTTGCAGGAGATGGCCTGGCGGTCCGCCGACTTCTGAACCGGCCGCGCCCGCCGCGCCGGCCCGGACGCGAAGTTGTGTCTTTGGGCTTCGTGCCTGAGAGCCGCGATCGCGACGTTAGAGTGCGCTTCTTAGGCGCTGAAGCTGGCTTTGGGTTTCGACGAGCCCCAGTGCTCGGCAGGCTAGTGGCCATGGCTGCCCGGTGGCTGCTGAACGCGCAGCGACCGTGAGGTTTTGGAGGGTGGGATCGCAGGTGAGGCGGGCAAGCCGGCACACGGCTGTGGCGGCCACGGCTGAGAACCAGGTCTCTCCTCTGCAAACGGCCTGTATTGCGGCGGAAAGGTCGGTCGTCCGGGTGACGTAGGCGTCGGCACCGGCTGTGATCAGGACCGCGGCTTCGATCGCTGATGGACTGGTCGCGTACGCGACGACCGCAAAGTGGTCGCTGAGATTCGCGGTGATCTCGCGGGCCTTCGGCTGGGGGGTGATCAGAACCTTTAGCGGAGTGGTGGTACGTCGCGGCAGAGCATCCGGGAAGCCGAGCGGCCAGGAGCCAGATCCGATGATCTCGATCTCCGTCGGGTCGGCCACATCCCGAGGCTCCGCGACATGGCGTGCCCGCGCTAGGGGGGAACCTGACCGTTGTTGTCAACGCCGTCCCTTGCGCCGCCGGCGGCTGGCCAGGCCGCTGCGGTGGGCGACGCTGTCGGTGAGCGCGCTGGGGTGCTTTCCGCTCGGTTCGGACGCGGTCTCGGCTTCGACGTCGGCGAGTTTCTCCACGGCCGCTTTCAGGTACCGGTAGACGATTTCGGGGTCGCTGACACCAATCTTGTCTGCGATCGCCTTCTGTTTGAGGCCTTGGCCCCGGTAGCGCAGCGCATTGGCCTGCTGTGGGCTGAGGGCTCCCGCGTGGCGGCGCTCGGCGTAGCGCCGGAGGGCGCCGGCGACAAGGGGGTCGACCCACATGCCGCCATTGGCGGCGATCCGCACGACCTCGCCGATGGTGGGCACGGGCGCGTTCTTCGTTACGGCGCCCGAGGCGCCTGCTGCCAGGCATGCTGCCAGTAGCATGTCCTCGGCGAGGGTGGTGTACACCACTACCGGGCCCTTGCCGTTCTCGAGCAGGCAGCGGATCGCCGCCGTGCCCATGATCGGAGGGGAGGTCGTTGCCTTCGTGCCGCCCTCGAGTTGAAGGTCGAGCAGGATCACATCGAAGGGAGTCGGTGGTGCGCGCAGGAAGTCCTCGACGGTGGTGAACGCGTCAACGAGCTCGACCTCCTGGGAAGGATGCGCCAGCCCCAGGGCGATTACCGTTTGATCGTCGATGACGACGACGCGTGGGCGAGGTCTGTCTTCCATTGGTAGTCTCCAGTGATCTCGATAAGGGTACCCTTGCCGGGCGCCGACTCGATCTTTACTTGTGCCCCGATCTCCTCCAGGGCAGCCACAACGATGTCGTTGAGACCGACGCCAAGGCGACAGGTGGTGTCGAAGCCACGGCCGTTGTCATGGACGCTGACGAGCCAGGAGGATCGATCAGTGGTGCTGTAGACCACGACCTCCGTCGCCTCGGCGTGGAGCCTGACGTTCTGGAGAGCCGACCGTGCGGCCTCCCGCAGGCGGTAGACGGCCTGCGGCGGAAGACTTATGCCGGCGTCGTCGACGTTCATGATCAGTGGTAGGTCGGCGAACTGGTCATGCAGCCGTCGCAGATCCGCGGCGAGGTTGCTCGACGCGGGTTCTGTCCCGCGGACGATGGTTTCGATCTCACGCACGGAGGCCACCGCCTCGGCCAACCGCGCCTTGCGGTCGGGCCGATCCCCATCGCGAAGCGCCTCGTTGCGCAGCCTGCCCGCCAGATCATTCAGGAGGCGGTAGGGCGTGTGCAGGACGCGACGCGTGTGCTCTTCCTCCAACATGCGGATCGTTCTGGCCCGCTCGTCCGCCAAGGCGGCAAGACGACGCAGGTAGTACAGGAAGACGAAACTGACCGCCGCAAAGCCGACATAGGGGACGAGGCTGTTGTAAATCAAGTGTCGGGTCGGGGGCGGGGCGCCGAACAGGAGCCAGGAGGTCGCGGCCGTCATCAGGGCAACAGTCGACGTGAGGGCTCGCGCCGGCGACAGACAGGCACATGCCTCGGCAGCCACCAGGAAGGACACGAAGACGGGCCAGTCGGTCCACTGCGTCGTCGGGTCGGAGGGTTGAAAGAGGGGCGCGACGGCCAGCGCTGTGACCGCGACAACGACATCCAGTTCGACCGCTGTGCGGGACAGTCTCTGCGCCCGGAGTGCGGTGGTGAGCACGATGACACCGGAGGCCACGTATGCTCCGGCGACCGCGAGCTCCAGCCACGGACGACCGGACGTTCTGGTGAAGTACAGCGTCAGACACATCTGAAGGGTATTCATGATCCTCAGCGCGACTACCGCGCCCACTGCAGCTCGCTCGACACCCTGCAGACTCAGGAACCCGCCGCGCGCACCGGCCCAGCGAGGCAGCCATCTGACCGCGGAACCTGGCATTGCACCCCCGCACATCGAGTGCGGACCACGCTACAGGGAGGCACCGCACCGCGTGCGATGACAGGAAAACCCACCATCGTTCCGGTCTCCAACTCACCCCGACACTCGGTCATCTTTCCCCGCTGCGGCGGCGGGCCTGCGCGGTCAAGATCAGTGTTGTAGGGCGGATGACGAGGAACCATCCTCGACGGGCCCCGCAGGCGCACCGCCGCCGGTAGCCATGAGAGAGGACAGAACAATGACAAAGATTACCCGAACCGAGGCACCCCAGCAGGGCCGGGCGCTGGTCGTCATGCCGTTCGGCACCAAGCCGATCAACTCAGAGGGCGCGCTGTTCAACTTCGACCTGCTCTGGAGCGACGTCCTCAGTCCTGTCATCGAGTCGGTCGGTATGGCACCAGAACGCCTGGACAGCATCTACGGCCCGCAGGGTCTGCTGGATCTCATCCAGGTGGCCATCCAGCGCGCGGAAGTGGTGATCGCCGACTTCACAACGAAGTCCACGAATGTCGCCGCCGAGTTCATGCTGGCGCTGGCCTACGGTAAACGCCTGCTTGTCATCACACAGGATGAGCAGTGTATCCCAACCGACTTCCGCGGCCTCAACCGTTACATCCGGTACTCGCCCGACGCATTCGAGATGCGCAAATTCGAGCGCGAGTTGGCGCTGCACATCGAGGCACTACGGCAGCAACCGGCCGAGGAGATGGACCTCGTCCCCCTCGTGAACTACGCCACCACCGCCGCGCCGGCGACCGTCGTGGCGGCCCAGGCGGAATTCGTCTGCGTCCGGACGGACACCGGCACACTCGGCGTCCTGAGCCGGGAGGACGTGGACTGGGGCCGACTCATACCCGACATGACGAGGCGGTTCAGGATCGGCGCCGTCCTCAACGGCCGGTTTGTCATCGACCACAACCGCCAGGCCGCCAGGTACACGCTCCTCGACTACACCCAGGGGAACCCGTGGGCCAATATCCAGGCCCGCCTACAGGTAGGCAGCGAGATCACCGGAACGGTCCGCCGAGTCAGAGACGGTGTGGGTGTCTTCGTTGCGGTACACGGCGCCGTCAACGGGCTCATACCCATGAACACCATCCGTGACCGGGTTCCAGAGGTGGGCGACGAGGTCGGCGCCATCATCACCCGCCTCAACCCGGAAGAGCGCCGGATCACCCTCCGGCTCAGATCCGAATCCGCGAATAGAGTAGTGTCACCGCAAGCCGACCCCGGTGTGCGTAGGACCCGCGTGCCCTCGACCCGTCTGCCCGAGGTAGGGATGCGCGCAGACGGCGAGGTCGTGCGGGTCGACCCAGCGGAGGCCGGTCGCGGTGGTTTCCTCCTCGTACGCCTGCCTGACATGCCGCGGCCCGCGATGCTGCTGCTCAAGGACATGTCCGAAGACCTCAGCGCGGACTTCCGCAACGGCCAGGTGGACGAAGGCGAGCTGATCTACGTCGAGGTGACAATGGTGGACCACGCCAAAGCCAAGGTCCTACTCCGTGACCTGCCGGAGCCGGCCGATCGCGCCAGCGAAGCGGCCGCGGCCTGACAGCGCGGCGGACGGGCCGGAACTCGCGGGATGTCCTCCCGCGAGTTCCGGTCTCGGGCGAGCGGCCCCTGAACCGCGGAATTGCGGTTCGGTTTCTGCCACGTATGGTCCACCATGTCGTTCCGGTTATGTGCTGGCCGTTCGTCAAGGCTCAGCAGAGGCTCACACCACGCCGGTCACGATGGACGTCGGCGGCCTCTGGCTGGCCTCGCGGACGTTGGTGTAGCGGAATCCCGCCGCTTCCGCCCATGTTCGGTACGACTCGTCGTCATGCACGCCGTCGCCGCTGGTGCGCGTCATCAGGCCCATGGCATACAGCCGCACGGATCGTTGGGCGGCCGGGTCCTGTGACGGCATCACGTCGATGACAGCGATTCGGTCGCCTGACCGGATCGCGGGCCGCAGGCGTCGGAACAGTCGCCGGTTCGCCTGGCCGTCGAAGAGGTGGCACAGGTTGCCGAGCAGGACGAGGTCGTAGGCCGCCCGGGGCAGCCGCACCTCGAAGACGTCACCTGAGAGGTACTCGTATCGGTCCGCACAGCCGGCCGCGTCGACCGCGTGCCGCGTGACCGCAAGGACCGGCGCGAGGTCGAGCGCGGTGACGCGGCATCGCGGGTTCCGCCGCGCGATGGCGAGGCTCCACGGCGCCGCGCCTGCGCCCACGTCGAGGATCCGGTCAGCGCCCTCCAGGGCGTCCGCGACCGCCTCCGCGGAGGTTGCCAGCTGGGCCGCGAGGTAGGCGACCGCCTCGGGGTACAGGCTGCTCGCCCCCGCCGTTACGTCGCACCGCAGGGGCGCTCGGCCGGAGCGTACGGCTCGGGTCAGCAGGTCCGCGTGCGCGCCCATGGCGCCCAGCATGGACAGTTCGGGAACGGCGGCCCGGAAGCAGCCGTTGTGGGTGGACTCGACCAACCCCATTGCGACAAGGGCGTCGAGCAGAACGCGGGTGCTTCGCAGGTCGATTTCGCAGTCACGGACCACTTTCTCGGCGCAGACCGGGCCCGACTCAAGCGCGGTCAGCAGGCCGAGCCGGTGCGCCGTCGAGACGGCGGCCGCGGCGTGCAATGCCTCCGACGCCCACCAGAGTCGCGTCGCCACGGCGGCCGGATCGTACGTGTTCACGTCGCGGTCCGGACGATGCCTGCGGCGCCGTCGACGGTGACCAGTTGGCCGTCGCGTAACGCCGACGTTCCGTTCCCGGTCGCGACGACGGCGGGGATGCCGTACTCGCGCGCGATGATCGCCGGGTGCGACAGGGTGCCGCCGGTGTCGGTCACCAGCGCGCCGATGCTCGGGAAGAGCACCGACCAGACCGGTGACGTGATTGGGCAGACCAGCACGTCGCCGGCGCGCAGCCGGTCGAACTCGGCCTCGTTCCTGATCACGCGCACCGGGCCGGTGTAGCTGCCGGGGGAGGCGGGCACGCCGGTGACGGTGTCGTCGGCGTGCGCCCGTACGGTGGTGTCCGGACCGAAGATGCGCTCGATGGCCCAGAGGAAACCCTCGTTCGCCAGCCGCGCTTCGGCGGGCAGGGAACCGAACGGTGGCGGCGGGCCGGGGTCCTTGCCGTACGACGCCGGGCCCGGGTGGGCCAACGCCCAGATGCGTTCGCCCTTGGCGTGTGTGACCTGGCGGTGCCGTTCGGCGCCGTCCCGTAGCGCCGCCCGGGCCTCGTCGGCCTCGAGGTTGAACACGTCGTCGGGCAAGCCGATCTGCCCCCGGTCGGTGAGTCGGCGCCCGACCTCGAGCGCCGCTCGGCGGACGAGTGCCATGGGCGCGCTGACGGTGAAGTACTCGTTGTCCTCGCGCACGGGGTACGCCGCGGCCGCCCGGGCCAGCACTCGGTCGAACCGGTGCCGATCCTGCGGTGCGGTCAGCCGAGCTCGTGCGTCGGCGGCCGTCCGGTCCCGGCGGGCGGCGAGCGCCGCGGCCGTCCGGGCCGGGTCAAAGCCGGCCGCGAGCTGGTCGGCGACGAGGGCGAGCACGAGGTCCGGTCGTTCGTCGAGGTTCTGTTCGGCCGCCTCGTAGCGCAGGGCTCGGCAGCCGTGTGTTCGCAGGAACTCGGCGAAGTCGCAGGCGAACTTCTCAGCCTGGGCGAGGACCACCTCGACGGCGGCCCGTTCGACGAGGCGTCGCCGCACCGCGGGTCGGTCGTCGGCGAGCGCGGCGAGCCGAGCCAGTGCACGACTCGGTTCGGTCGATTTGTCGGACAGCCCGGCGAGCAGCTCGAATGTGCGTGCGTCGTCCCAGCCGAGCAGGTCCCGGCAGGTGAAGGCGAACTCGGCGAGGGTGATCTGGATCGCGCCGTGTAGCCGCATGTGTACCCGCACGCCATGATCCACCAGCTTCAGGGCACCTGTCAGGTGTGCATCCAACGCGGGGTCGTTCAGTCGGAGTAGGTCGAGTCCGCGCAGCCCGGCGATGCGCTCGGCGAACTCGCCCTGCCACTCGCTGTACCAGCGGCGCATGAGGAGGCCGGTCACGTCTGCTCGCGCGGCCGCCAGGCACTCCTTGGCCCGGCGGCGCAGCACGGGGACGAGCCGGAACGCTAGCGGCACCAGCCATCGGGGCGGTGTTCTGCGCTCCTTGCAGCCCAGCGGCACGATTCGTATGTACTCCCAACCGCCGATGTCGTGCCAGTCGATCCCGTCGAACAACAACCCGAGCTCCGCGCAGGCGAAGGACATGCTAGGAGTACGCGACCGAAGCATCGCGTGGTTGAAGGGCGCCCACGGCAGCGGGGCGTGGCTGGCCTCACGCATCCAGTAGCCGGGTGGCGGTTCGATCGCGACCGGCACCGGCTCGACCGGCCGTTGCGGCAACGCGGTTACCGGCCGGGCCTGCAGCACCACCACCTCCCCACCCGACAGCGTCCATTCGACGTCCTGCGGCCCGCCGAGGTCCCGCTCCACGTGGCGCGCGACGGCCGCCACCGCGCAGGCGACCGCGGCGTCGATCACCCCGCCAGCGCCAGCCGATCGCCGGCTCGCCGATTCACCGCGTACCACCCACTCGTCGGGGGAGGCTGCACCCGACACGAGCCGTTCACCCAGGCCTCGGACGGCCTCGACCACGACGGCGCCCCGGTCGCCGGTCACCGGATCCGCCGTGAATGCGACGCCGGCAGCGGTCCCCAGGACCATCGGCTGCACGAGGACCGCGAGCCGGGCGGCGTCGCCTTCGGGCCTTATGCGGTATGACCGGACCAGCTCGCCGAACGCGGAGGCCCAGCACTGTCGCACCGCTTCCAGCAGCCGCTCCTCGCCGCGCACGTCGAGGACCGTCGAATACAGCCCGGCGTACGACGCGGACGCGAGGTCCTCGTCGGCTCCGGAGGACCGCACGGCCAGCGGCGCTCCTCGCCACTGTCGCACGGCCTGCCGCAGACCGGCCGCGATCTCTGCGGGGACGTCCATGGCGGCCACCGCCTCGGCGGAGGCGTTCCCGGGCAGACCCGCCTCAGCGAGTGCATGGTCGAGCGCGTCGGCGACCAGGACGATGCCGGCCGGCACCGGGAAGCCGTTGCGGTGCAGCCGCGCGAGGGTGGCTGCCTTCTGGCCCGCTTGACGAGCGTCGACTGCGTCCCGAAGGTCGATCACGTACGTCGTGGTCATGGTCATGTGGCGCCCCCGCCTTCTCCTGTCGATGGTGGAGGCGCCCGACACGTGCGCGGCATCGTACGACCTACGTACTTCGGCGAGGCAGGGACAGCTGTTCGAGGACGTACCGGGTCAGACCGGTCCGGGAGCCGACACCGAGCCGCTGGTAGATGCGCTGCAGGTGGGTTGTCACCGTGCGTTGACTGATGAACAGCCGGTCGGCGATCTCCGGATTGCTCAGCCCCTCGGCCACCAGCCGGGCGACTTCGGTCTCGCGGGTGCTCAACTGACCGGCGGGGCGGATGCGCGGCGCGGGGACGGGGCGCGCACCGAGCCGGCGCAGCAGCCGGCGGGCGCGGTCGGCCACCGGTCGGGCTCCCAGACGGTCGAGAACCGCCAGGTGCTCGGTCACGACAACCGCGGCTCCGGCCGACTCGTCGTCGCAGCCGGTTCCCGCCTCCATGACCTCCGCCCAGTCGAGCCGGGCGATCGCCGCCTCGTACGGCATCATGATCGCGGCGAACCCATCGGCTGCCCGGCCGAACGCGGCCAGCGCGGCATGCGGCTCGTGGGTGGCCCTTGCGAGGAGACCGTCGATCCAGGTGGACACCGCCGCCGGATACGGCGCCCCGGGTCCGTGCCCCGCGAGCAGTTCCGCGGTCACCCGCGCCCCGTCCAGGTCTCCGGCCGCGACCTGCGCCTCACCCAGCACGCTCATGCAGAACGCCGGAACCGCGACACCGCCTGCCTTGATCGAACGTGCCGCAGCCAGCGCGGAGCGGAGGTCGGACCGGCCAAGCAGCACCATGGCTTCACACACGTCGCCGAGGCCGAGCAGATGTTGGTCGTTGGCGAACCCCTCGCGGTACACCGATCGGGCCTCGCGCAGGCACGCCGTGGCCTCGGTGAGTTGGCCGCGTCGCGTGTGGACCAGGGCATGGCCACACAGAGCCGCGGCCGCTCCCCGACGCATCCCGACGCGGTGACTCAGCTCCAACACCTCATCCGCGGTCCTGGTCGCCGAGTCCCAGGCGCCGGTGAGGAAGTCGACAAATGCGAGGCAGGCCCGGTCCAGTATCTCCAGCGCCGGGACACCGACCTCCCGGGCCAGCCGCCACGCTTCGGCGGCCAGCCGGCGAGCGGCCGTGTGATCGCCCCAGGCCATCGCATTGCAGACGGCGGGACGATGCGCCTCCTCCAGCAGCAGGCCCGAGTCATCCTCCCGCGCCAGCCGCATGACCAGGGAGGCGGCACGTTCTGCACCAACGTGATCACCCGAGCGAAGGCACAGGTCCGTGCGGCCCAGGTGTGCCACGGCGAGCGCCTGCCGGGAGCCGGTCGCGGCCACGAGCCGGTCAAGCGCCTCAACCTCAGCGCGAAGCTCCGGCACGAGTCCACGCCGCGCGAATCCACGCATCCGGGTTTCGGCAACCGCCAGATGCACCGGCCCGATCGGCGTGCCCGACAGCGCAGCCGTTGCCCTGTCAATATGGGTCTGCGAATCCGCCAGGTGCCCGGTGTCCCACTCAACCAGCGCAAGGCGGCGTAGCTGGCGGGCGGAGTCGACGACCCGGCCGTGGGCCGTGGAGTTCTCGGCGGCCTCACGCCACGCCGCGATCGCGGCATCGCCGCGCCCGGCCAGTTCGAGCGCCTCCGCCCGCTGCTCCTGCAATCGGGGCAGCAGCTCCCCCCGTTCCAGGCGGCGAGCAAGCCCGATCGCAGCCTCGGCGTGACCGGCGGCCTCCTCACCGGCCTTGCTCTCCAACGCTCGCTCGAGTGCGGCGAGGAGGACATCGAGCGCCGCGCTGGCATCGACCTCCTCGCCCGCTCCCCGGACGTGATGGGCCAGTCGACCGACGTCGTCTGGGTCGAGCCGTCCGAGAGCGGATGCGATCGCAGCATGCCTGCGGTTCCGGGCGACGGCCGGCAGCTCGTCGTACGCCACCTCGGCCAGCAGCGGGTGCGTCACCCGATAGCGCACGCCGGCGTCACCGAGATGCTCCTCCAGCAGGCCGCACCCGCGCAGCCGCTTGACGCAACGCAGCAGCGCGGCCTCGCCGGGGCCGAGCGCCGAGAGCAGGTCATGTCGGACGGTGCCGCCGGCAACCGCCACGGTGTCGAAGACCGCCCTGTCGGCAGGGTCGAGCAGGTCCAGCCGGGAGCGCAGCAGCCCGACCACCTGCGGCGGGAGGTCATCGACCGTCTCCTGCCCGAGGACCCACCGTCCGCCGCTGCGGAACAGCCGACCGGAGTCCAACAGCATCGTCACCAGCGCACGAACGAAGAGCGGGAGGCCTCGCGTCCGCTCGAACAGCAGGCCCGTCAGCGTGGATGGCGGCTCGTCGGCCAGCAGCCCTCGCGTCAGAGCCGCTACTCCCGACGCATCGAGAGTCCCGATGTCCAACTGGGTGAGCAGACCCGATCGATGCAGCGACGACAGCAGCACGTCGAGCTCGCCGTTGGACTCACCCGCGCGCCGCGTGAGGAGAACCAGGAACCGGCAGTCCACCAGCCCGCGCACGACGTAATGCAGCATTGCCAGCGAGGCCCGGTCCGCCCATTGGATGTCATCGACGACGATGAGGACCGGTTGCTGCCGGGTCAGCCGGTCAAGCAGCCGGCAGACCGCCTCGAACAGCCGCGTTCGCTCCATGCCCGCATCGCCGAGCGGCGCCGGCGCCGGCAGGTGAAGGCCGTCGAAGAGCCGACCGAGGTCGGGCAACCCCTCGACCAGCCTGGTTCGCGCACCGGCCTCCACCGTGCGCACGAAGGGGCGCAGGGCCTCGACGATGACGCCGTAATGGAGGTCGCCATGGAGCGGTGAGGCCACCGCGCGGAGCGTCAAGAAGCCACCGGCGCGGGCGAGCACCACGCCCTCCTCGGCGAGCCGTGACTTCCCCACCCCGGCGTCGCCTACCAGCGCCATGACGCCCGCCGCACCGTCTGCCGCGGCGTCGAGAGCGAGCCTGAGTGCCCCTACCTCGGCGTCGCGCCCTACGAGCGGGACCAACGGCGACGGCACGACAGGAAGTCCCCCTTCCGCACCGATCATGCGCCGTCCGGTTGCTCCAGTCCAGGTCGCCCCTTGTGTGGTGCGTTCAGCGTTGTATGTTGGCTCGATCTGCCATGGCGTGGGGGTGACTTGGCAGGTGGGCCCTGTTGGCGGCCGCGATACCGGACGCCCAGCCCGCGGCGTCATGGGACCGGGTCATGGTGGTGAGGGTGATCTGCGGGAACATTTCCTCGGTGGCCTGGTTGACTGCGTGGTCACGGTCGGCCAGGACGGGTAGGAGGTTGCGGCCGCCGGTTGTGGCGGCGGCTTCCTGTTCGGCTTCGTGGGTGGCGGTGTCCAGCCGCTCGCCGATGCGGTGGGCGTAGGCGGACAGAAACGACTGGCGGAACGTCCGGGTGCGGGACCGCCCGTAGGCGTCGCGGCGGGAACCGGCCTGCATCAGCGCGCTCGTGGCCTGTACCAGCAGCGAGGTGAACAGCAACTCGACCGCGGCGAGGGCGTCGGCGAAGCCCAGGACGGTGGCGAAGCCGAGGGACTTCGACCACACGCTGCGGCATCGGTTGGCGGAGGCGATGACGTCGAGTAGTGCGGCCTTGGGGCCTTCGTACGGGTTGTCGATGGCGATCCGGCGCCCCACCGGGGCTTGGTGTTGCCCGGTCTGGTGGGCCAGCAGCGCGTAGTCGATGCTGTGTCGGGCCATCAGCTTCTGGGCCCCGGCCGTGAATGCCTCGGCCTCCTCGCTGAAGTCGGTGGACTCGGCCTTGGCCAGCAGCGCGCGGACCTTCAGGAGGATCTTGTCATCGGCGACGCTGGTCGCCTGGCGGGCCGGGTCGGGGGTGCCACGGCGTGCCTTGCCCGGCGGCGGGCACAGCATCGGCAACGCGGGCGCGCTGGCGACCAGGCAGATCACCTGGAGCATGATCCGCACGGCGGCGGGCCGCTCAATGCGCTCCTGCGCGGCGAAGGCGTCCAGGTAGTCATCGTCGCGGTTCCACCAGATGCGAGCCTCCAGTGCGTCGAGCTGGGTCTGGAAGATCTCATCGACGGTCACCGCCGGGTAGATGCGTAGCTGGGCGGCGATCGCGTCAACGGCCAGGCGGGTGTGCCGGGGCCCGCGCTCGCGCGTGGTCCACCTGGCGATGTCGGCAGGCTGCCAGCCGCCACGCCACAGACCGCCGATGATGCCGGCCAGCGCCGAGGCCATGGCCCGGTCGGCGGCCTGCCGCCACCCGATCACCTCGGCCCGGGCGGCCAACTGGTCGGCGCAACGCTCAATCCCCTCCTCGTCCCCGGCGAACCCGGCGCTCACGGCGGCGGAGATCAGCCCTGCGGCCGACTCCTCCAGCGAGGGCCGCGGCGGCTGCTGACCGAAGACCGACCAGGCACCGGACCCAGCGTCGTCCCCGGAGCCGGTGCGCCGCCGCCCGTGGCGATCCTTCTGCTTCGCGCGCCGCTTGTCCCGGTTGGTCTTGCCCACTGCGCCTCCCTGTCGTCGACTCCGGCGGACATCGTTGCAGGACCCGCGCCCGGCAACCGACCCGACCACCCGGCACCCGCTGGCAGCACCCGCGGGCAGGCATGAGATCACCTGGCGTGGCCGCAGGTGACCGCCCCCGGACCGCGCGCCGTTCCTGCGCGGGGAGTAGACCCACGCACCCACCCGGTGACGGGTGCCCGCAGGATCCATCGGAGCACGCGGCAGCCCCCCGGGGGCCTACGACACGCCAGCCCGGCGGCACGCTTCGCGGTATACGGCCGGTATTCTCGCGGGCATGTCCGACACCACGATCAAGGTCGACTCCGCGGTCCGGGATCGGCTGGCGGTATTGGCCGCGCAGCGCGGGTCGACCATCAGGGACCTCGTCTCGCAACTGGCCGCGGCCACCCCCACCCGGGAAGAGTTGACCGCCCGGTACGCCGCGGCGGCCGGCTACGTCCGCGAGCACCTGTCCCCGCAGCTGTCGGAGGAGGACCTGGCGGCTGGGGAGCGGTTCTGGCGGGAGTTGGAGCACGGCCGGGTGCCGGGGTCGCTGGATGTTCCCCCGGACCCTGGTCGGCTGGCCGGGTGAGCCGGCCGCTGCCGCTGGCAGTGGTGTTCGACCACACCGCCCTGCTGGCCTTGGGCGCCGGCAACCAGTTGGTGTCCCGGGTGGTCACCCAGGCGCATCAGGTGGCCGGCCGGCACGTGTACGCGCCGGCGATGTGCCTGGCCGCCGCGGTCGCTGATCGGCCGGCACTGGCAGACCACGTTGGGATGCTGCCCGCCGTTGAGGTCATCGAACTCGGCTACGCCGCCGCGGCCGCGGTTGGACGCCTGATCGGCGGCGGCATGGACTGGCGGGCCGCGCACGCCGTCGATGCCGCCCGGCCCAGCCTGGACTGGCCGGCGGGCCGCCCCGTCATCACCAATGCCCCAGGCACTTACGCCGGCCTTGGCGTGAACACCATCAGCCTGCGCTGAACCCCAAGCGGCCCGAGTATCCGCCGTGACTGGCCGAACCTGCCGGGCCATACCACAACCGCCGGTGGCGGCCCTCGACCACGTCCGGCAGCCCGAGGCCCCCGAGACACCCGGCTAGGCCGCGGCGAACTCAGCGAGCGCCGCCCGATCCCGCCCGCGGTGCCGCCTGTGGTGCCGCATGTGGTCCCCTCACCTCTCTCACGCTGCCCGGCGGTGGCCGGTTGACACGACCTGCGCCGATGCGTCAGGCCGACCCGCGGCCAACCGACCGCAACCGATCCGCCCTGCCGCGCAACCGGACCGGTCAAGGGGTGGTGTGACTGGAGTACCGCGGGTACTGTAATACCGTCGGTATCCGAGTTCCGGGGGTATCTGTCGTGCAGCGGTTGACGCGGGGAGAGCGCAAGGAGCGGACCCGGGCGGAGCTGGTCGCCGCGGCCCGCCGGGTATTCCTACGCCACGGCTTCCACCGGGCCACCCTGGAGGACATCGCCGAGGAGGCCGGCTACACCAAAGGTGCGGTGTACTCCAACTTCGGCGGCAAGGACGAGCTATTCCTCGGCGTGCTCGACGACAACTACGCGGGGCAGCGGCACGCCCACGTCGGGCTGATGCGTGCCGGCGCCACCCTCGAAGCGGGGTTGCGCGCAGCCGCGCGGCAGCTGGCCGAGCGGGCGAGGCAGGATCCGGAGTGGATACCGCTGCTGGTGGAGTTCTGGACGCACGCCTCCCGTCATGCACCGCTGCGTCAGGAGGTGCTGGCGCGTCACGAGCGGCAGATGGACACCTTCGCCGCCACGCTGGCCGAGCTCGCCGCCCGCCACCACCTAGAGTTCGTCGTCCCGCCCGGGCAGGTCGCGCGCACCGCCAACGCGCTGGCCCGCGGGACAGCGCTGGAGCGGCTCCTCGACCCCCACTCCATCGCCGCCAAGCGGTTCGAGGACACGTTCGCCTTGCTCGTGCTCGGCTACACCCGGCCGCGGGGAGGGCCATCGTGACCGCGTCGATCCGGGCCGCCGACCCGCACCGGCTGGCCGGGAAGTACCTGGCCCGCACCGCCTCTCAGCTCGCGAGCCAAGGCGTTGGTTATTCAGGCGAGAAGGTGGCGGCGTGCCTCGATCATCGCTGCGTCGAATCCGAGGCCGCCGACATCGACGTAGGGCAGCCCCAGGCGGGCGCATTCGGAACGGCACCGGTCGCTTTCGGCGCGTATCCACGCTGCGGTGGTCTCAAGCTCGGCCCGCGAGGCGCCCTCGTGCTGCGGCTTCGGCCCTCGGTAGGAGGCGAGATCGTCGCCGGAGAAGGCGACGTTGCCCAGAAAGCATGCCCGGATGGTGATCGCAGGCAGCGCTGTCGACAAGCGAGGGACCATCGACGGCACAATGTCCGGTCCGTCGATCAGGAACCGCTCGGCCTCCTCGCTGCACACCTCGACGGCCTGCTCGATGTGCGGGTACATCAGCTCGCTCACCGCCGCGGCCGACACCTCGCCCTGATCCAGCTCGTCGAGCTCCGGTAGCACCCTGCGGAGCACGGTTCGCAACACATCGGTCGGCAACCACGCAATACCGTCGCTGAGCAGCAACCGTTGCGCCAGCGAGGACTTGCCGACCCGCGCGGGGCCTCCCACGAGATACACGCGATGAACCACACCACGATGTTGGCAAATTCCGGTTCGCAGCCTCGTGAACATCACCGCCCCCCGCGCCTGGCCACAGCCGAACAGGCGTCGCCTCATGGATCTCCGCTTGGGTTACGGTCGGCGAGAGCCACCCGAGCGCCTACCTGATCATGGCCGCGGTGGGGTCGGCGAACGACCACCGGGTCGCCGTGCGCAGGTCGGTGTCCCAGCCAAAGACCACCCGCGGCCGCACCCGGTAGGCCGGCCCGGCCGCCCCCGACGAGTCGGCGACCCCATCGTCGGTGGCGACGGCGTCCCACCCGTACTTGGTGTTGTAGTCGGCCAGGAACACGCGCAGCCCGTCTGCCCCGGCGACCGCGGCCGCGACGCCCTCGACGATCACCACCTCGGTGCCGCTGTCCAGGTGCACGGTGACCTGCGGGTTGGCGACCAGGTTGTGCCGCGCCAGCGAGCCGGTGCTGAACCAGAAACCGTCGGGCAGCCACACCCCCCACACCGGTCGGCAGTGCGGACGGCCATCCGGACGGGTGGTGGCAATCCAGTAGGTGCGGGCGGCCACCAGCCGCTGCTGGGCCCACGACCACGGCAGCAACTCGCCGGGCGGGGCCGGGGAACCGAACATCACCGGTGGTGCGGCGGTCGGCGTCGCGAGCGCATCCATGTTCGACCTCCGGTACAAGGGTCGGCCAGCGTCCACCCGGAATTCCGAGCGGGTGGACGTCAAGTTGAATTTCTTGCCGGCGTGGAGCGTGCTAGGTCTTCACGTTGATGGTGGTGTGCCCCGCCGATCCGGGGCGGACTTCGGCATCATGGTCTGGCAGGCCCTTGGTAGTCCGGTGGCGGCATGGTGCGCGTCTCGGTTGGCAGGGGCAGCGGCTGATCAGTGAGGAACGCGGTCACCACGACCGCGGCCTGTCCGTGGCGGTGCTGCTGCGGCCCGGCGCGCCGGCCGGAATCACCACCCTGATCCGCACGGCGCTGGCCGCCGGGCTGGCCGGTGCCGGCGCCGTCCCGCCGCCGATCAGCGTCACCCCGGTCGACCATATCGACCAGGAAGGCGGACTCAGCGGCAAATTCACCGTCGTCAGGTCCCTCCGGCACCGGCCGGTGCCAGCACCCTGACCGTCACGACGCCCGACCAACCGAGCCGCGCCCACCGGCGCGGGCATGGCCACGGCCGGCGGGCAGGCAGGCATGGTTGGATGCGCCGCCTCGACCTACGCCTGCCCCGGCCAAGCCGCCTGGGCCTCGTTGACCAAGCGGGACAAGGCGACGACCGGAGGAGACCGAACCAACCCTGCCGACATCGACGCCGTGTCCTTTGCCTCCTCGCGGGCAGCGGGCAGCGGGCGCCGGGTCCGCGTCGTCTGGTAGGGGGCTTCAGGCCGCAGTCAGGCTCTTGGCCCACTGGCACAGGAGGTCGACGGCGCCGACGAGCTCGGCCAGCGACTCGGGGTCGTGCTGCTCCTGGTGCACGGCGAGCTTGGTGCCCACGTCCGCGCCGGCCGCGTAGAGCGACGCCGCGGCCGTGGCCCGGTCCTCACCGACGCTGCCCTGGTAGGTCTGCACGTCGCTCATCAGCCCACCGAACGCCTGGGCCACGGTGGCGACGTCGTCCTCCTCGCTGCCGGAGAACTGCGATACGGCGGTGGCGATCGCGGTCGCCTGGTCGTCGATGCGGGCGGTCAGCACCGCCGTCGGATCTCCCTGCGTCGGCGTCGCCCCGTCGAACAGGGCTCCGCGGGGGTCGACCTCGCCCCAGCCCCGGCGGAAGGCCGCGGCGAGGTCGCGGTCGCCGAGGATCATCTCGCGCTGGCGCCCGCCCTCCTCCATCTGGACGACCCACGAGTAGAACGCCGCCTCGCCGTAGGCCTCCAGGTAACGCCGGGCCTCGAGCACCGCCGCCGGTGTGGATTGTCCACCGCCGGCGAAGTAGTTCCGGGTGAACTCCTTCAGGGGGTTCCAGGAGCTGGCGATCAGCGTCTGGGTGGCCTGGGTCAACGACTCCCAGTAGGCCATGGCCGCGTCGGGTTCGGTCTGCGCCCAGGCCAGGATGCGCTTGGCCT
>WNFU01001578.1_pt1 | contig 32108 bp, 28 predicted proteins | sample 5400121 | NCBI WGS metagenome assembly WNFU01 (sample SAMN13153360, study PRJNA577476) | soil metagenome | isolation source: 100 cm soil or saprolite under grassland replicate 1 | place: USA:California | collected 2016-06-15
GTGCATCTTGCTCTGGGCGAAGGCCTGGTACTCGAAGTCCTCGTCCTCGATCTGGCCGTCGGCGTGGAAGACGCCGGGGGAGAGCAGCGCCGGGAGGTACCGGTCGAGGAGCTCGCCGCCCGGTTCGCCCTGGTCGGCGAACTGCGCGCGGCGGGCGTGGCAGGGGGCGCACAGCGCCACGTGCTGCCGGCTCGAGAGCCCCGAGGTCCGGGTGACGAGCTCGAACGTCGCGCTCGGGGTACGCGCCATCGCCGGCCGGTCCGCCCAGGCGACGTGCCGGGACGCGGGCCCGTGGCACGCCTCGCAGCCCACGACGATCTCCGCCCACGCGGTGTCGTACCGGTCCGCCTCCGCGTCGTAGCGCTTCTTCACCGCAGTCGAGTGGCAGTCCGCGCACATCGAGTTCCAGCTCTGACCCTGCCGCGTCCAGTGGAGCCAGTCGGAGGGCGGGGCGTCGGGCGTCCGCGACACGTGGAACCAGCGCCGTGCGCGGACGTCCCACGCCGCCGGCAGGCACTGGAGCCGCCCGCCCGGGAAGGCGACGAGGTACTGCTGGAGCGGCTCGACCCCGAAGGCATAGGCGAGCTCGTAATCGTGGATGGCGCCGTCGGGCCCCCTCCCGGTGGCGACGAACTTCTCCCCCTGGCGGTGGAATCGCCAGGGGTCCCCCGGGCGATCGAGGACGGCGTCCGCGAAGTCGCCGAGCACCGTGTCCTCGCGCGCCGGCTGCATCGCCTTCGCGTGGTGCGATCCCTGCCACGCGGCGAATGCCTTCGGGTGGCACGATCGGCACCGCTCGCTTCCGACGTGGCGCGCCTCCGCGGGCGCCGAGGGGCGGGGAGGCCGCAGCGCCCGCAGCGCGAGGTGGAGCGGCAGCGAGAGCGCGATCACGGCCGCGGCGGCGACGCCGGCGGCGCGCCAGCGCCGCTCCGCGGCCGCGCGCCGGGTGCCCTCGGGGCCGAGGCCGTCCACGGTGTCGGGCTCGCCCGTCGATGTGCGCTCGTCAGAGATGGGCCACCTGCCCGGGGTCGAAGCCGCTGCGACGCTGCGGCTTGCTCGTGTCCACCTTCACCACGCCCGCCTCGACGACGACGGGGAAGAAGTCGAGTGCGCGGATCGCCGGGGGCCCGGTGACCTCGCCCCGCAGATCGAACGTCGATCCGTGGCAGGGGCACGGGAACGTCTTCCGCTCCTCGTCCCAGCCGACCGTGCAGCCGAGGTGGGTGCACCGGGAGGAGAGGGCGAGGAAGCCGCCGTCGGCGAGCCGCACGAGGTAGAGCTTCCACTGCGGGAATGGGCGCGCCGAGCCCGGCGCGAACTCGTCCACCGGCCCCGCCTCGATGAGGCCCGTGCCCGCGGCCTCGTCCGGACGCGGCGCGAGGTAGGCACCAGTGGCGCAGACGAGCTCGGCGGAGGCGAGGACGCCCAGGCCCGTCCACACGCGGGACAGGAAGGCCCGGCGACCGGCATCGGCGTCGAGGACCGGGAGCGGGCCGGGCCGGCGGCTCACGGCGTGCCTCCGAGCTCTCCGGCCGTGAAGGGGGCGACGAGCGCCATCCCGGGGCCCCGCGCCACCAGGCCGGTGAGGGTGAGGACGGCGAGCCCCACCAGCGCGAAGGCGAAGGCGGCCTGGATCGCCTCGAGCCGCGAGCCGCCGCGGCGCCGCCCGAGCCGGACGACGAAGGCGACCAGCGCGCCCGCGCCGAGGAGCGGCAGGAGCCCGGACCGGATCCAGGCCGGGAGCAGCGGGAGCAGGGGCGGGCGGTGGCGCAGCGGCTCGTCGACGAGGACCGCCGCCGCGGTCACGACCGCCGCGGCGACCGCGGAGCGGAGGACGAGCCGGGCGCCGCGCCGCGACTGGAACCAGGCGCCGGATGAGGGCTCGCCGCGAGCGAGCGCGGGGAGGGCCACGAGGAGGAGCCCTGTGAGCGCCGGCCAGATCACCGCGCCGAAGGTGGGGTGGACGTGGACGAGCAGCTCCTGCACGCCGAGCAGGAACCACGGCGCCTTCGCCGGATCGGGGCTCATCCCGGTGCTGGCCTGCGCGAGGAGGGGCGCTTCGGTCGTCGCGGCGAGCAGGAGCACCGCCGCGATCGTCACGAGGGCGGCCGCGCCCTCGCGCAGCACGAGGTGCGGCGCCACCGGGAGGAGCGCACCGCGCGGTGCTCCGGGCGCGGCCGCCTCGCCCTCGGGCAGGACGCCGCCCACCTTGCGCACCTGCCAGAAATGGACGGCGAGCAGCGCCGCAAGGGTGAAGGGCAGGATGAAAACGTGGAGCCCGAAGAAGAGGGAGAGCGTCCGCGCCCCGAGCTCGGGCCCGCCGCGGACGAGCCGGAGCAGCGGCCCTCCCACGAACGGAACGTACTCGAGCATCGCCGAGCTGATGTGGATGGACCAGAAGCCGAGCTGGTCCCAGGGCAGCAGGCGGCCGGTGTAGCCCGCGCCGACGATGGTCGCGAGGAGGCCCAGCCCCACGAGCCAGTTCAGGTGGCGCGGCGGCAGGTACGCCCCGCGGAACACGACGCGGAGCAGGTGGAGCGCCGCGATCGCGATCGCCCCGTCCGCCGCCCAGTGGTGCGCGTTGCGGACGAAGGCGCCGAACGGGACCTCCCGGGCGAGGCGCAGCACCGCCCCGTGAGCCCGCTCCGGCGACGGATCGTACGCGGCGAGCAGGAGCGCCCCGGTCAGCGCCGCGACGAGGACGAGCACGAGCGCCGCGCCCCCCGCGCCGAGGGTCCGCGAGAACCGCAGCGCCTCCGCCGGGACCGCGCGGGGGTGGAGGTGGAGGAGGAGGGACGCCAGGCTGGACCGGAATCGCCGCACGCCTATCGATCCCGGGGACGCCAGCGCAGGACGCGGTGCTCCGCGAGCGACACGAGGCCGTTCAGCGCGACGCCCGTCGCGCCGATGACGGCGACCCCGAAGAACACCAACTCCATCCGGAAGCCGGTGCGCCCGTCGAGGATGATGTTCCCGAGCCCCGGGCCGGCGAGGAAGAAGTACTCAGCGCCGACCGTCCCGAGCCACGAGAAGAAGACGCCGAGGTGGAGGCCGGCGAAGATCGACGGGGCGGCCGAGGGCAGCACGATCCGCGTCACGAGCCGGAACGGAGTCAGCCGGTAGGAGCGGCCGACCTCGATCAGCTTCACCGGCACGCTCCGCACGCCCTCGTAGGTGTTCACGAAGATCGGGAACACGCAGGTGAGCGCCACGAACGCGACCTTCGCGGGCTCGCCGAGCCCGAGCCAGAACGACAGCAGCGGGATCAGCGCGAACGGCGAGATCTGCTTCAGCGCCGCGAGGCTCGGGTGGAACGCGCGCTCGGCGAGGCGGGAGACGCCGAGCGCGACTCCGGCCGACACGCCCATCAGCGCGCCGAGCGCGAGGCCGGCGATGGCGCGGAGCAGGCTCGCGCGCAGGCCGGCGAGGAGGTCGCCGCTCGCGAGCAGCCGCTGGCCCGCCGCCGCAACGGCGCCGAGCGGTGGGAGGAACTGCGGGTGCACGAGATGCGCCCCCGTCGCCAGTTCCCACGCGGCGAGGAGCGCCCCGGGGAGGACGAGGGCGAGGCCGGCGCGGCGGGAGAGCCCCGGCAGCGTGAGGCGGAGCTCGGTCGTGGCCGCCATTCAGAACCCCCTCGGGCGCCACGCGAGCAGCCGCGACTCGACGACGGAGAGCGCGGCGTCGAGCAGCAGCCCGGTCACGCCCAGCACGGCAATGGCCGCCAGCACCACGTCGAGCTGGAACAGCTCGCGCGACTGGACGATGAGATAACCCATGCCCTCGGTCGTGCCGACGAGCTCCGCGGCGACGAGCGTGAGCCACGCCTGGCTGAGGCCGTAGCGCAGCCCGACGAACAGCGACGGCAGCGCGGCCGGCACGACCACCCGGCATAGCAGCCGCGGACCGCGATAACCGTAGACCCGCGCGACCTCGAGGAGCTGCGGGGAGATGCCCCGCACGCCCTCGTACGTGTTGAGGAGCACCGGCACGACGGCGGCGCTCGCGACGAGCGCGACGAGGAGCCGCTCCTCGATGCCGAGGAGCAGGATGCCGAGCGGCACCCAGGCGATCACCGGGATCTGCGCGTAGGCCCGGAACGCCGGGGTCACGACGGCGCTCGCGGTCCGCGAGAGGCCGAGGAGCGCCCCTCCCGCCGTGCCGATCGCCGCCGCGAGCCCGAAGCCGAGGCCCACGCGCGCGAGGCTCGGGCGAAGGTGCTCCCACAGCTCGCCGCTCCGCAGCAGCGCGCGCAGGGTCTCGAGGACCACGGCCGGACCCGGGAGGATCTGCGGCGCGACCCAGCCGCGCCAGGCGGCGACGGCCCAGAGCGCCAGCACGGCGGCGGGGAACAGCGCCGGCAACGGCACGAGGAGCCAGGCCGGGACGCGGCGGGAGCGCCCGGGCGGCCGGCGGAGGTCCGCCAGCCGCGCGAGCGCGGCTGCCCAGGCAGGGGGGGAGAGCAGGGTTTCCATCGTGGGTCCGTCTCGTCCGCGCAGGTCCCGCCTCAGGAGAGCGGCTTCCCGTCCGCGCCGTGGCGGACCCAGTGCTTCTCGAGCCGGAGCTCCTGGAGCGCGGCGTCGAGGAACCGGTGGTCGATCCAGGCGCCGACGTCGATGTCCCTGCGGATGAGGCGGTACTTGAGCGCGTCGGAGATCGCGTCGCGGTAGCGCGTGACCCAGTACTCGTCGAGGAGCGGCGTCTGGCGCAGCGCCAGCGGCGTCGGGAGGCCGGTCTGCTTGTCGGTGAAGTTCTCCTTGTAGTAGCCGAACCCGGTGCCGTCCTGGCCCCACAGCTTGAAGACCGCCGCGCGGTTCTCCTCGTCCGAGCTGAACTTCGCGGCCTGCACGAAGAGCTTCACGACCCGCTGGGTGACCTCCGGGTACTTCTGGATGAAGTCCTCGGTGCCGATGAAGCCGCCCTGGATGAGCACGTCCGGCTCGCTGCTCTCGTAGAGGATGCGGGCGACGCCGCGATCCCGCAGCGGGTAGAACGCGGACCCCGTGCTGAAGACGGCGTCGGCGTCCTTCGTTGCGAGGACGTCGCTCGCGCCCGGGCCCACGATGTTGATGACGCGGAGGTCCTTCTCGGTCAGGCCGAACTTGGCGAGCACGCGATCGGCCGCGAGCTGGAGGGCCGTCCCCTTGGAGATGACGACCTTCTTGCCCTTGAGATCGGCGATGGACTTCAACGGAGAGTCGGCCGGGACGGCGACCGCGATGGGCAGCCGGACCGCGCAGCCGGCGAGCGCCCGGGTCCGCAGGCCGCCGGCCTTGCCGATGATCATCCCGAGGTCGCCCTCGTAGGAGAAGTCGAGCAGGCCGTTGGCGAACGACTCGTTGATGGCCGGCCCCGCCTGCCGGAAGAAGAGCCACTCGATCTTGATGCCGTCCTTCTTGAACTCCTCCTCGAGCGTGCCCTGGAGCTGGGCGGTGGCGAGCGGCGAGCCCCCCGACAGCGGACGGTTGCCGCTGCCGGCGCCCGGGAAGCCGAGGCGGATGACCTTCGGGACGTCGGCCGCGGCCGCCCGGCTCGCCGGGACGAAGGGGGCGAGCAGGGCTGCGGCAGCGATGAGGACGAGCTTCTTCGTGTGAGACGCGTGGCGCATGACGTGCTTTCTCTCGGTGGGTGGGAGGGGGCTCAGAACCCGAACTGGAGCTGGGCGAGGAGCTGGTTGACCCGCGGCGTCGTGCTCGCCGGGTTCTGATCCCGCGTCTGGATCGCGTTGAGCTGGAACTTCGTCGTGGGCGCGAAGAAGACGTTGAACCCGGCGGTGTAGGCGTCCTTCACGAAGCCGTGCGCCGCGTCGTGCGTTCCGCCCCTGTTCGGGTCGAAGGTGTCGAAGCGGACGAACGGCTGGTAGCTCTTCGGCCACCAGTCATCGAAGCGGCCCTGCGAGATCGACGCGGTGCCGAGGGAGCTCTGGTAGAGGAACTGCTCGCCGAACGTGTAGTACAGGGTCGCGACGTGGCCCTCGCTCTCGAGGAGCTCGCGGCCCGGCGCCGCCGCCGTCGCGCCGAAGGTCTTGCCGTCCCACCCGCGCACGTACTCGTACGTCACGCCGAACGGGTGGTGGTTGTAGTAGACGTCCGCGCCGAGCCGGTCCCGGCGCGCAGTGCCGGACAGGTTCGTCCCCGCGTTGGCGTAGGTCGTGTTCTGCGTGCCCTTGTAGCCGGACACGCCGATCGCGAGCTGGCGGAGGAAGGAGTTGTACTCGGCCGGGACGGTGAACAGGAGCCGCCCGAAGAGGTCCTTCGTCCCGTTATCGTCGTTCCTGTTGGCCCCGGAGCCGTTGACGGCGCCGAGCCAGTAGGTGAGCACCGGCGCCCGGTAGGAGTAGCCGTAGTCGAACTGGACGCCGACCTCGCCCTTCAGGAGGGCGCCGAGGTCCACGGCGTTCGGGAACAGCGCGGCGAACTGTGCCGAGGTGATGGTCGGCTTGAGCTCGTCCGGCGCGGCGACGTCGAGGCCGAAGGGGACGATCTGCTGGCCGAGGGCGAGCGTGAGCCGCGGCTCCTCCGGGCTGAGGGTGGGGAGGAAGTTGTACGTGAGGCTCGCGAACTGGAGGTTCACACCGCCCGACGACGCGGCCGCCGCGCGCAGGAGGTACGCGAGGTTTCGCCCGGCCTCGTAGTCCTTGTAGAGGTTCCCGGTGAACTGGAGGGAGGCCGCGCCGTTCGCGAACGAAGCGTTGGTGCGGTTGCTCGACACGCTGACCGCGGTTGGGGCGAGCTTGTCGACGTAGCTCGCCCGCGTCTGCAGGGTGCCCGAGACATTCACGGGGCGGTTCGCGAGCGCGGTGTTGTACTCGCGCTCGCGGCCGTACTGGTACTTGAAGTTCTCGAGGTCCGCGCGGACGCCGTTGAGGTCGTCCTGAGTGACCTCGCCGGCGGGAGCGGGCGCGGGCGCCCGGGAACTCGCGGTGGCGGCCTTCGCCGGGCCCGCGGCCTGCCCGGCGCCGTCGCCGTTGTCGAGCCGCTGCTGGAGGGCCTGCACCGAGCGCTGCAGCGCCTCGAGCTGCTTCCGGAAGGGCTCCTGGTCCTGGGGGTCGGCGGCCCGGGCCACCGGGCCGAGGCCAGCGAACGCCACCGCGAGGAGCGCGGCGGCAGGTTTCGAGCGAACGTTCATGATCTCTCCGTGGTGAGGCGGGAACGGTGAGCAGTGGGGCAGTGGCGCAGGCGGGGCGGCGTCAGATGGCGTACTCGGGCGCGACGTCCTCTCCCTTGAAGAACTCGCGGTAGACGGTCTTGCGTAGGCTCGCGAACTGCCAGGTGGTGCGGTCGCGCGGGCGAGGCAGCTCGACGGTCACGATCTTCCGGACGGTGCCGGGACGGCTCCCGAGCACCACGACGCGGTCGCCGAGGAAGAGCGCCTCGTCGATGTCGTGGGTGACGAGCACGAGGGTGGTCCGCTCCGCTTCCCAGATCCGGCGGAGCTCCTCCTGCATCTGGATGCGGGTGAAGGCGTCGAGGGCGCCGAACGGCTCGTCGAGGAGGAGCACGCCCGGACGCGGCGCCAGCGCGCGCGCGATCGCCACGCGCTGCGCCATCCCTCCCGAGAGCTGATACGGGTAGGCCTGCTCGAAGCCGTGGAGGCCCACGAGCGCGACGTGCTCGGCCACCGTCCGGCGCCGCTCCTCTGCCGGCAGGTCCGCCACCCCGAAGGCGACGTTCTTCTCGACGTTGAGCCAGGGGAGGAGCCGGTGCTCCTGGAACACCACCCCGCGATCGACCCCCGGGCCGCGCACCGGCGCGCCGCCCACCTCGATCGAGCCCTCGTGGTCGAGCTCGAGGCCGGCGATGATGCGCAGGAGCGTGCTCTTGCCGCAGCCGCTCGCGCCGACTATCGCGAGCACCTCGCCCGAGGCCACCTCGAGGCTCACGTCCTCGAGGGCGGTGACGAAGCCGGCGCCCGCCGGACCGCCGAAGGTCTTGCGGAGCTTGTCGATGCGGATGGTCTTGTTCGCGCTTCCGAGCGTCATGGAGAGGTGGTGTCTGTTCCTGCGGAGGGGCGAGGCGCGAAGTCGAGCGAGCCTCACGGGGCGATGCCGCTTTAGCAGAGGTTCGTCCGTTCCGACCGGATTAGCAGGAACGGTGCCACCGATCGCGCTCGCCGTGGCCCGCGCCGATCGCGGCGATGGCGGCCCCCCCACTGCTTCACGTGCAGCAGCGCTGTTGCTGCGCTGCTGCGCAATCAGCAGGCGGTCCGGGATCAGCGTGACGGGCCGACGCGGGCGCGGATCGCCGGTGGGAGGCCGGCGCCGTGCTTGCCAACGGGGCGTCTGTTATATTAGATGGGCGTCCGTCCGGGGCGATCAGCGCGCCGGCGCCCCGGGGACGACGTCATGACGGTTCTCACGCTACCGAACGCCGCCCTGCACCCCCGGACTGAGAAGGCCAAGGCGCTGGTGTTCGAGGACCCCTGCTCCCGGGAGCTGTTCCAGCGCATCCGGCAGCTCGCCCCGAGCGAGGCGACGGTCCTCGTCGTCGGCGAGACCGGCACGGGGAAGGAGATCGCCGCGCGCCACCTCCACTCCCTGAGCCCGCGCGCGTCGCGCCCGTTCGTGGCGGTCAACTGCGGCGCGTTGTCCGAGACGCTCGTGGACAGCGAGCTCTTCGGCCACGACCGCGGCGCCTTCACCGGCGCGACGAGCGCGCGGGAGGGCTGGTTCGCCGCCGCCCAGGGCGGGACGCTGTTCCTCGACGAGATCGGCGATCTCCCGCTCGGCATCCAGGTGAAGCTCCTGCGCGTGCTGCAGGAGCGCGAGATCGTCCGGCTCGGGTCGCGCCAGGCCACCGCCATCGACGTCCGCGTGGTGGCGGCGACGAACGTCGACCTTCGGGCGGCGGTGGCGGCGGGCCGCTTCCGGGAGGACCTCTACTACCGGCTCAACGTCGCGACGCTCCGGCTCTCGCCGCTCCGCGAGCGCCCCGGCGACATCCCGCTGTTGGCGGAGCATTTCCTCGACGTGTACGGCGCGCGGATGGCCACCGGCCCCATCGAGCTCACGCCGGAGGCGCGCGTGCGTCTCCTCGCGCATCCCTGGCCGGGCAACGTCCGCGAGCTCGAGAACGTGCTGCACCATGCGCTGCTCGTCTGCCAAGAAGCGCGGATCACGCCCGGCGACCTGGGTCTCACCGCCGCGTCGCCGCTCCCCGTGGACGACGACCCGACGGGGGCGGGGCTCGAGGCGCTCGAGGCCGCGCTGCTCCGGCTCTACGAGCAGAACCTCCCGGACCTGCACGCGCGCATCGAGGAGGCGTTGATGACCTCGGCGTACCGCTACTGCCACCGCAACCAGCTCCAGACGGCGCGGCTCCTCGGGATCAGCCGGAACGTCATCCGCGCGCGGCTCCTCCAGTACGGGGTGCTCGGAACGGACAGGGGCGCCGCCGCTACCGGCTGACCCTCGCTCCCGGCGCGGGCACGCTCCCTGCACGAGGGAAGCAACCTGCGATTCACTGGGAGAGAGAATGACCTCCAGGAGCATCATCGTGCTGCTGGCCGGCGTGCTCGCGACGAGCGGCGCGCCGGCGGCCGCTGCAGGAGCTCGCGAAGGTTCGCCGGGCACGGGCGCGCAGGCGCCGGAGTGGCCACGCGGCCCGAGCGCCCCGCCGGGCGCCCCGAACGTGCTGCTCGTCCTGCTCGACGACGTCGGCTTCGGCGCCACCTCGACGTTCGGGGGCGCCGCCACCACCCCGCAGCTCGACCGGCTCGCCGCGGCGGGGCTCAGCTACAACCAGTTCCACACGAACGCGCTCTGCTCGCCCACCCGCGCGTCCCTGCTCACCGGGCGCAACGCGCACCAGGTGAGCTTCGGGACGGTGGTCGAGGGCGCGACCGCGGGCCCGGGCTATCGGTCGATCTGGGGGCGCGAGTACGCGTCCGTGGCGGAGGTGCTCCGCCAGAACGGCTACAGCACGGCGGCGATCGGGAAGTGGCACAACACCCCGCCGTGGGAGATCAACCCGGTCGGCCCCTTCGACCGCTGGCCGACCTCGCTCGGCTTCGAGTACTTCTACGGCTTCCAGCTCGGCGAGACGAGCGAGTGGGAGCCGCAGCTATACCGCAACACCGTCGCGGTCGAGCCGGCCCGGAAGCCGGCGGAGGGCTACCACCTCACCACCGACCTCGTCGACGACGCGATCCACTGGCTCGATCAGCACGAGGCGATCGCCGCCGAGAAGCCCTGGTTCCTCTATTTCGCGACCGGCGCCACGCACGCCCCGCACCACGTCCCCAGGCCGTGGATCGCGAAGTACAGGGGCAAGTTCGACCAGGGCTGGGACAGGCTCCGCGAGGAGACCTTCGCGCGCCAGAAGAAGCTCGGGGTGATCCCGGCCAACGCCGAGCTGACGCCCCGGCCCAGCGAGCTGCCCGCCTGGGATTCCCTGTCGGCGGATCAGAAGCGGCTCTACGCCCGCCAGATGGAGGTTTACGCCGCCTACCTCGAGCACACCGATCACGAGGTCGGCCGTCTGCTCGAGTCGGTGCGCGGCCGACCGGGCGGCGACGACACCCTCGTGCTCTACGTCGTCGGCGACAACGGCGGCAGCGCCGAGGGGACGCCGGACGGGACGATCGCCAACTTCGCCTCGTTCTTCGGGGAGGGCGACGGCGTCCAGCGGCAGCTCCCGCACCTCGACGAGCTGGGGAGCCCGCTTCACGACAACCACTTTGCCGTCGCCTGGGCCTGGGCGACGACGACGCCGTTCCAGTGGATGAAGCAGGTCGCCTCCCACTTCGGCGGTGTGACGAACCCGCTCGTCGTCTCCTGGCCCGCGCGCATCAAGGCGCGCGGCGAGATCCGGAGCCAGTTCGGCCACGTGAACGACATCGCGCCGACCATCTACGAGCTCGTGGGCCTCCGCTTCCCCGAGACGGTGAACGGCGTCCGCCAGGTGCCACTGGAGGGAAAGAGCCTCGCGTACAGCTTCGACGCCCCGTCGGTGCCGTCACGGCACACGACGCAGTACTTCGAGCTGGGCGGCCACCGTTCCATCTACCAGGACGGCTGGGTCGCGGGCGCTCGCTACGGCGTGCCCTGGGAGAAGTGGAACAAGCCGGGCCGCCCGGAGGATCAGCGCTGGGAGCTGTACCACGTGAGCGAGGACTACAGCGAGGCGCACGACCTCGCGCGCACCCACCCGCAGAAGCTCGCGGAGCTCCGGAAGGAGTTCGACGCGGAGGCGACGCGAAACCAGGTCTACCCGCTCCCTGCGCCTCTCTCCCTCGACGCGCTCGCGACGCGGCCGAGCCCGGCCGCGGGTAAGACCCGGTTCACCTACCGCGCCGGCGTCACCCGCATCGGCGTGGCCGCCGCACCGGACCTCTCGCGGCGCTCCCATCGCATCACCGCGGAGGTGGAGATCCCCGCGACCGGGGCGGAGGGCGTCCTCATCGCCGAGGGCGGCCGCCACGGGGGCTTCACGCTGTACGTGAAGGACCGCCACCTCGTGTACGAGAACAACTTCTTCAGCAAGCATCGCGACGTGCTGGTCTCGACCGTGGCGCTGCCGGTCGGACGGAGCACCGTCTCGTTCGAGTTCACGGGCGACGCCGGCCAGAAGCGTCACGGGGGCGGTACCGGCAGGCTGACCGTCGACGGGAAGCCGGCCGGCGAGGTCCGGTTCGAGCGATTCGGCGGCTTCTTCGGCTCGGACACGGAGACCCTCGACGTCGGCGAGGAGCGGGGATCGACCGTCAGCCCCGCCTACGAGGCCCCGTTCCGATTCACCGGCAAGCTCGAGAAGGTGACGGTGGAGCTCGACCCTGCGCCGGTTTCCTGACTCCGGCGCGCACGAAGCACCCAGCAGCGATGCCGTAGCACTCACAGTCACAGGAGAACGTCATGTCCGATGAGATGAGCGCCAGGCGCCCCGTGCGCGCCTGGCTGAGAGGAATCGTCGCGCTCGGGCTGCTGCTCGGCTCGAGCCTCCCGCAGGCCCGCGCCGAGACGCCGCCCCGGTGGAAGGGGAAGATCCGCAAGTCGGCGAAGGACTCCACGCCGTACCAGCTCGAGTCCGCGAAGAAGACGGCGCCCAAGGGCGCGCCCAACGTCGTGTGGGTCCTCCTCGACGACGTCGGCTACGGCGCGAGCAGCACCTTCGGCGGGGTCGCCCGCACGCCGACGCTGGACAAGCTCGCGAGCCGCGGGCTCCGCTACACGAACTTCCACACCGCGGGGATCTGCTCGCCCACCCGCTCAGCGCTGCTCACCGGCCGCAACCACCACGCCGTCGGGATGGGCCTGTTCCCGCACGTTTCGCTCTCCGGTGACTTCCCCGGGTACCACGCTTACATCCAGCCGCAGAACGGGACCATCGCGGAGGTGCTGAGGGAGAACGGCTACTCCACGTACCAGGTCGGCAAGTGGCACCTCACGCCCGACGCCGAGCTCAGCGACCTCGGCCCGTTCGACCGCTGGCCGTCCGGGAAGGGGTTCGATCACAACTTCGGGTTCCTGGGCGGCATGACCGACCAGTACAAGCCGGACCTCGTCGAGGACAACCAGCACGTCAAGGGTGACGGGCGGCACCTCAGCGAGCAGCTCGCCGACAAGGCCATCAGCTACCTGGCCCGGCAGAAGGCCCTCGCGCCCGAGAAGCCGTTCTTCCTGTACTTCGCCCCCGGCGCGACCCACGCGCCGCACCAGGTCGACCGGGAGTGGTCCGACCACTACAAGGGAAAGTTCGACGCCGGCTGGGATGTCTATCGCGAGCAGGTCTTCGCGAACCAGAAGAAGCTCGGCGTCATCCCGGCGGACGCGACGCTCCCCGCCCGCGATCCGAACGTGAAGGCGTGGAAGGACCTGCCGCCCGAGGAACAGCGCCTCTACGCCCGGTTCATGGAGGTCTACGCCGGCTTCCTCGAGCACGTGGACGCCCAGATCGGGCGCGTCGTCTCGTACCTCGAGGAGTCGGGACAGCTCGACAGCACAGCGATCTTCGTCGTGGTGGGCGACAACGGCGGCAGCAAGGAGGGCAGCGACTACGGGTCGGTCGAGTCGATCCCGTTCTGGAGCGACACCGGGCTCACGCGCGAACAGCACCGCCAGCGCGTGCTCGCCGCGTACGACCGGATCGGCGGCAAGGACGTGAGCACGTACGCGAACTACCCGCTCGGCTGGGCCCAGGCCGCCAACACGCCGTTCCGGCTGTGGAAGGGCGATGCCAACGCGGAGGGCGCCACGCACAACCCGCTCATCGTCCAGTATCCGAGGCGGATCAAGCAGGCCGGCGGCATCCGGAACCAGTTCGGACACGTCATTGACCTGTTCCCGACCACCCTCGAGCTCGCCGGCGTGAAGCAGCCCGAGGCGCTCCGGGGGATCAAGCAGAACCCCCTGCACGGTTCGAGCCTCAGCTACTCGTTCGATGACGCCAACGCGCCCGCGCGGCACACCCAGCAGTACTTCACGATCCTGGGCAACCGGTCGATCTACAAGAACGGCTGGAAGGCCAGCGCGGCGCACCGGCCGAGCACGTTCGACCTCACCACGTACACGGACGAGGCGAAGCGGCAGGTGGCGAACGATCCCGACGCCGAGGTCTGGGAGCTCTACGACCTCCGGCGCGACTTCAACGAGCAGCACGACCTCGCGAAGGAGCGCCCGGAGAAGCTGAAGGAGCTGAAGGCGCTGTTCGACGCGGACGCCGCGAAATACGGCATCTACCCGCTGCTCGACCTCGAGTACCGCAAGGAGCGAAGCACGAAGCCGCAGCCGCAGGCGCGCAGGTGAGGTCCACGTAGGGAGGACCCGCGCGTCGTAGGCGCTGCGGACCGGGCGGCGGGGGCGCGCGAGCGTAATGCCCCCGTCGCCCGTCAGCGGATGTCCGCGCCCTCGCGCCGCGCGCCGTATCTCCACCACCGCTCGACGAGGCCCGGGAAGTCCCACCACGCGAGCTCGGCCGCGGGCTCCGCCCACGGCGACACCGAAGCGGCGGAGTTCGTCGCGACGCTCCTCGCTCAAGCACACGACGCGGGCCTGGACTGCGGCCGGACACTGCTAACGGATCCCGCGCTCGACCCGCTCCGGACTCGGGACGACTTCACCGAGCTGGTGGCGCGCAGTGCCGCGACCAAGACGAGCGCGTGAGTAGCGCGCCGCACGACCGCAGCGCGACTCCGGTCGTCTCGGCGCCGGGGCAGGTAATCGGCGGACTCATTCCCCGGACCTGAGGGTCACGCCCGAATTCCCGACGCCCTTGCGGGAAAGCGCAAACCGACACCTTGCCCGGGCAAGGATTTCCCGCCGCCCGGAAAGACGACGGGCTCCCGGGTCTCCCCGGAAGCCCTCGTCGTCACTTCGGAAGTTGGAGCGGGAAACCGGATTCGAACCGGCGACCCTCAGCTTGGGAAGCTGATGCTCTACCAACTGAGCTATTCCCGCGTTACGGCCTCTGTTTCTGCCGTGAAGGCGCCGGCGAGTCAAGCCGATCCGCCGGCCGCGGCGGGTCCGCCACGGCCTTCCGCGGGGCGCGACACCGCCCCCGCTGCGGGCTGCCTGGCCGCTTGATAGAAGATCGGCCGTGACGGATCTCGAGCGCCGGATCACCGAAGGGGTCGCCGAGCTTCGCGCCCGGTTCGCCGAGCGGATGGGCGCGACGCCGTCGCTCGCGGACGCGAACCCGCAGGGTGAGGGGCCGAAGAACCGCCACGGGATGCCGAAGGAGCCGCCGGGCCAGAACGTGTTCGACAAGTCCGAGTGGCCGGTGCTCGATCTCGGCGAGACACCCGAGATCTCGACCGAGAAGTGGCAGCTCCGGGTCGACGGCGCCGTCGAGAGCCCGCTCACGCTCCGGTGGGCGGACTTCCTCGCCCTGCCGCAGGCCGACGAGGAGGCCGACTTCCACTGCGTGACGGGGTGGTCGATCCTCGACGTCGCCTTCCGCGGCGTCCGGCTCGAGACCCTCGCCGCGCTCGCGCGGCCGAAGGCCGACGCGACGCACGTGATGGTCCACGCGTACGACGGCTACTCGACGAACCTGCCGCTCTGGGAGGCGCTGAAGCCGGACGTGCTCCTCGTCCACACGGTGGACGCGAAGCCGCTCCCGATGCTCCACGGCGGGCCCGCACGCGTCGTCGTCCCGCAGCTCTGGGCGTGGAAGGGCGCGAAGTGGGTGAACCGGCTCGAGCTCCTCACCCACGATCGGCGCGGCTACTGGGAGATCCGCGGCTACTCGAACACCGCGCACCCGTGGCGCGACGACCGGATGTGGTGACCGGGCCTTGGCTCCGCGGCGATGGCGCGGACGCTCGGGCGGGGCGAGCCGGCGGCTACTTCTTCTTCGCGAACCGGCGGAAGAACGCGACGATCTCCGCCTCGGCGGTCTTCGCGTCGATCTCGGGCTTCGGCTCGTCGGCGTCGCTGTCGATCCAGATCCCGCCGCACGCCTCGCAGGTGTCGTAGCTCTCGGAGGCGCGCTTCTCGGCGTTCTCGACCACGACGAGGTCGACGCTGCACGCCGGGCACAGCCCCGTCATCTCCTCGGCGTTCACGTACCCGCTGATCGACGACAGCGCAGGAAGGTTCGCGTGGAGCAGGATCCTGTTCAGGTCCGCCACGTCCCCCACCCAGAGACCGCCGCATTCGGAGCAGCGCTGCAATGCGCCGTTCTCGCGCGCGATCTCGGAAATTTCGACGCTGCACCGCGGGCAATCCATGACGATTCGGTCCTCCTCGGGACCGTGGGGCGATTCGATGAGGTTCGGGGGATCAAGGTGAAGTCGTGAGTGGAAAACTCGGCGGATACTATGCAGAAGCAGCGGCCCCTTTCAACGGGGACGCGCACGGGCCGCGTCCGCGACGGCCTCCCGGAGGGACTCGATGAGCCGGCGCAGCCGCTCCGCGTGGAGCTTCAGCGCGACCCGGTTGACGACGAGGCGGGCCGAGACGTCGAGCACCTCCTCCTCGATCACGAGCCCGTTCGCCTCGAGGGTCGCGCCCGTCTCGGTGATGTCCACGATGGCGTCGGCGAGGGCGAGCGAGGGAGCGACCTCGATGGAGCCGTGCAAGGGGATGATCTCCGCGGGCACGCCCTTCCGGGCGAAGTGCCGGGCGGCGAGCGACACGTACTTCGTCGCGACGCGCGGCGCGACGCCGCGGGGCAGCGGCTTCGCGCCGCGGGGCCGGGCCACGATCACGCGGCAGCGGCCGATGCCCAGGTCGAGGGGCTCGTAGAGGTCCACCGGGTCCTCGCGCAGCACGTCGAGCCCGACGATGCCCACGGCGGCCGCGCCGTGCTCGACATAGCTCGCCACGTCCGCGGCGCGGATGGAGATGAAGCGGAGCCCCACCTCCGGCGCATCCGCCGCGAGCTTGCGCGTGCCGTCGAGGAGCTTCTTCGGGGAGACGCCGAGCGCCCGCTCGAAGAGCGCGGACGACTCCTCGAGGAGCCGCCCCTTCGGCACCGCCACCGTGATGATCTCGTCCGACGGCATCGCAACTCCGTTCGCCGTGAGCGTGGCACCCGCGGAGCGGGCGCGAAGTCGAGCGGTCAAGTCTTCTCCCGCCGGATGCGCGCGCCGAGCGGCGCGAGCTTCTGCTCGATCCGCTCGTAGCCGCGGTCGAGGTGGTAGACGCGCTGGATCTCGGTCGTCCCGCGCGCCGCGAGCGCGGCGAGGACGAGCGCCGCCGACGCGCGCAGGTCGGACGCCATGACGGGCGCGCCCGAGAGCACGGGCACGCCCTTCACGATCGCGATCTTTCCGTCCACCGCGATGTCGCCGCCGAGCCGCTGCAGCTCCTGCACGTGCATGAAGCGGTTCTCGAACACGGTCTCGGTGATCTTCGACGAGCCCTCCGCGAGGCAGAGGAGCACCATGAGCTGCGCCTGCATGTCGGTCGGGAAGCCCGGGTGCGGCGCGGTCTTCACGTCCACCGGCCGCGGCCGGCCGTCGCCGACGACGCGCAGCCCGCCCCGGACCTCGGCGATCTCCGCTCCGACGGCGCGCAGCTTCTCGAGGAGCGCCTCGAGGTGCGCGGGCACGCAGCCCGCGACGGTGACGTCGCCGCCGGGGAGCGCCCCCGCGACGAGGAACGTGCCCGCCTCGATCCGGTCCGGGATGACGGTGTGGTCGAGCGGACGGAGGGTCGAGACCCCCTCGATGCGGAGCTCGTCCGTACCCGCGCCTTCGATCCGCGCGCCCATCCGGACGAGCGCGGCGGCGAGGTCGGCCACCTCCGGCTCGCGGGCGCAGTTGCGCAGCACCGAGCGGCCGTCGGCGAGCGCGGCGGCCATCATCACGTTCTCGGTGCCGGTGACGGTCTGGCCGTCGAACGTGAAGACGGCGCCGCGGAGCCGCCCGCGCGGCGCGGTCGCCTCCACGTAGCCGTGCTCGAGCCGGATCTCGGCGCCGAGCGCGGTGAGCCCCTTCAGGTGCTGATCGATCGGCCGCGCGCCGATGGCGCACCCGCCGGGAAGCGAGACGCGCGCCTTCCCCCAGCGGGCGACGAGCGGGCCGAGCACGAGGACCGACGCGCGCATCGTCTTCACGAGCTCGTACGGCGCCTCCGGCCGCACCGCGGCGGGGACGCGGAGCGACATCGCGCGGGCCGCGGCGCTCCGCTCGACGGCGCACCCCATGTGGCCGAGGAGCTTCCCGAGCGTCCGGACGTCCGCGAGGTCCGGGACGTTGCGCACGACGTGGTCGCCCTCCGCGAGCAGCGCGGCGGCGATGACGGGCAACGCGGCGTTCTTCGCGCCCGAGACGTCGACGCTCCCGCGGAGCGGCACGCCTCCTTCGACGACGATCTTGTCCATTTCCTCTCTGGTCCTTGCAGCGGGCGGGCCGCGCTCCGCGCGACCGCCGACACGCCGAGCGTGCCGGGCGAAAACCCGCGGATTCTACGCCGGGTCGGCGCCCCCCGCCACGGTGGCGACCACGAGCCGCGGAAGCCCCGCGAGGTCCGGGCGCGCCTCGGCGCGCGCAAAACCGGCCGCCCGGCAGAGCGCCGGCAGCGCCTCGGCGTGCGACTCGTGCATCTCGAGGCAGAGCGTCCCGCCGGGCTTCAGCCGCGAGGCCGCCCCGGCGACGATCCGGCGCAGCACGGCGAGGCCGTCCTCGCCGCCGTCGAGGGCGATGCAGGGCTCGCGCCGCACCTCGCGCGAGAGCCCGGCGAGCTCCCGCGTCGGGACGTACGGCGGGTTCGAGACGACGACGTCGAACGCCTCGCAGCCGTGGACGGCCGCCCACAGGTCCCCCGTGGCGAACTCGACCACCGCGCCGAGCGCGGCGGCGTTCTCGCGCGCGACCGCGAGCGCCTCCTCCGAGACGTCGGTCGCGACGAGCCGCGCGCCGGTGCGGCCGAGCGCGAGCGAGATCGCGACGCACCCCGAGCCGGTGCACAGGTCGATGGCGCGGCCGCCCTCGGGCAGCGCGGCGAGCGCCGCCTCGACGAGGAGCTCGGTCTCTGGACGCGGGACGAGCACCCGTGGGTCCACCCGGAACGCATGATCGAAGAAGTGACGGCGGCCGACGAGGTAGGCGGTCGGCTCGCCGTCCGCTCGCCGGCGCACGAGCTCCCGGAACCGCGCGAGCTCGGGATCCCCGAGCGGCTTGTCGAAGTCGAGGTAGAGCCGGACGCGGTCGCAGGAGAGCGCGTGCGCGAGGAGCAGCTCGGCGGTGAGCCGGGGCGCGTCGACGTCCTTCTTCGCGAAGAACTCCTGCGTCCACGCGAGGAGGCGCAGCGTCGTCCACGGTTCCGTCATGACCGCTCACCCTGAGCGTACGGCGCGCGCCCCCTGGCGTGCGCCCGGAGTCGAAGGATCACGCGCGCTTCTCGCCGCCCTTCTCGTCGGACCGCGAGGCCTCGCGCAGCGCCTGGGCGGCGAAGAAGGTCCGGCACGCTTCGATGACGTCCTGCACGTCGCCGTCCATCACGGCGGGCAGGTTGTGGCGCGTGTAGTTGATCCGGTGGTCGGTGAGCCGGTCCTGCGGGAAGTTGTAGGTGCGGATCTTCTCCGAGCGGTCGCCCGTCCCGACCTGGCTCTTGCGCGCGGCGTCGCGAGAGCTCCGCTGCTTCTCGAGCTCCATCTCGAAGAGCTTCGCGCGCAGCATCCGCCACGCCATGTTGCGGTTCTTGAGCTGGCTCTTCTCCTGCTGGCACTTCACGACGATGCCGGTGGGCTTGTGGGTGAGCCGGACCGCCGAGTCGGTCGTGTTGACGCTCTGGCCGCCGGCGCCCGTCGACCGGAACACGTCCATCTCGACCTCGGCCGGGCTCACCTGGATGTCGATGTCCTCCGCCTCCGGCATCACCGCGACGGTGACGGTGGAGGTGTGGATGCGCCCCTGCGCCTCGGTCGCCGGCACGCGCTGCACGCGGTGGACGCCCGACTCGTACTTGAGCCAGGAGTAGACCGCGTCGCCGGCGATGTTCACGGTCGCGTCCTTGATGCCGCCGAGGGTCCCCGGGGAGGTGTCGGCGATCTCGACCTTCCAGCCGCGCCGCTCGGCGAAGCGCAGGTACGTCCGGAGCAGCTCCGCCGCGAAGAGCCCCGCCTCGTCGCCGCCCGCGCCGGCCCGGATCTCGAGGATGACGTCCTTCTCGTCGGCGGGGTCCCTCGGGACGAGGAAGAGCTTCAGCTGGTTCTCGGCCGGCTCGAGCCGCGGCCGGAGCTGCGCGAGCTCCTCCTTCGCCATCTCACGCAGGTCCGGGTCCTTGTCCTCGAGGAGCGCCTCGTTCTGCTCCACGTCCTTCACGAGCGCCCGCCACGCGCGCAGCGCGTTCACGGTCGCCTCGATCGAGGCCCGCTCCTTCGAGACCTTCTTGAAGCGCTCGCCGGAGGAGGCGACCGCCGGGTCGGAGAGCTGGTGCGTCAGCTCCTCGAACCGCCCCTCGATCGCGTCGAGCTTCCTGAGGACTTCCGGGGACAGCATGGGGGGGAGTGTCTAGCCGGTCCCCTCGGGCCCGGCAAGCGGGCCGCCGTGGTTCCACCCCCGCCCCGACCGCCGTTCCCGAGCACCCCCGGGGCGAGCGCCCGCCGTGGCACGAGGGCCGGCGGCGCTTGCGCACGATCAAGTCCCATGCTCCCTTTCCGCGATGCGCCACCTCGCCCGCACCTCCGCGCTGCTCCTCGCGGCTGCGGTCGGCGCCGTCGCCTGCCGCGAGAAGCCGCAGCCGGCCGCGCCCGCCCCGCGGTCCATCCGGCCACCGCCGTCGCCCGGCCTCTTCACGATGCGGGACCTGGCCCTCGCGACCGCCCTCGACGCGAAGCTCGCGCGCCTCTCGCTCGCAGGCTCCGACGTCGAGGCCGCCGTCGTCGCCGCCCTCGCGCGACGTCAGGCGAACCCGAAGGGGCTCCTGCCGGCGCTCGAGGTCGCGCGCGCCGACGCGGAGCAGGCGATCCAGGCGATCGCGAACCCCGCCGACCGGCTCGCGGCGTCGCAGCTCGCCGGACGCGCGAAGGAGTACGCGGACCGGCTCGCCGCCGCGGCGAACGCGCCCGCCGAGCCGCTCGGGACGGAGCTCGCCCAGGTCCGCCAGCAGCTCGCGGCCGCGCTCGGCGCGTACCGGCAGTCGCGGACGGGCTGGCGGCTCGACGCGCCCGAGCCGCAGGGCATCGAGGGGGAGTTTGCCGACGCGCGCCGCGACATGGAGCGCGCCGAGACCGGGTTCATGTCCCGCACCCGCGTCGCGCCGCGCGAGGAGGGGCACGAGTTCGACTCCGCCGCCGCGCGGATGACGGGGCAGATGGCGGTCGAGCGCGCGAAGGCGGCGGCGGGGCGGCTCTCGGCCGGGCTCGCGCCCCACGCGGCCCGCTACGCGGCGGCGCAGGAGAAGGTCCTAGAGGCGGTGAACGCGCTCCAGGGCGCGAACGACGCGGAGAAGGTGAAGGTCGGGCGCGCCTACCACGCCGCCAAGGCCGAGGCGCTCGCGGCGCTCGCCGACTACTTCGCGGCGCTCGCAGGGCGCTGAGCTGCTGGCGCGCCGATCCCACGCTACGCGTCCCCGAGCGCGCGCCGCCCGCGGCCGAGCGCGGCGCTGAGCGCGCGGATGGGCCCGGCGTCGGCGCGCGCGCTCTCGACGAGCACCCGCAGCACGTTGAGCGCCGCGCGCGAGAGGTCCACGAGCAGCTCGAGCCGCTTCGCCTTGAAGCGGGCGGCGGCCTTCACGGCGGGATCGACGTCGACGAGCGCGGCGCGCACGTCGTGCAGCGCCCGCTCGAACGCCGCGAGCGCGCCCTCGACCGCGCGCTTCTCGCGCTCGCGCAGCACGCGGGCGACGAGCTTCCACACGTTCGTCTCGGGCTCGTAGTGCTCCTTGCGGTCGCCGGGCACCTCGACGGGACGCACGACGCCCCAGCGGCGCAGCTCGGCGAGGCTCATCGACAGGAGGCCCGTCGAGATCTCGAGCCGGTTGCACAGCTCGGGAGCGGCGAGCGGCCGGTCGGAGAGGAAGAGGACCGCCCAGACGCGCCCGAGCTGGCGCCGGAAGCCCCACAGCTCCATCAGGGCGCCGACCGCGTCGGCGACGGCGAGGTCGACCCGCTGCAGCGTGGAGGAGGGCGGAGTTGCGGGATCGCGCGGGGCGGCGGCGGGCATCGCGTCCTCTAGCGGAGCGCCAGGTCGCCGAGCGCGCAGAGCGCGAAGGCGATCGAGGCGAAGGCGTTGTAGTTGAAGAAGGCGACGTCGATCCGCTCGGGCTTGAGCTCGCCGCGCGGCGAGACGTGCCAGTGCTCCGCGGCGATGACCGCCGCGAGGATCACGGTCCCGACGAGCCACCCGGCCCCGCGCCCGGCCCGCGCCCCCGCCGCCGCGATGCAGGCGATCGCGAAGACGTGGAGGACACGCGCCCAGACGAGCGCGCCGCGTGCGCCGAAGCGCGTCGGGATGGAGTTCAGCCCGACGCTCCGGTCGTACTCGAGGTCCTGCAGCGCGTAGAAGACGTCGAAGCCCGCGATCCAGGCGCCGACCCCGACGCCGAGGACGACCGACGCCGCCGGCACGGTCCCGGTGAGCGCGACGGCGACGCCGATCGGCGCGAGCGCCTGCGCGACGCCGAGCCAGAGGTGGCAGGCCCAGGTGAACCGCTTCGCGTACGAGTACCCGAGGAGGATCCCGAGCACCGGCAGCGCGAGCCAGCCGCAGAGCTCAGAGATGAGCGCCGCCGCGAGCACGAAGACGCCGGCGCTCCCGCCGAGGAGCGCCCAGGCGGCGCGCGGGGAGACCTCGCCCGTCACGAGCTCGCGCCTGCGGGTCCGCGGGTTGTTCGCGTCGAACCAGCGGTCGGCGACGCGGTTCATCGCCATCGCCGCGGTGCGCGCCGCGACGACCGCGACGGCGACGAGGACGAGCCGCCAGGCGTCGAGCGAGGCCTGCGGCGCGACGAGCACCACCGCGCTCGCCACGAAGGGCAGCGCGAAGAGCGAATGGGAGAGCTTCACCATCCGCGCGAGGGCGGCGAGTCCGTTCGCCCTGGGCCGAGGGCTCCCCTCGGGGGCCCGGAGTGGAGCGGTCATGGGGTCCTCGGGTCGCGTTCTCCCTCTCCCCTCCCGGGAGAGGGCTCGGGTGAGGGGTCCTGCCTCGCGATCCACTCGAACGGGCGCCCCTCGGCGCCGAAGGCGACGAGGGCCTCGAACGGATCGTCGACGCGCGCGCCGCGCAGGGGCGCCGCGAGGAGCCCTGGCGCAACGCCCGGGACGAGGGCGCCGACGTGCGGCGCGCCGATGGCCGGGCCGTTCCAGAGGAGCGGGACGATGCGCGACGCCGCGATCGCGGGGAAGGCGCGGCGGAGCGCGGCGGCCTCGGCGAGCGGCGCGAGCGACGGGCAGGACGCGAGCGAGTCCGTCCCGAGCGCGAGCGGGACGCCCGCGGCGAGGAGCGCGTCGAGGCGCGGGAGCCGCCCGCCGATGAAGGCGTTCGAGCGCGGGCAGAGGACGACGGTCGCGCCGGACGCGCGGAGCAGCGCGACGTCCTCGTCGTCGAGGTCCACGCAGTGGACGGCGAGGTGGTGCGCGGCGAGGTGGGGCGCGACGAGCGCCACCGCCGAGCGGGCTCGCGGGACGATCTCCTCGGCGCGTCCGCCCATCCGCGCGACGAGCGCGGCGAAGCCGCCCGCGGCGTGCGCGACGAATGCGCGCTCCGCGGGATCCTCGGCGAGGTGGATCGAGCCCGGGCCGGCGCGGAGCAGCTCGACGACCGCCGCGTGGAACGTCGAGTAGATCGCGTGCGGGCTCGTCACGACGCGGAGCCCGGGCGCGGGCGCAGGCGCCGTGCGCCGGGCCTCCTGCGCGTCGGCCATCGCGTGGGCGAGGCGCTTTGGCGTCGTGCCGAACACCTCGTGGAAGACGGTGCCGGCGAGGCCGGCGTCTCCGAGCGGCGCGACGGAGGTGAGCGTGTTCGAGACGTCGCCGACCGCGGCGACGCCGGCGCGGACGAGGTCCTCCGCCGCCATGATCATCGCGGGGAGCGGATCGCGCTCGCGGGCGCGCACGCGGGCCGAGACGAAGAGCTCGATCCAGGAGGGGAGCCCTTCGCCGCCGACGACCGACCCCGCCATGTGCGAGAGCTCGAGGTGCAGGTGGGCGTTCACGAGCGCGGGGAGGAGGATCGCCTCGCGCCGCTCGCCCGCGCCGTAACGCGCTTCCAACTCGGCGCGCGGCCCGACCGCGACGATCCGGTCGCCTTCGAGCGCGACCGCGCCGTCCGGGATCGCGCGCCCCCCCTCACCCTGACCCTCTCCCCCCGCGGTGCGGGGGGAGAGGGGAACCGGCGTGGAGGCGGGATCCTCGCTGAGGTGGGAAACCGAGGAGGCGGGATCCTCCCTCTCCCCGCGAAGCGGGGAGAGGGCCGGGGTGAGGGGCCGCACGGATCGCCCCGTCAGCACCCATGGCGCCGAGACGACGCGGATCATGACCCGTTCACCCCTCGTCCTTCGACTCCGCCGCCGTCGGCGGCTCCGCTCAGGACGGGCGAAGTCGAAGGGCCGAGCCGCTCGTACTTCATGTTCCGCTGCGCCGGCCTGAACCCGGCCTCCCGGATGTGCCGCTCGACCTCGCCGGCGTCCATCGTGAACGAGGTGCCGGCGGCCGACACGACGTTCTCCTCGATCATCACCTGGCCGAAGTCGTTGCAGCCCATGTGCAGCGCCGCCTGCGCGACACCGCCCCCCATCGTCACCCACGAGGCCTGGAGGTTCGGCACGTTGTCGAGGAACAGCCGCGCGAGCGCGTTCGTGCGGAGGTAGGCGTGCGCGCTGCCGTCGCCCGGGACGAGCCGGGTGTTCGCCGACTGGAACGGCCAGCAGATGAAGGCGGTGAAGCCGCGGGTCTCGTCCTGGAGCGCGCGCAGCCGCGCGAGGTGCGCCACGCGATGGGTGGACTCCTCGCCGACGCCGAACATGAGCGTCGCGGTCGACCGGAGCCCCTTGAGGTGCGCGGCGCGCATGACGGTGAGCCACTCGTCGGTCGAGCACTTGAGCGGCGCGATCCGCCGGCGCACCTCGTCGTGCAGCACCTCGGCGCCGCCGCCGGGGATCGAGTCGAGCCCGGCGGACACGAGCCGGTCGATGGTCGCGTCGAGCGTGAGCTCGCTCGTCCGGGCGATGTGCCAGATCTCCTCCGGCGAGAGCGCGTGCAGGTTGATGGTCGGCCAGCCGCGCTTCATCCAGCGGAAGAGCTCCTCGTACCACTCGATGCCGAGGTCGGGGTGAAGCCCGCCCTGCATCAGGATCTCGATCCCGCCGAGCCGGACAGTCTCGTCGAGCTTCGCCGCGAGCTCGTCGCGTCCGAGGACGTACGCCTCCGGGTGGCCGCGCGGCCGGTAGAACGCGCAGAAGTGACACGCCGTCGTGCACACGTTCGTGTAGTTCACGTTGCGCGACACGATGTAGGTCACGACGCCGTCGCCGTGGAGCGCGCGCCGACGCGCGTCGGCCGCGAGCCCGAGCTCGAGGAGCGGCGCCTTCTCGTCGAGGAGCTCCGCCTCGTCCGGGTCGAGCCGCGCCCCGTCCGCCGCCTTCGCGAGCGCGGCGTCGAGCGAGACGGCGCGCCGGACCTTGCGCGAGCGGACGACGTCGTCGACGAAGCGGAGCTTCATCGGCGGGAGGAACCCCTTCGCCGCCGCCTTCTCGAGGAACACCTCGAGCCCCTGCAGCTCGTACGGGCCGAGGCCGTAGCGGATCCGCTGGGTGAGGTAGCGCCGGTAGCGCTCCGGGTCGCCGCCCCGCTCCGCGGCGAACTTCTGCGCGAGCTCGGTCCGGATCCCGAGGCCGTGATGGGCCGCCCGCGACAGCTCCTGGACGTCCTCGGGCGAGACGCGCCCGGGCCGGGCCGCCCAGAGCGCGAAGATCATCGGGAGGCCGGTGAGGCGGTTCCACTCGCGCCCGAGGTCGAGCACCTGGTTCGCGCGAACGTCGAAGCCGCGGTCGCCGATGACGAGCGCCCCCTTCGTCCCCTTCGCGCGCGCGAGCCCCTCGACCGCGGGCAGGGGGGTGAACTTCGGGTGAACACCCATCTCGTCGAGGACGATCTTCGTGAGGACGTGCGACGTCCGCGACGCGGTGTCGAGGAAGACCTCGTCCCAGATCGCGGGCGACTGCTCGCCCGCGAGCACGACCGTCTGGACCGGGCCGTCCGCCCCGATCGCGATGCCGGGCACGATCTCGTACTCGCCGCCCGGGAGCCCGCCGACCGAGACGAGCGCGAGGTCGACCTCGCCCGCCTCGAGCATCGCTGCGCAGCGCGACGGCTCGGCGAGCACGAGCTCGATCCGGTCGGACCGGTCGAGGCCGGCCGTGAGCGGCCAGGCGTTCAGGAAGGAGACTGCGGCGGCGCGGAGCTTAGCCATGACGGCCTCCGGCCATGGGCGCGCGGCCCCCCTCACCCTGACCCTCTCCCCCCGCGGCGCGGGGGGAGAGGGGAGTGGTCGAAGAGGCCGGGAGCGGGCCGCAGTCCCCGCGTCGGGACGAGAGGGAAGTATGGTCCTCCCTCTCCCCGCTTTGCGGGGAGAGGGTCGGGGTGAGGGGCCCGTGCACCTTCAGGACCCGGTAGTGCGAGTCGCGCTCCGCGGGGACCCGCCCGGCGGCGCGGATGAGCTCGTGCAGCATCCGCTCGGAGAGCGCCTGCGGCACGGTCGAGCCGGCCATGTGGTAGATGCGCTCCTCGAGCACGGTGCCGTCGAGGTCGTCGACGCCGAACGCGAGCGAGGTCTGCGCGAGCCGCTCGCCGAGCGACACCCAGTACGCCTTCACGTGGTCGAAGTTGTCGAGGTAGAGGCGCGAGACGGCGAGGGTGCGGAGCGCGTCGTACCCGGTCGGCTTGGGGAACGCCTTCCCGATCATGTTGTGCTCGGGGTGGAACGCGAGCGGGATGAAGACCTGGAACCCGCCGGTCTCGTCCTGCAGCTCGCGCAGCCGCCGCATGTGGTCCACGCGCTCGTCGAGCCGCTCGATGTGGCCGTACAGCATGGTCGAGTTGGTCTTGATGCCGAGCCTGTGCGCGGTCCGGTGGATCTCGATCCACTGGTCGGCGGTCGCCTTGTCGTCGCAGATCTTCCGGCGCACCCGCGGCGCGAAGATCTCGGCGCCGCCGCCGGGCATCGTGTCGAGCCCCGCCTCGCGCAGCTCCGCGAGCACCTGCGCGTAGCTCTTCCCGTACTTCTCCGCCCAGAAGTGGATCTCGATCGCGGTGAAGGCCTTGATCGTCAGCTCGGGCCAGGCGGCGCGGATCCGGCGGAGGAGCTCGGTGTAGTACTCCCACGGCAGCGTCGGGTGCAGCCCCGCCACCATGTGGACCTCGGTGATCCCGAGCGGGCGCCGGGAGAGGACCTTCTCGACCGCCTCTTCCACCGTCATCGTGTAGCCCGGCGACGCGGTCTCCCCCTCCTTGCGAGCGAACGAGCAGAACTTGCAGCTCGCGACGCAGACGTTCGTCGGGTTCAGGTGGACGTTCCGGTTGTAGAAGGCGAGGTCGCCGTGGCGCCGCTCGCGGAGATGGTTCGCGAGGGCGCCCACCGCGGCGAGGTCCGCCGCCTCCAACAGCCGGAGCGCGTCCGCGTCGGAGATCCGCTTGCCGTCCATCACTTGGTCGCGGATCGGGCCGAGGCCGTCGCGCTCGAGGGCGCGGTGCGCGAGAGACGAGATCATTCCGCCGTCCTCCTGGGGTTCATCCCCCCGGTTCGAACGTTCGCGAGGTCGGAGAGCATCTAGGGTTCCTCCACGGGCTCGGGCGCCGGGCGCATGCCGTCCCACCGCTTCATGAGGTCGTTCGGCAGCCCGAGTCGATCGAGCACGCGCGCGACGACGGTGTCCACGAGCGCGTCGATCGTGCGCGGCCCGGAGTAGAAAGACGGCGAGGCGGGCATCACGAACGCGCCCGCCTCGATGACCTGCGTCATCGCCCGCGCGTGCACGAGCGAGATGGGCGTCTCGCGCAGGACGAGGACGAGCCGGCGCCGCTCCTTCAGCATCACGTCCGCGGCGCGTCCGACGAGGTCCATCGACATCCCGTAGGCGATCCGCGCGAGCGCGCCGGCGGAGCAGGGGATGACGACCATCCCATCGTAGAGCGACGAGCCGGACGCGAACGGGGCGGTGAAGTCCTGGTTCTTCCAGGTCTTGAACCGGTAGGCGGGCTCGGCCCCGATCTCCTGCTTCCAGACCTGCTTCCCGGTCTGCGTGAAGACGAGGTCCGCCGAGACGCCGTGCGCGTCGCCGTGCGCCGCGAGGAAGTCGAGGAGCCGCTTCGCGTAGGGGGCGCCCGACGCGCCGGAGACCGCGACGACGAGCTTCACGCCCTCACCGCCGTGACGAGCCCGCAGACGCCGGGGAAGAGGGTCTCGCCGCGCACGTCGCGGAACCCGGCGCGCCGCGCCGCGCCCTCGAACTCGGGCCGCGAGGCGAACCGCTCCATCGACGCGACGAGGTAGCGGTACGCCTCCGGGTCCGGCGAGAGGATCCGCCCGAGCACCGGCAGTGCGAGCCGGTTGTACGCGCCGTGGACGAGGCGCGAGCCCTTCGACTCCGGGCGGAAGAACTCGAGGACGCCGAGCCGGCCGCCCGGGCGCAGCACGCGCGCGAGCTCGGCGAGGCCGACCTCGTACGCGTCGAGGTTCCGCATGCCGAAGGTGACGGTGGCGAGGTCGAACCGCGCCGGGTGGAAGGGGAGCGCCATCGCGTCCGCCTGCGAGGCGGGGAGCCCGGTCTTCTCGACGCCGCGCCGGAGCATCTCGAACGAGAAGTCCGCTCCGACGACCCGCAGTCCCGGCGCGCGCCGGCGCGCGAGGTCGGCGACGTCCATCGTCCCCGCGCACAGGTCGAGCATCGTCTCGCCGTCGCGCGGGTCGAGATCGGCGAGCAGCCGCCGCCGCCACGCCTGATCGACCTTCAGCGTCATGACGCGGTTCAGGAGGTCGTACCGGGGGGCGATCCGGTCGAACATCGCGCGCACCGCGGAGCCGCGGCGCGCCTCGCCCGGGAGCGGGATGGTCACTGGAGCGTCCCTCCGCGGGGCGGGGTCCACGAGGCGGCAGGCGGCGGCGCGATGCGCGGGCGGCGCGGCCTCGGCGCCCCCGGGACGAGCCGCTCGTAGAGCGCGTCCATCCGCGCGACGACCTCCGGCGGGTGGACGCACACCTCCGGCCACTCGCGCCCGCCCTCCTCGCGCCACTTCCGCGTGGCGTCCACGCCGATCTTCCCGCCGAACGCGAAGTGCGCGGCGGCGTGGTCGAGCACGTCCACGGGGCCGTCGGCGACGACGAGGTCGCGCTTCACGTCGACGTTCGCGAACGCGCGCCACGCCGCCTGCGGCACGTCCTGCACGTCCACGTCGTCGTCGAACACGACGAGCGTCTTCGTCTGCGCCATCTGGCCGGAGCCCCACAGCCCGTGGATGACCTTCTTCGCCTGCCCCGGGTGCTCCTTCTTGATCGAGAGGAGGCAGAGGTTGTGGAACACGCCCTCGACCGGCATCGCCATGTCGACGATCTCCGGGAAGACGAGCTGCAGCAGCGGCAGGAACAGCCGCTCCGTGGCCTTGCCGAGCCACTGGTCCTCGACGGGCGGCGGCCCCACGACCGTCGCGGGGTAGATCGCGTCCTTCCGGTGCGTCACGGCCACGACGTCGAGCGCGGGGTAGTCGTCCGCGAGCGAGTAGAACCCGGTGTGGTCGCCGAAGGGCCCCTCGCGCACGAGCGGCGCCGCCGTGTCGACGAACCCCTCGATGACGAGGTCCGCGTCGGCGGGCACGTCGAGCCCGGTCGCGACGCCCTTCACGAGCCGGACCGCCTCGCCGCGCAGGAACCCGGCGAAGAGGTACTCGTCCACGTTCGGCGGGAGCGGGGCCGACGCGCAGTAGGTGAGGGCCGGGTCGCCGCCGAGCGCGATCGCGACCGGCATCCGCTCCCCGCGCCGCTTGTACTCGCGGTAGTGGGCGGTCGCGGTCTTGTGGAGCTGCCAGTGCATCGCGAGCCGGCGCGGCCCGAGGACCTGGAGCCGGTACATGCCGACGTTGCGGATGCCGGTCTCGGGATCGCGCGTGATGACCTGCGGCAGGGTGACGAACGGGCCGCCGTCGTGCGGCCAGGTCGTGAGCACCGGGAGCTTCCCGAGGTCGGGCGCGCGATCGACCGCTTCCTGCGACGGGCCCGAGGAGACGTGCTTCGGCGCCATCGCCGCGAGCTTCCCGAGCTTCGGGAGCATCTTCAGCTTGTCCCAGAAGCTCTGGGGCGGCGCCGTCTTGAGGAGCGCGCGCAGCTCCCGCGCGTGGTCCTCGAAGTCGTCGCAGGAGAGCGCCCAGCTCGTGCGCCTCCGCGTGCCGAAGAGGTTCATCGCGATCGGGAACGAGCCCGAGGCGGGGTGCTCGAAGAGGAGCGCCGGGCCGCCCTGCTTCGCGGCGCGGTCGGCGAGGGCCGCCATCTCGAGGACGGGGTCCACCCTCTCCTTCACGCGGACGAGCTCGCCCGCGCCCTCCAGCCGATCGAGGAACTCGCGCAGCGAGCGGTAGGCCATGGCGCGCGATCTCTACCCCAGGCCGGCGCCTCCTTTCAACGATCGTTGAAGAAAAGCACCCCGGGGTAGAACCGGGCGCATGGACGATCGCCGCAGCCGCGCCCGCGCCCTCGTCGCCGGCGCCCTCGAGGCGGTGGAGGCGGAGCTCGCCGCGCCGCGGAACGCGCTCCGCCCGGAAGAGCTCGGCGCCGCGCGCGAGACGCTCCGCGAGTACCTCGCCGGGATCGACTCGGGCGCGCTCCCCCCACGGCGCGAGCGCGGTGAGGGGCTCGGCAAGATGATCGTCGACGCGTGGCCCTTCGATCTCCCGCTCGGGGCGCTGGTCCTCCGGGCCGAGAGGGCGTGGCGGAACGCGTGAGCCGGGCGCGCGCCGCGCTCGCCGCGGGCACGCTCGCTTCGCTCCTCGCCGCGTGCGGAGACGGCATCCCGGCAGACGCGCTCGAGGAGGCGGCGTCGTCCTGTCCCGACGCGCCGCGCCTCGCGCTGCCCGGATTCTCGCGCGGCCTCGTCCTCGTGAACGCGTACTGGCTGCAGGAGGAGGCGGCGCGCGCGCTCCGCCGCGGCGATCCGATGGCCGCGCGGGTCGAGGAGGCGCTCGGCGAGGCCGCCGCGCTCGGGATCGCGGTCGTCCGGACGAACGGTTTCAACGACGACCCGGCGAAGGCCGGCGACTCCGCGATCCAGACGGCGAAGCTCGTCTACGACGAGACGGCTCTCCGCGCGCTCGACCTCGTCCTCGCGCGGGCGCACGCCCACGGCGTACGGCTCGTCCTGCCGCTTGGGAACTTCTGGAACGACTACGGCGGCGCGCGCCAGTACGTCGCCTGGGCCGGGCTCCCCGACCCGCGCACGGGAGATCGCCGGTTCTTCACCGACCGCGCGGTCGTCGAGCACTACCGCGCGCACGTGACGTCGCTCCTCTCGCGGGTGAACACCTTCGACGGGATCCGTTACGGCGAGCACCCGGCCGTCCTCGCCTGGGAGCTGCTCAACGAGCCGCGCGCGCCATGGCCGCCGCGCGGCCGGGCGGCGCTCCGGGCCTGGGTGGACGAGCTCGGCGCGCTCCTGCGGTCGCTCGCGCCCGGCCACCTCGTCGGGACGGGCGAGGAGGGCGTCGACGCGGCGCAGCTCGCGCTCGACCTCGCCTCACCCTACGTGGACTACGGGAGCCTCCACCTGTTCCCGGAGAAGATCGGCCGCCACGGCCCGTTCGCGGCGGCGGCCGGCGCGGACCTCATCGCCTCGCGGGCCTGGCTCGCGCACGCCGCCGGGAAGCCGCTCGTCGTGGGCGAGCTCGGCCTCCGCCGCGACGGGCTCCCGCTCGAGGCGCGGCGGGCGATCTACCGAGGCTGGTTCGCCTGCGCGCGCCGGACCGGCGTCGCGGCGGCGGGGCCGTGGATGCTCGCGCACGACGACCGCCCGGACGCGTGGGACGCCTACCAGTTCAAGTGGCTCTACGGCACGCCGCCGGAGGATCCGGCGAACCAGTACGTGGACATCCTGCGCGACGCCGCCGCGGCGTGGTGAGCGAACCGTCTGCTTCCCGTGCGGGCCTGAACCCCTCGGAGCCGTGCGCGCCGCCTGCACCTCGACGAACGGACAGTCAACTTCACAGGAAGAGCGCGCCGGCTCGTCGCGACCCGTCTCGCTCTCCTCGGCAGAGCGCGCTCACCCGCGCGGGAGGGCTCCCATGGACCGGATCCGCCTCACGATGCAGCTCGCGATCCTCGGCCTCGCGCTCGCCGCTCCGAGCGCTGCGAACGCGATCCCGGCGTTCGCCCGAAAGTACGAGACGAGCTGCCTCACCTGCCACACCGTCTACCCGAAGCTCAACCCGTTCGGCGAGGCGTTCCGCAGGAACGGCTATCGCTTCCCGGGCGTCGACAGCGACTACGTGAAGCAGGGGACGGTCCCGCTCGGGCAGGAGGCGAGCAAGAAGACCTTCCCGCGCTCCGTGTGGCCGTCGACGATCCCGATCTCGTCGGTGGTCGCGGTCGGGGCGAACGGCCAGGCGTTCGTCTACCCGCAGAAGAGCGCCAGCACGCCGCGGGAGAACAACGGCGTTCGCTTCTCGCTCGACAACCTCGTCAACGAAGGGCAGCTCTGGGCGGCGGCGTCGCTCGACGACAGCATCACCATCTGGGCGGAGCTGACGGTC
>WNFU01001582.1_pt1 | contig 32094 bp, 25 predicted proteins | sample 5400121 | NCBI WGS metagenome assembly WNFU01 (sample SAMN13153360, study PRJNA577476) | soil metagenome | isolation source: 100 cm soil or saprolite under grassland replicate 1 | place: USA:California | collected 2016-06-15
GCGCCGCGCACGCCTCGGTAACTCTCGTTACGCTGCTCGAGAAAGCGATGCAGATACGAAAGATGAACCGGATCAATGTTGCCTTCGTTCGCCTGCAGATAATTGCATTCGTGAAAGATCTTAGAGACGTAGAGATGATCAGGAGAAGCGTTGAGAAAATCATAGTTGGGTAACAGCGGCGGCTCACCCGGTCCCATATACGTAAAGATCGCTCCGGCAACTTCTTTGCAAGGATAGGCGAGATGGCGAATCTCGTTCCGATGTTCGCCGCCGCCGGGTTCGCCCGGCTGCTCGAGACACTCTCCTTCGATGTTATAGAGCCAGCCATGATAGAGGCAGCGCAGTCCGCCGTCTTCAATCCGTCCGTAGCTGAGATTCGTACCGCGGTGCGAGCAGTGAATCCCCAAGAGCCCTACTCGTCCATGGTCATCGCGAAATAACACCAGGTCTTCACCCAAAATTCTCATGCTCAAAGGCGCGCCGCCGAGAGGCAACTCTTCTGAAAGCGCCACCGGCTGCCAGTAGCGCCGCAAGAGCTCGCCTGCCGGCGTGCCGCGACTGGTTTGGGTGAGAAGATTGTTTTCCTCTGTGGTGATCATGTGACTACTCCACTAACATGAGTTCCCTCGCCCGCTTGCGGGAGAGGGCAAGGGTGAGGGTTTTTAACTCGCGACCCTCATCCTAACCTTCTCCCAGAGGGAGAAGGAAGAGACTTTTGGCGACATGTCTTCGCTCCGATCAACTCCCCGGAAACGGAATAATATTTTTGAACTTCGCGATCGTTTTCTCGCGCAGCTCGCGACTCGAGCGACTGACCTTCGGAAACTTATCTTTCCAAGCAAAAGGCCGCACCGCATAAAAGACCGCGCGGCCATTGGTATGATCCTTATTATCTCTTTTCTCCGGCGGCATGCGCGGATCGAGCGGTGTGCTCCAGCAACCGTCGACGATATCGATATTAGTCGGCGGATCGACGCGCGTCATCATCGCCCAAAGAACTTCTTTCACATTGGTCACATCGATGTCTTCATCGACAACCACGACGTAGCGGCCGTTGCGATTGGCCGCCGCGCAACTCAGCGCCGCCATGCCGGCCTGCTTGGCATGACCGGCGTATTTTTGCTTGATCGATACGACAGTAAGATACGAAGTGTGATTGTAAACGCCGGCAATGTCCTGTATGCCCGCGCTTTCTAATTGATCCCAAAGCACCCCCGCTGAAATATGTAAATCCATTTTGACTGCGCCCGGCCAGAGCGGCGCCTCGTCTTCAAGAATCGGATCGTCGCGATGATAGATTGCCTTGACGCGAATAATCGGCTGATTTTCTCCGGTTCCAGTTGTCCCCCCGGAGTAATACCCTGGCCATTCGCCGAAAGGTCCTTCCGGACGCGCTTCTTCAGCAGGCGGTGGAATCTCACCTTCGATGGCGATCTCGGACGAGGCGGGAATCGGCAGGCCGGTAATCGGCCCACGCAAAACCTCCAACGGTTTGCCGATCAGCCCGCCGGAAATGTCCAGCTCCGATCGGCCAAATGGAAATTTCGTGTACGCCGGCATGAACACTAGCGGATGCTGGCCGTAACTCGCGACGACGGGACAACTCTTTCCCTGCTCCCAGTATTTCATGCAAATCTGCCGGCCGTTCTGTCCCGGGCTCATCCAGATTCCCAGCGTGTTTTTATCGTGCAATTGCATGCGGTAAGTGCCGGTGTTGACGTAGCCCGATTCAGGATCCCGATTGATCAGTCCGCCGCCCGGCCCGAAGTAGCGGCCACCGTCATTTTCGTGAAAGCGCAGCGCAGGAAACTTGAGGAGATTGACGTCGCTGCCCGTCAGCTTGTTCTCGAATAGCGGCGAGGTCGAGACTTCTTTTGGTGCTATCGGTTCGGCGCTTCTAACTTTGCGAGCCGCTAAACGGAGAATTTCTAACTTCGGCTTGTCGGTCGGCAAACCCAAAGCGAGCGCGACCCGTCGATACGCGGCGTACGGCAAGCTGCACACGCGATAGCCAGCTGGATAGCCTTTGACCTTATCGAAGATCAGCATCGGCGGCTGCGGCACCAGCTCTGCCGTCGACTCCACTAACGCGCCGATCTCGCCGTCCCAGTCGGCGCCCTCGATAATCCGATAATCGCCGATTTTTTTCGCTTCGTCGACGAAGCTGCGAAAATCATGATAGGCAAGCTCAGACATTTTGTTCTCCCAACCTTGAACCTTAAACTTTGAACCTTGAACGATATCTATTCCTCGACCAACGAAACTTGCGACTTTACACCTTTTCGTTTCAATTCTTCCAAAAACATTGGATGAACGTCCGGCGGCTCTTCATCAAACGGAATCATTTCGTGCAGTTTCGTCCGGAAGCGATCCTGGCTGTGTTTGGGACTTCTACCGCGCATGGCGAAGTGGCGCAGGGATGTGTGTCCGGTGTTGAAGTGGCCGTGGTACATCAGATCGCCGGGAGAATAAATTGAGCCGGCCTTGATTTCGAAGCGCGTGCGCTCTTCGCCTTCGCGCCAAACCATGGCGAAGCCTTCGCCTTGGGTCACACATACGATCGCGCCTGGGCCGTGGCGGTGAAAGGTGCTCCGGCTCCCCGCCGGAAATTCCTGAATGTGACAACCGTAGGTGGTACCGGCAATTCCGAAGCGCATAATCTTCACACCCTTACCCTTCATCGGGTAATCGTCGAGGGCGAATTCGTTGACGTCAGGGACTAAATTACTCTCCCACGAGCGGATCGTCAGCTTCTTGTTCTCATTGAAAAACTCGCGGTCGGGACGAAAGCGATCGCGAAACTGGAATGGATTACGGAAAATAAAATCGTCGTTGTGAAACAGATTGATCACGTGCGGCGCATTGGTGCCGGCGAGAAAACGCACCGGCTCGGTGGAAGCATTGAAATGCTGGTAGGAAACATTGAGCGGTATTGCGAAAATCGCCCCCGCGCTCCACTCAAACGTTTGCTTGGCATCTCCTTCGAACCAAACCGTCGTCGCGCCGCGTCCTTTGTGAATGTACACGAGGGTTTCGAACATATGGTGCTGCGGTTCGGTCTGTTTTCCCGCAGAGATCTCGCAAATGTAAGCGTCGGTCTCTTGTTGCTCTCCGAGATTGAGAAACGCGCCGAGCACGCCCATGCGCGCCCACGGCTTCACCTCCACGTCCATCAAATCTTCAACGAAAAACCCCGTGACGGATGGAATTCCTTCTTTCTCCTGGAACACTTCGTACGGTGTCGGTCCCAAACGTATCGGGTCGCGGTGCGGCAGTCTCACGGATTGAACTCTCCTTATCTGGGCGAAACGCTTCGGCTACGTTATGTTCGCAAGACGATTCTATAGTCTCCGTATGTCAAAACTTCAAGGCAAGTAGTTAAAGTATCAACGGATTTGAACGTCGTGCAGGATGCTCCGGATCACCGGAGCGAAAACATTGCCGCACTGCGTCTCATCTCTGGTCGATGGCGCTTCGGATGTTCTCGAGCGTCGCCGCTGGGGTTTTTAATTCCAGAAGGCTGCGATTGAGCGGATGATCGGGAGTGAACACGGGCGTCCCGGCGCGCACTGCTTCCCTGGCCAGCGCCAAGGAAGAGCTTTCGTCCGGCGCGGACAAAACCACTAGCGCCTTCGCTAATCCTATGACCAATTGATTGCGCCGAAGGGAGGCTTCCCGGCTGATGCGTTTTGCTTTCGGACTACAGTGGGTCAGCAGTAAACTCCGCCCTTCGTTCAATCGCATCTTGATCTCTTCGGAGGGAGCAACGCGCTGAAGGCTCTTCGCAACGCAGATGACTAGGCTAGCCGGTAGTCTCATCACAACCCGAAAAGCCTCCTTCTCCAAGGGAGAATGCCATCCGCTTATGAAGGCCAGGTTCTCCAAAGACCCAAGCTGCTGCAACAGTTGTACGGACTTCCAAGTCAGATCCGCATCAAACCGTCGCGCGGAAATGATGCCCAGAAGGTTTTTTTGTAGAATGCTCTCGTCGCCAACGCACCAAAGTTTAGGCAGTTTCGAATCAGCACCCTGTAGTGATCGAATTTCGTGGACCTCACATCCTGCAATCACGAGATTTTCGATGGCTGTCATAGCGTCCGCCGTTTATGCGTCCAACCTCTTGCGATCGGTAGCATGCTCCTGAGATCCATTTGCCGAACTCAAGCGCGAAATTTTCAGGTGCACAAATAGGTGAATCACTTGGTCGCCACCAAAAGTACGTTTCTCACGCCGAGGTGACTCCACAGGATGTTGAGCCGTGAAAGCACCAACATTTTTTCGAGAAATATTTTGAAACGGGCATCGACGAGGGGCATGCATGACGCGCGCGGTGATCTTTGGTACCGAGACAGAGCTAGACATTTTGTTCGGCTTAGAGTAATGGACGGCAAGATTGATTGGGCAAATGAAAGATCATTATCTTCATAAACCGGTATCATGGATTGGGTTGCTGAACAGGAAAATTCATCCAGAGGCCTGCTTGGGAAAATCAACTGTTTCCGCGGAAAAGGCGGTCATTGTTTATTGGGTTGGGGCGCTGATTCTCACCATTGGGATCAGACTCTATCTCTTCACAAATTATTATACTATCAACCCTGACGGCGTACGCTACATTGAGGCCGCGCGTCACTTTTGGGAGGGGAAGTGGCTAGAGGGTCTTGCTTCATTCTATCCGCCACTCTTTCCGCTCATGATCGCACTGATTTTTCCTGTTGTTGGCGATTGGGAGATCGCAGGTCAAGTATGGCCTTTTATTCTCGGGGTGCTCATCCTGTTACCGCTGTTCGGCCTCTTACGCAGAGTCTATGGACTGAGAGTGGCTCAGGTCGCGCTCTTTTTTTACGGGGTGAGCCTCTATCTTGCCCGCCTGTCCTTGGAAGTGAGGACTGAGATTCCATATATTTTTTTTCTGATCCTGACTCTTTACCTGTTACGGCGGGGTTTGGAGAGTGGCAGATCACTTACCTTCTTTTTTATAGGGATGTGTTCTGCCTTGGCCTATCTTATACGTCCAGAAGGCTTACTCCTCATCCCAGTGGGTGTCTTTTTTCTCATCTTTCAGAAGTGGTTCGCAGATCGTGTGGAGAGAAATTGGCTAAAATCTAGTATTGTAGTTCTGGGTTTTGTTCTTTTTTCTGCCCCCTACGTACTTTACCTTAAATGGGATACTGGAGACTGGTTGCTCAGCCGCAAAACCGGCTATCAACTCTCAGAAGGCTTGGCGAAGCATGATGCCGAAACAGCGGAACTTCGCTTAAAGAAGTCGGACCGAGTCAGCATTTCGCATTTGATTTCATCGCGTCCCCTTACATACGCTAAAAAGGTTTTTATTGATGCCTTTCGTGCCTTCGGATTTTATTTACAGGCGCTCCACTACTCATATCTCCCTTTTTTGTTTATAGGATGGTTTTTCTTTTTTCGTGGTAAATTCTGGGTGAAAGACGAATTCCTGCTTATCGCGGTTGTATTCCTTCATCTCGCCGTAGTGTCCCTTTTTTATGTTACCCGCCGTTACGAGGTCGCACTGGCTGCACTTTCCCTTGGATGGGTCGCAGCGGGGTATCTAACCATTGAGGGCTATTTTCAGAGCAGTTGGGGCAAAAGAAGCGGACTGATAACAGCCTTTATACTGGGACTCTTCGCTATTGGTACCCTACCGAAGACGCTTCAGCCAATCGGGTGGGATAAATTATATTTACGAGAGGCTGGTCTATATCTTAAGCAGAAACCCGGAAACCCTACTATCCTTACTCCCAATGGCCGCGTTGCCTTTTACGCAGCAGGACAAAACCAAATCCGTGTTGTACAACAAGAGGACTTTCCTGCTTCGCTAGCCGCACAGGAGGGAGACTATCTCGCGTTGAGTGACGGAGCTCTTACAAAATTGGCGAGCCGGCTAAATGATTACGGGTGGTTTTTAGACAGGGAATTCTCGTCAAATGACGAGACGGACAAATTTTTCGTTTTTCGCCGGATGAAGATTTAACCACAGTGAAACATCTTATTTCGTCGCGTTAATAAAGCCGCCCACAGAAATGCTGTCGGTTCGTGTCTTTTTGGTGTCGAACCAAAACTATGCTTTCCTTCCGTATGCAACACAGCTCGATCCTGCTGATGCCCGTGTCCGATGATCGCTTCATAAAACGCGATTGTTTTGAGTCTTCGCTTGGTGGGCGGTGTGAACGCACCGGGCAGTCTATCCTCATAGCGCCGGTCATAGAGTTGCTCTGCAACCTGCGTTCTACTTGCTGGGGGGGCTTTTAAGAGATCGTCGAAAGGGTTCTGTCTCGATATTGCACAAGTCTCCAATAACGCTTTGGCAGGACGCGTCCTTTAGTTCACCGATCACAAGCGGCTCCAACGTTCGCCGCGTTTGATCATCGACTCATAGTAGCTCCATTCTATTAAAGAAGCGATCGCCGGGTCTGCTTTTCCTCTAGCCCTCCGGCCCGCGATCGACTTAAATTCTTCGATCGCCGCAGGAGTCAGAGGCTGCGGCTGGCCGAACGCTCGACCCAGCAGCAGCATTCTTGCGGTTCGTTCGAGTTGCACCATGTTGATACAGGCTTCCTCGATGGTTCTCCCGGTCACGATGGTGCCGTGTCCCTGTATGATGAGCGCGCAGTTTTCGCCCATCGCCTTCGCTGCTTGTTCTCCATGTTCCTGCCAGTAGCCGTAGAGAAAGGAAGTCATCGGCACGCCGTTCTCGAAGCGCACGCTGCTCGTGTGGACGGGCTCGATCTTTCCTCCGACGGCCGCCAGTGCCAAGGTCATTTCCGGATGGCAATGGATCACCGCGCCCACTTCTTCTCTGGCGCGGTACGGACAACTGTAGAAGAAAATTTCGTCGATGGCGTCGCGCCGGCCCGATATGAAGTTTCCCTCTAAATCGTATTCCAAAAGATCGTCGGACGGAATCGCTACATCCACCGGCTCCCTTAGCGGCATTAGAGAAAACCCGCCGTCACTCGGCGACCTGACGCTCACATGGCCCCACATATTGGAAAGTTCCCAGCGCAGGATTGCGCAAGCTGTGGACATTTTGTTTTTGATTTCTTCCGGCGCGCTCATCTTTGCACCGACTCGACGATGGCCTTCCACTCCGGGATCCATTTGTCCTGCATGGCATTGAACTCCTCGTTCTCGATGAAAACTTTTTGCTCGGGAGCGATCACGAATTCTTTTAGAACACCGGAGGCCGTCACATCGAGCCGTGCGCTCGGCAGTTCATAGGTTTTGACCGCCAATGTCTGTCCTTCGCGGCTCAAGAACCAATTGACGAAAACCGTCGCCGCGTTAGGATGCGCCGGTTTGGCGGGCACGCCCAGACAGCCAAAAGCGGGCGAAGCCACCGCTCCCTCTTTTAGATGCGTCACCGCAATTGGTGCACCCGCCTTCACGTAGCGCGCTGCCTGCCCGGGGTTCGGCCAAAGTGCGACAGCGTACTTCCCTTGCCCCACCCATTCGACATGCTGCTGATAGTTTCTAGTCACCCCGGCTTCTTGCGCCTTTAACAACGTGCTCAAATAGTCCTTCGCCTTGCTTAGGCCCCAGAGTGTCGCTAGATAGCTTATGCCGTTGGCGCCGGCGCCAAGGATAGACGGGTCATGCATCAGTATCTTCTTTTTCCATTCCGGTCTCTGCAGATCGAGAAACGACTGGATGGAATTTGCTTTCACTGAGTCCGTGTTGTAGACGACCGGCGGCAATGCGTGGTTGATGAAGCGAAAGGCCGTGCCCGCCTTGTCGTAATTCAACTTGCCGCCGAACCACGCTTTGCCGTCCCTGACTTCCGGCAGAATGAGCATCGGCTCGATCGGCGCGAGATAACCATGCGTGCCGATCAGAGCGATTAACGTGCTGCAGCCCTGAAAGCTGACATCCGCCTGGTGGAGTCCCGCGCTGTATTCGGAGACGATCTTCGCCGATAGTTCCGGACCGGTGCCGGTGACAACGTAGATCTTAATCCCGAACCTTTCATCGAAAGCCTTCGTCAAAGCCGGTCTCACTTGCGCGGGAGCGTTGAGATAGATGGACAGCTCGCCTTCTTTCTTGGCGGCGGCAACGGTCTTCTCCCATTGCGCCTCCCCTTGGGCGCCGGCATCGCTGAGAAAGACGAGTCCGAACACCAGCACTGCCAACGTAACCGTGATGCTTTTTAAGCCGTTCATTCCCTCGATCTCCTTGGCCGTCGGCAATGGATCTCTAGCAGGCTGCTGAAAAAGACTCATATGCTTCGTTGCGCTCAATCGCCTCGCTCCAACGTACGGGCTAAGTACGCCTCCGCTTGTCTATTTTTCGCGCGCCTCGCCTCTGAGATCTTTTTGAGCAGCCTGCAATCCGGGTTTTTTAGCAACCTGCTAGACTAGTTTCTCTGATTTTGTAGAGGCGTCTGGCGTTATCCCCAAGGATGCGCTGCTTGGTCTCATCGGACAGGTCGGGCCGCTCCTGAAAACGTTTCACGCCCTCGGCGATATGGTCTGCGCGCGTGAAGTGGGGAAAATCGGACGCGAATACGAGCACCTTGTCGCCGAGCAGCTGCACCGTGAAGGGAAGCAATTCGTCTTCGAGCTCCGCTTCGAAATAGAGGCGGCCACTCTTTAGATGCTCCTTAGGTTCCTTTTTTTGGTCGCGCAGCAGCACCGACCAATGCTCAAACTCACGCTGCATACGCTCCAGTGCGCACAGCACCCAAGCCGAGCCGGATTCCAAAAAAGCGATACGCAAATTGGGAAAGCGATCGAAAACGCCGCCGAACATCATGTTGACCATCTGGTGCATCTGGCCGATCGGGTGCTGCAAGCAGCGCACATCGATGAGCCGATCAAAGAAACGCATGTCCAGCTGGGGCACGCCGCCGGTGTGCACCGAGAGCGCGATATCGAGATCTTGCGCGGCTTCATAAATGGGATCGTAAGACGGATGTCCGAGCAATCGCTCGACGCCGGCTGCCGGCATGAGAGCACCGACCATGCCCAGTTCCTTGGCGGCGCGGCGCAATTCTTTGGCGGCCTCCGAAGGATTTTGTATCGGCAACACCGCGATGCCGTTCAGCCGCGGGCTAACCTTTAGAAATTTATCGTAGAGCCAATTATTGTAACCGCGCGCGACTACCACCGCCCATTCAGGGTCGCGCACCGAACCGATGTTAAGACCCAGGGTCGGATGCAACACCGTGCCGTCGAGCCCGACCTGATCCAAGGCATCGAGCCAGTTCTGCGCGGTGATTTCGCCGCCGGTGAGTCCACCTTGGCCTCTGCTGACGCCTAGAGCGATCCGATGCCAGCCATCGCCGGAATTGATCAGCGGCTGGCGTAAGAGCTCCTTCCTGCCGCGAAACGGTGGATCGAGATACTCGATGATCTGGTAATCGAGCTCGTAAACATGACCATCCGCGTCGAACAGACCCTTAGTGATTGCCATTTGTGCTCTCCCGATTTTAATCCACGCTCGCTGCCACGCGAATCGAATTTTTCACTTTCCGCGCTTCCTCGATGCGCTGCGGACTCTAACAAGGATGCATCGGACCCGTCAACTTTGCTTACAGCTAAAGCGCAATCTGATCCGGAACCAGGTTCTTTGATCAGATTTATTTTACGGGGGTTGCTATCGACACGTAACATGGGCTAAGAGGGATTCGAGAATTCTGGTCAATTAATAAACACGCACGAGGCAACGAATTATGGACTATTTTGAACCAAAAACAGTCGGCGAAGCGGTGTCGCTACTGGCCAAATATGGCGCTGAAGCCAAGATAATCGCCGGTGGGACCGATATGCTGGTGGATATGAAATATAAGGAAGAGCCCGGATGTCTAATCAACATCAAGAAAATTCCCGGCCTGAGCTCAATCCAGGAGAACGGAGGTAGCCTGCGCATCGGCGCGCTGACGACGATCCGGGACGTCGAAATCAACGTTCTCGTCCGCGACAAGCTGCCGGTGCTGTGGGAGTCGTCGCATCAGTTCGCGTCGCTGCAGATCCGCAATACGGCGACCATCGGCGGCAACATTTGTCGCGCCTCACCTTCGGGTGAAACACTGGCGCCGCTGCTCGTGTTGGAAGCCGCGGGTAAGTGCGCTTTCTCGGATGGCGAAAAAACCCAACCGTTCACGTCATTTTTTCAGGGACCGGGGAAATCAGTTCTCGGCACGAAAGGTCTCTTGACCGAAATCGACGTTCCTTATCCGGCGGCTGGTACTAAAAGCGTTTACTTGAAACACGCCGTGCGCGGCGCGATGGACATCGCCATGGTCGGCGTCGCCGTTCTGCTTACGCCGGATGCGACGAAGAACAATGTTCAGGACGTGCGCATCGGTCTAGGCGCGGTGGCGCCGACACCGATTCGCGCGACAAAGACGGAAGCGTTACTGCGCGGCAAACCGCTCAGTGCGGCATTGATTAAAGAAGCCGCCGCCATGGCGGCGACGGAGTCGAGCCCGATCAACGATCAGCGTAGCAGCGCGGAAAATCGCCGCTGGATCGTCGAAGCATTAACTCGGCGCGGTCTCGAGCAAACTTGGAAGGCCGCCGCCGGCAAGGAGGTAGCATAATGAGTCTCACCATCCATACTACAATCAACGGCAAGTCGGTCAGCGCCAGCGCCGAGCCGTCCACATCGTTGTTGGATTTTCTGCGCGATACATTGGAATACAAAGGCACCAAACTCTGCTGCAACACCGGCGAGTGCGGCGCTTGCTCGATCATTTACAATGGCAAGCCGATTAACTCGTGCGTGACCCTCGCCGCCGACGCCAACGGCGCGGAGATTACGACCATCGAAGGCGTGGCCGACGGCGATAAATTGCATCCCGTGCAGCAAGCCTTCATCGACACCGGCGCTGTGCAGTGCGGCTACTGCACGCCGGGCTACATAATTTCGGTGAAAGCGCTGCTCGACCGAACGACCAAACCGACGGCCGAAGACATTGAAGAAGCGGTGTCGGGCAACATCTGCCGCTGCACCGGCTACACCAAGATCGTCGACGCGATCCAACTCGCCGCCGACAGAATGGCAGGGAGGGTTTAAGCCATGGCAAAAGCTGAATACACGGTACTGGGCACTAGCCCTGCGCGCATGGGCGGCATTGAGCGCGTCATCGGCGCGGGCATTTACGGCATCGACTTCGCTTTGAAAGACGAATTGCACGGCGGCATTTTGCGCAGCCAATACGCCCACGCCAAGATTATCAGCATCGACACCAGCGAAGCCAAAAAAATTCCCGGTGTTCACGCCGTGGTCACGGCCGCCGATGCGCCCGACGTGCGCTACGGCCGCACCTCCATCGACCGCTACATGCTGGCGAAGAACAAAGTCCGCTACATGGGCGATCCGGTGGCGGCAGTCGCAGCCGACAGCCCAGCGATCGTCAAGCAAGCGCTCAAGAAAATCAAAGTCGTTTACGAACCGCTGCCGGTAGTCATCGATCAGGAAGAGGCGATGAAGCTGGACGCGCCGACGTTGCACGAGGATATGCCCCTGCCGAAGAACTTGCCCGCGGACGTCAAGGTGAAAAACGTTTGTAGCTTTACGGCCGTTCATGTCGGCGACCCCGACAAGGCAATGGCGGAAGCCGACATCGTGGTCGATGAGGTTTACGAGACCAAGATGATCCATCCACAGTATCTGGAACCGCGCATAGCCGCGGCGCGGGTCGAACCGGATGGCCGCATCACCGTATGGGCGAATGCCCAGGCGCCCTTCGCCGTGCGCACTGACGTTGCCAGACTGATCGGCGTGGCTCTCAATAAAGTGAGAATAATTTCGACCGAGTTGGGCGGCGGTTTCGGCGGCAAGGCGAGTGGCATCACCTCCGGTGCGGCGATTGAACCGATTTGCGCTTTGCTCGCGGTCAAAGCCAAGCGGCCGGTGATGATCGTCCTCGACAAGGCCGAGGAGACGATTTCGACGACGATCCGCTCCGGCGCGAAAATGTATATCAAGACCGGCGTGAAAAAAGACGGCACCATCGTCGCGCGCCAGGGCAAAGTCGTCTACGACGCCGGCGCCTATTCCGGCTTCGGCGCCATGGCGGGCGCGCGCTGCACCAACATGCTCGGCGGCTGGTACCTGATGCCCAACTGCCACATCGACGGCTATGTCGTTTATACGAATAAACAAGTCTGCGGGCCGGTGCGCGGCCCCGGCGGGCCGCAGGCCGCTTTTGCCGTCGAGTCACACATGGATTCCATCGCCGCCAAGCTCGGCATGGACCCGGTGGAGTTTCGTCTGAAGAATACGCCCAAGCCCGGCGACAAAATCGTCGGTGTGCCGAAGCTGCGCGATGTTTCGCTCGGCGAGACCATCCGCACGGCGGCAGAAAAAATCGGATATACAAAGGTAGGGGCGCAGCATGCTGCGCCCGTACTTGGCAAGAACCAAGGCATCGGCATCGCCACCGGCTCATGGATTGAAAGTGCCGGCCCCGGCGGCGGCGCCGTGGTCAAAGTCAACGAAGATGGCTCGGTGACGGTTCACATCGGAAAAATTGACATGGGCACCGCGCCGCGATTCGGCATTCCACTCATCGCTGCCGAAGAGCTCGGCGTGCCGGTGAGCGATGTGACGGTCGTGAACGTCGACACGGACGCCAGTCCCTGGGACGCCGGCACCGTCGGCAGCCGGGCAATCATAGTTTCCGGCACGGCAACACGGCTCGCCGCTATCGACGCGCGCAACCAGATCTTTAAGATGGCCGCAAGCCAGCTCGAAGCCAGCCCCGACGATCTCGAGATCAAGGACAAACAGATCCGCGTCAGAGGCACGCCGTCGAAGTCGGTTCCTCTCGCGACCATCGCCACTGCCGCGCACAACATCATCGGCGAAGTGATCGGCCGCGGCTACTGCGATAACGTAGCGATGATGGCCGAAGAAAAAGCCCGCGGCAGCTCGCAGCCGTTCACGGCTCATGCCTGTATCGTCGAAGTCAGTCCGGATACAGGCAATGTCAAGATTCTTAAATACGTCGCCGTCCACGACATCGGCTTCCCCATCCACCTCGCATCTGTCGAAGGCCAGATCGAAGGCGCCACGGCGATGAGCATCGGCCAAGCGCTGTGCGAGCAAGTCGTCTTCGACAACAACGGCAGAACGATGAATCCTTCGTTCGTCGATTACTTGATGCCGACGATCAATATGATGCCGCGCATCGAAACCACCCTAGTTCACGGCTACCCCGGCGCCGGCCCCTACGGCGCCAAAGGCGCCGGCGAGATCGCCTGCGTCCCGCCGATGGCCGCCATCGCCAACGCGATTTGCAACGCTACTGGTGTGCGGATCACGAAGTTGCCGTTGAGTCCGGAGAATGTGTTGCGGGGATTGAAGGAGGCAGGAAAAGCGTAACGCCCGCAGAATTGAAGCGGAACAATTTATTCGCGAGCAGGGAAATTTTCGCCTCGCGTGGAGCGTGTTGGCGTCATCAGACGGGCTGTTTTACTTCACACCATGCCGATATTCGAGTTCCGATGCAAAAAGTGCCATGCGGTTACTGAGGTATTTTGCTCAAGCGGCCAGTCTGCGACCGGCGCCGTAACCTGCGGACAGTGTGGCAGCCGTGCCACCGCCAAGGTCGTCTCCCGAGTCAGCGTCAGAGTCGCCAGACCAGCCAAATACAGCGAAGACTTTCTGCACAGGGCGCGCCCTTTCTTACGCACGCAGAAACAGACAGGGGAAATTTTCGCCGAGGGCAAGGGGTCGGATGATGCAAGGACGTTTCAGCTCGCCGAGCAGATCGGCCAGGGCATCGATCGCGCCCTCGCGACTCGCTTGCCTTCGCGCCGACGCTGATTGACTCTCGGCGCAAGCGAGAACGGCTCGCGCCGGGTTAACGGGCTTGTCTCGGGCGCGCGCCCAAACCATGATCGCCATCGACACGCGAGCGCATCGGTTGAGCGTGGCGGCGCTAATCGCATTCGACATTCTCAGATGGAGGGGAAGCCATGTGGAACGGATTCAAGGTCATCGACTCGGATGCGCACCACCATGAGCCGCAAGACCTGTGGGCGCGCTACCTAGAGCCGGAGTATCAGGATCGCGTCCCGAAAGTCATTGGCATGCGGCGCAATTTTTTTGTCTATGCGCCCGATGAAAAGATCTTTCCCGCGCTGGAATCGCGGGAGAATATTCCCGCGCACCACGACCAATGGATGGCGGACAAGTACGGCGAAGCTTACAACCGATGGTGGTCGCCGGATATTCGCCTCAAGGACATGGATCGATATGGCTGGGACATTCAAGTCATCCTTTCTACCAACGGCAACCGGATCATGGAGGCCGCGCTCAAGGATGCAGAAGTGGGCGCGGCGATGGCGCGGGCATATCATAACTGGTGCCACGAGTATGCCGGCGCGGACCCCGGGCGCCTGAAGTTCACCGCCACTCCGGCAGCCGGCGATAGCGCGGCAATGGTTTTAGAAACCCGCCGCGCGGTGGAGAAGCTCGGTGCCGTCTCCGTGCGCAATCCACTTTTGCCGCACGGCAAATGGTTGCACGAGTCTGAATACGACGCTCTCTGGCAGTTGGCCAGCGAGCTTGATTTTCCGATCTCCGTCCACGGCGAGTCGCGCCACGTGCGCGCTGCGCCTTTCCGAGAACTCCGCGCCGAGGGCACCTTCAGCGCGCTCGACCATATCATCGGCTTTCCGATGGACAACATGGTAACGATGGCTCACTTTATTTTCGGCGGCGTCTTGGAGCGATTCCCGGCGCTACGGCTTGGCATCTTGGAGTCCAACGCCGGCTGGGTTCAGTTCTGGCTGCCGCGCATGGACGATCACTCCCATGGGCGACGCCTCATTTTGGGCGCCGGCTTGCCGATGAAACCGAGCGAGTACGTCCTGCGCCAATGCGTGATCTCGGCGGACCCCGACGAGCCCGGTCTGGACACGATCATCAATTTCATGGGTGACGACAATCTTGTTTGGAACACCGACTATCCCCACCCGGATGCGCCGGACCCCGTCCAAGTGCTGCCCTGGTTCTCCGCTCAGCCGATCTCGGACCACAGTAAACGAAAAATTCTCTGGGACAACGCCGTCCGCCTGTACGGACCGCGGATTCTGGAACGCACACCATAGGCACAGCTCGGTAGCGCGGCCATCGATTTGCGGTCTTGATGCGCAAGCAACGTTGATCGTGAAAAAAATTTTCGTCAGAACCGGCTTGCGCGCCAGCTAATTAGCATTGCGCGCTGGAACACTTCTAATCGCATGGTCGGGTCAAGCCTACTCTCGTAGCTCCGGCAACACTTCTTTTCCCAAAAGATCGATCTGCGCCAGCCAATCGCCGTAGCGGAAACGCAAATCGTATACGATGTGATCGGCGCCCGCTTGTTCATAGGCGCGTGACTCTCGCGCGATATCGGCTGGCGTTCCTGCCAGAATAAAACCGCTTATATCATCCAGCTTCGAAAATTTTCCGCTCGGCGGTTTGACCCATGTCGAGAACTTGTTGGCCTCGGCGATCAGGGATTCGACGCTTATCTTGCTCAGCGCCGTGTCGCGATCTTTGCTGATACTGGTAAACGGCATCACGGCTGCCCTGATCATAGGCTTCCCGGCCTTTTGACAAAGCTCACGGATGTACCCGATCAGCTTTGTGAAAGTCGCCAGCGTCGTACGTGCTGGCATCCATCCATCGCAATATTCGACCGCGCGCCGGCAGGCGGCCGGTGTGCCGTCGCCGTACCAGATTGGAATCGGCTTCACCGGAGTCGGTTTGAGCGCCACGTCGGTGAAATCGAAATAGTCATTCTTGAAAGAAACTCGTTCACCGGTCCAAAGCTCACGACAGATCTGCACATTGCTGCGAACCAGCTCGGCGCGCTCTTCAAGACCGGTCGGGTAACCCGCCGCCGCAAACTCGTGAGGAAACCCACCTAAGCCCATTCCCATGATGACGCGGCCCTGCGAAATGGCGCTTAAGCCGGCGAACAACTGGGCGAGATGGATCGGATGACGATGGCAGATCGCCATCGACGTGCCGAGCGAAATGTTTTTCGTCACCGCAGCGATCGCCGAAAGCACTAAGAAGCCTTCAATGTGAGTGTTGTCGTTGCCCTCGATGCCATGCGGCTCGAACACGAGATGATCCCTCACCCAAACCGAGTCGAAGCCATAGGCTTCGGCGCGTTGCGCGCCTTCCAGGCAATTTGCCGCTGACGCATGCTCGCAAAAGTGCGGCAACAATAAGCCAAATTTTAATCTCGTTCCCATGAACTCATTTCGACCAAAAGTCCTCCCTTTCTTGCACAATCCAGCGTGACTGGCTAGCATTCATACACTCGATCCCGATATCTAACAGAAAGCTGAACCGAAGCGGGTTATCACTCGCAGTTTCCCCCATGACCAATAACATTTCAGAAGCTGCCCAGATCAAGATTGTTCAACTCATCGCCAAGGAGCTCGGGGTCGGGCCCCATCAGGTCGCTCCCGCTGTGGCGCTGCTCGACGAAGGTTCGACCGTGCCCTTCATCGCGCGCTATCGCAAGGAGGCGACCGGCAACCTGGATGACACGCACCTGCGTAATCTGGATGAACGCCTGCACTATCTGCGCGAACTGGAGGAACGGCGCGCGGCGATCCTGGCCGCGCTCGAGCAACAGGGCAAACTCACCGATGAACTGCGCGGGAACATAGAGGCGGCCGCCACCAAGCAAACGCTGGAAGATTTCTACCTGCCCTACAAGCCCAAGCGCCGCACACGTGCGCAGATTGCGCGCGAGGCCGGGCTGGAGCCGCTGGCCGATGCACTATTCGGCGATCCCACGCTCGATCCGCAGCAGGAGGCGGCGAAGTACGTGAACGTGACACCTGCTACCGAGAGTAGCAACGCCATAAACATTCCCGACGCGCAAGCGGCACTCGATGGCGCGCGCGAGATTCTTTGCGAGCGTTTTGCCGAGACCGCCGAGCTCCTCGCCAAACTGCGTGCGCGCATGTGGGGACAGGGCATCGTTACCTCCACGGTGATGAAAGGCAAGGAGACGGCCGAGGAAGAAAAATTCCGCGACTATTATGCTTATTCCGAAGCCATACGCACCATCCCCTCGCATCGCGCGCTTGCGCTGTTCCGCGGCCAGAGCCTGGACGTGCTGAAGATCGAACTGGGTTTGAGCGAGGAAATCGAAGCCGCCGTGCCACATCCATGCGTTGCGATGATCGCCGCGCATTTCGGCATCGAAGACCGCGGCCGTCGCGCCGACAAGTGGCTGGCCGAGGTCTGCCATTCGACCTGGCGCGGCAAAGCGCATTCGCATATCAGCACCGAGCTGCTGACGCAATTGCGCGAAGCGGCGGAAGCGGAGGCGATTAAAATATTCGGCCGCAATCTGCACGAGTTGTTGCTGGCGGCGCCCGCCGGCCCCAAGGCCGTGCTGGGCATCGACCCCGGCATACGCACCGGTTGCAAAGTCGCGGTCGTCGATGCCACGGGTAAGCTGCTGGAGGCCACCACCATTTATCCGCACGAACCGCGTAACGACTGGCAGGGATCGCTGGCGACGCTGGCGCGAATGGCGGTGCAGCATGGCGTCGAGCTGATCTCCATCGGCAACGGCACTGCTAGCCGCGAGACCGACAAGCTCGCCGCCGAGGTGATCAAGCTGATCGCGTCGAAGATGCCGGAACGGAAGTTGAACAAAATCGTCGTCAGCGAAGCCGGCGCCTCGGTCTATTCGGCGTCGGCATTCGCCGCCAGCGAATTTCCCGAGCTGGACGTGAGCCTGCGCGGCGCCGTGTCCATCGCCCGGCGCTTGCAGGACCCACTCGCCGAGTTGGTAAAAATAGATCCAAAGTCGATCGGCGTCGGCCAATATCAGCACGACGTGAATCAGCGGGCGCTCGCTCGCGCGCTCGATGCTACGGTTGAAGACTGCGTCAACGCGGTGGGTGTGGACGTCAATACAGCTTCGACGCCGCTGCTCGCGCGCGTGTCGGGCCTTAACACCATGCTGGCGAAAAACCTCGTCGAGTTCCGAGATGCCAACGGCCCGTTCCCGAATCGCAAAAAACTGCGCAAGGTGCCACGCCTGGGCGACAAGACCTTCGAGCAGGCCGCAGGCTTCCTACGCATCAACAACGGCGACAATCCGCTGGACCGCTCCTCGGTTCATCCGGAGGCCTATCCGGTCGTCGAGCGCATTCTCGCGCGTATCAGCAAAGGGATCGGCGAAGTGATGGGTCAGCCGGCGGCGCTGAAGGGGCTTTCGCCCACCGAATTCACCGACGACAAATTCGGTGTGCCGACGGTGCGCGACATTCTAACTGAATTGGAAAAGCCCGGCCGCGATCCGCGCCCCGAATTCAAAACGGCTACCTTCCAGGACGGCATCGAATCTCTTGCCGACCTCCAGCCCAACATGATCCTCGAAGGCGTCGTGACCAACGTCGCCGCCTTCGGTGCCTTCGTCGACATCGGCGTGCACCAGGACGGCCTCGTACACGTCTCCGCGCTGGCAAACAAATTCGTCAAAGACCCACACGAAATCGTCAAGCCCGGCCAGATCGTCAAGGTGAAGGTGATGGACGTCGACGTCAAGCGCCAGCGCATTTCCCTAACGATGCGCCTCGACGACACACCCGGCACCTCGTCGCGCTCAGGTGACGCAGCACCCGGCCCGCGCGATCCGCGCCCGTCCGAACCCAAGCGTGCTCCGGAACCCAAGCCACAGCCCGGCGGCGCGATTGCATTGGCGCTAGAGCGCGCCAAGCTGAAGAAGTAGCGAGCGGTGTTGACGTGCCCTAACGCAAGGCCCTGTCCGCTCACCTAATGAGTCCAAGTTTATAAATGCTGGGCCAGTGTATTGCGGTAGCTTCGGGGTGCTGTGTTTGACAGGTCGTTGATAGACCGAGTAAATTTCACAACATCATAATTTGTAATTGCCGAAATACACAGGTCAGTATACTCACTAGTGAGCCCGATCGACTGAGGTAAAGTAATGGCAGTTCCCGATTTTCAATCATTTTTTAAACCTCTTTTAGAATTAGCTGCCGATGGCAAAGAACATTCCGTCCGGGAGGCTCGGGAGATCATTGCAAGAGACATGACTCTTTCAGAGCCGGATTTAGCTGAACTCCTACCGAGTGGCACTCAAACGAAATTCGATAACCGTGTGGCGTGGGCCAAGAGTTATTTTGTTCAGGCAAAGATCCTGGAATCCACCCGCCGAGGGTATTTTCGAATCACTGATAGGGGCCGTGCGCTGTTGGCGAAAGGGTATCCCCGAATTGATATTCGGATCTTGGACCAGTACCCTGAATTCGTCGAATTTCATTCGGCGAATCGTGACACTGAGAGTCAAACCCTTTCAGAGGTTGCTCCGACACAGACAGAAACACCAGAAGAAATCTTACAGAAAGCACATCAAAACATTCGTAATGAATTGGGTGCCGAATTACTTAACCGTGTGAAATCAAACTCCCCTCGATTTTTTGAATCACTCGTTGTCGACCTCATGATTGCAATGGGTTACGGCGGGTCTAGAGTCGACGCGGGAAAGGCACTGGGACAAACCGGAGATGAAGGAGTTGATGGAATTATTAAAGAGGATCGCTTGGGTCTAGACATTATTTATTTACAGGCAAAGAGATGGGAAGGCACAGTTGGCCGGCCCGAGATTCAACGTTTTGTTGGGGCGCTTCATGGAAAGCGAGCCAGAAAAGGTGTCTTTATCACCACGGGGCGTTTCTCAGAAGATGCATTGGACTACGTGAATACGATTGATCCAAAAGTGATACTCATTGACGGGAGGAATTTAGCCAACTTGATGATCGACTTTAATTTAGGAACTACGACCGCAGCAAACTATGAACTCAAAAGAATTGACTCCGATTATTTCGGAGAGGAATGACGGGCTAAAAGAATAACAATGAAAAAAAGCGGCAAGTCTGTTGACGGTCGGTTTAACTTCACTGAGTGAGATCTGACAACCAAAGATTGACCCTTCAGTGTGATTAACTTTTCCCAAATACTGAAACTACCACTACACCTTGCGGATAATAGACAAGACAAAAGAGGCAATACATTCCCTAGCCACCGAAAAAGTGACCAGATCCACCGTTCGAGCAACCTTCAGGAATTTGAATGAAAGTATTCGAAAGGCGATAACTCGGCCGATTACAAAAACGAAGCAGCTTGACGCACTGACCATCACACCATATTTGAACTCCTGCCGTGAATTGGTTGAGCAAGAGCTGATTAAATCGGCGTCGGGATATAACCGGTTACGATGGCTATGGTATCTAAGGAGGTTGCCTCGTCACATTTTTGAGGGAACGCTCCCAACGACTTTTAGTTACGATTCATCTCTCGCCGAGGTTTTGTCTGAGTATGGGAACACAAACACCGCCGCCAAAAGTTCACCCGGGAGCGCCGTCAGTTACAAGATCGATGATTCCGTAGTTCGACGAGTGGTCAAATTTTGTGGCGGAGTAATCCTACTTTCTCAAATCCACGTCCTACTTCGACTAGCGGGGAAAGGCTCTCTTTTTTCTTTCGAAACTTCTCAAATTTCTGCATTGCCGGACGCTCGTCCTTCGATCGAAATTTCACAAGCAATTCGTTTATACGATAAGAGGGTCGCAGCGGGTTCACATTTTTTGAATCGTACCGGAACCGTCATTACGTCTAATCAACAATTGGATAAGGAAGATACCTCCTCCATTTTCCTCATCACACGAGCGGAGCAGCCGTTTTGGGCACGAGTTGCCAGCGGACGATTGGTAAGAGAGCACGCCGAACTGGAAGTGTTTTACAACTTCATACCTTCCATTATTTCCGTGGAACAGCTAAGGGTTCTCAATTCTGATCCGCGCCTATTAGGTTTCGATTGGATCCAGCCCGAGGTGGGTGCTTTATTCATTCTCCTCATCGTTTCGATTGCCTTCTACCTGCATTTCGATAACGCACCAGTCACGCTTGGACAATACGGTTACTGTCTCATGGATTTAGAAATGTTTAAGATTACCGTGGACGAGCGGATTACTGAGGCACGCTCGATTGTTCAACAGTTGACATTATCCTCCAATCTGCCAACCACGTCAGCGGATCTTCTTCACACGCTAGAAACCTGTTCGGGTTCGATATGGCCTCTTCAACAAGGCTCACCGATTCGCAGAGACGGAGAACTCATATGTGTGGATCTCTACGCCGCCACGGCTCGGCTAGACTCGCTTCTTGAATTTCCACATGTTCAGGGCAAGATCGCGAATGCACGCGCCGCACATTTTGAATTGGCTGCTCAAGCGGTCATTGACGATTCGCCTTGGTGTCCCGGCAAACATCTCAAACAACTGCGAGGACGAAAACTGAGATATGAGAATCAGGATGTAACGGATATTGACGCTATTGGTGAATACAATGGAACCCTCTTAATGGTTTCATGCAAAAGCATGATCTATTCTAGCGCCTACGATGCCGGAGAATACGCAGCCGTAAAAAATAAGAGTGACATGATCAACCTAGCGGTGACACAATGGGAAGAAAAGAGATCCTTCCTTGCGAAACACAAACTCAGCGCTAACTACGACTTTAGAAACTATCAACGGCTCCTAGCGGTCGTCTGTACACCCTCGCCTATATATGTTTCGATCGGTCCGGCGACAAGAGAAATAGCACCTCACCTTTTTGCGGTGACGTCGTTATACGAACTTGGGCAATGGCTTAGAGAAAACAAATAGGTCGTCAGAAGTGGACACGACCGAAATGAGAGCAAACATTAGCGGGCGGGTAGGCGGCCAGGTCTTGCAATCAGACACCACCCTTTTTTCATTTAAGTCACGGCATGACGCATGGATGACTGAACCGCTTACAACGCCGTTCACTGTTCTAGCGGCAGAAAGCCGAGGGTCACGCTCATGTCGAGACCGTCGTTTTATGTCGTACGGGCCTTTGCGAGTCTATTCCCAAACCGTATCAACCCACTTTCCGTCTTGAATAACATCATCAGCCGTGATGAGTGGACAACGAAGGTGTCGCGCCGTGGCGACGATTGCTCTGTCTGCCGGATCGCGGATGGCAACGAGCGCAACAGATTCGAGTAAGATTTCAATCGTGTAGGATTAGACCTGAAAGTTTGCGGAACGATCCAGTTCTTCAGCCCACCGCCGAAACGGAACTGCGAGTCGAACGACTTTCTTTTCGACCCAAACGCGCTGTTTTTTCCAGCACGATGACGGGAACGATAATGGATTGTCTTCCCTGCTCGACCTCCTGAAAAATTCGGCGCGCGCGTTTACCCAAACGTTGCTTTCGGCCGGAAGCCCAGAAAACCAACAAGTGCGTATCTGTAAGGTAAATTACTTAAGCCGGGAGATGACTCCTTCCAGAGATTTTTCTCTTTCTTTCCTAATTTCTTTGAGTGCCTGATTAATGTCTCCAATTAGCGTCATACTGCCCCGCAATTTAAATCGAGATTCCTTCACCGTCCTCCGGTAATGCACCAATTCTTCCTTCACTCGGCTGTACCATTCCGCGCTTACCAATACCGCTTTGATCTTTGATCCTTGGGTGATCGCAATCGGACGTTTTCCTTTTTCGACTTCGACTACCAGCTTTCTGAGCTTGGCTCGTACCTGAGTCAAAGATAACTGCTTCATGGGCAATTCCTCGTCGGGTAACGTGGACTGTACGACACAGCCAGCGAGCCGTCAATTCATCCGGAGCGTCAGCGCTCCTTATTACAGCCAAGCGACTCCCTTTGTTGCACAATCCAACCTGACACGCTAGCGTTAAAGAGTTCAATAAACTCGAATATCGAAATCCGAAATTCGAAACAAATCTAAATGATCAAAAAAACATGAAATGAACTAAACGGGATCGTTTCGAATTTAGAATTTTGACCATCTGCTCTGAGCGATTCGGTTTGTTTCGGATTTCGAGCTTCGAATTTCGGATTTGATGGTTCTTAGTCATGAGCCCTGAACCCAACAAAGTTATCTATTCGATGGTCGGCGTCGGTAAGTACTACGACAAGAAGGCCGTACTGAAAGATATTTATCTTTCCTATTTCTACGGCGCCAAGATTGGCGTGATCGGTCTCAACGGGTCGGGCAAGTCGTCGCTTTTGCGGATAATGGCGGGAGTCGACAAAGAGATCAACGGCGAGGCGGTTCTTTCGCCCGGCTACACCGTCGGCTATCTGGAGCAGGAGCCGTTGATCGACGAGACGCGAACCGTGCGCGAAGTCGTCGAAGAAGCCGTTAAAGAGACTGTCAATCTGCTGAAAGAGTTTGAAGAGATCAACGCCAAGTTTGCCGAAAAGATGTCCGACGACGACATGAACGCGCTGCTCGAGCGCCAGGGCGAAGTGCAGGAAAAGCTCGACCATCTGGATGCCTGGGATCTCGATGCGCGGCTAGAGATGGCCATGGATGCGCTGCGCTGTCCGCCGTCCGATACGCCCATAAAGATATTGTCCGGCGGCGAACGTCGTCGAGTTGCCTTGTGTCGGTTGCTCTTGCAAAAGCCTGATATTCTTCTACTCGACGAGCCGACGAATCACCTCGATGCAGAGTCGGTCGCATGGCTCGAACATCACCTGCAGAGTTATCCGGGAACGATCATCGCGGTGACCCACGATCGATATTTCCTGGACAATGTCGCGGGCTGGATTCTCGAATTGGATCGTGGCCAGGGCATTCCATTCAAAGGAAACTACACGTCGTGGCTGGAACAGAAACAGGAGCGCCTGCGACACGAGGAAAAGTCTGAAAGTGAACGGCAAAAGACGCTGCAGCGCGAGCTCGAATGGATTCGCATGTCGCCGAAAGCACGTCGCGCCAAAGGCAAAGCGCGCATCACCGCGTATGAATCATTGCTCGGTCAGGAATCGCAGAAGCGCCGCGACGATTTGGAGATCCCCATTCCACCCGGGCCGCGCCTGGGCAATGTCGTGATCGAATCGGAAGGAGTCAGCAAAGGCTACGGCGATCACCTGCTCATCGACGACGTGACATTCAAGCTGCCTCCCGGCGGCATCGTCGGCGTGATCGGCCCCAACGGCGCCGGCAAGACGACGTTGTTTCGTATGATCATAGGGCAGGAGGAGCCCGACAGCGGCAGGATTCGCATCGGTGATACGGTCGCGCTCGGGTACGTCGATCAGAGCCGCACGCTTGATGCCAAGAAATCGATCTGGGAAGAGATTTCAGGCGGCGCGGACTCGCTAAAAATCGGCGCGCGCGACGTGAACTCGCGCGCCTACGTGGCGCGATTTAATTTTTCCGGCACGGACCAGCAAAAAAGGGTCGGCACGCTGTCGGGCGGCGAACGCAATCGTGTTCATCTCGCGAAGATGTTGAAAGAAGGCGCCAACGTTTTGTTGCTCGACGAACCGACCAACGACTTGGATGTGAACACATTGCGCGCGCTCGAAGAAGCGCTGGAGAACTTCGCAGGGTGTGCGGTCGTGATCTCTCATGATCGCTGGTTTCTCGATCGGGTCGCGACTCATATGCTCGCCTTCGAAGGCGACAGCAAGGTTGTTTGGTTTGACGGCAACTATTCGGAATACGAGGCTGATCGCAAGAGCCGGCTCGGCGGCGCCGCCGAGCAACCGCATCGAATCAAATATCGTCAGCTGACGCGAGCATGAAGTCAGGCTGTTGAAAAAGGGCCCACCTGCTTGCGCTCGACCCCTCGCGCATCTGGATCTTTTTGAACAGCCTGCTTCCGTTGACCATCGCTTTCCATTTCAATTCGAGCTTTTCACAACGACTTCAACACCAACGTACCTCCGAATGAGTTCTTTAGATATGCAACTTGCGACGGTTTAACTTCGCGTACGTGATTTAAGAGCGGGTTTATAATTGGTTGCATATATTCGATATTGCGAATATACGAATTATATGCAAAGCTATGAGAGATGGCGGAAGAACTACGATATGCCTGACACTCTTCGGCAGTTTAAAGCCAGCATCTTTCAAGCCCTGGCGCATCCGACTCGTATTGCCATTGTCGAGGTTCTTCGAGACGGAGAACTTCCGGCAGGGGCCATCATCGAGCGATTGGGACTCGAACAAGCCAATGCCTCGCAGCATCTTTCCATCTTGCGCGCGAAACACATCGTCAGCAGCCGAAAAGAAGGCAATCAGGTTTTTTATTCTGTGCGCGACTTTCTGCTGATTGAGGTGCTCGATGTCATGCGGCGATATTTTCAAGCACACGTGGAGGATGCCATGGCCATGCTTAAGGAAATCGACCGCTCTGAGAGGGAGAGTTCGTAAGCGAGCGATCGCACGTGCTCGGGCAAATCTAACCTGTCCTCGGGAACGCAAAAGGAGTAATAATCCATGAAGGCTGATCGAAATCTCAGGCTCATTTTGAACAAGATATACAGTCGTGAAAGCTTACTCGGAAATGATCTACGAAATCTTTATTTAACTTGCATGGACTTTGCCGGCATGGATTTGCGTCACACCAATTTTGAAGGTGCTCGATTAAGCCGCGGGATTTTGACCGGCAGCGATCTTACCAACGCGAACTTAGCAAATACCGACCTGACAAACGCCAGCTTTCAACAAGCGATTCTCACGGGCACTGTCTTTCGCAACGCCGTTGTCAGTGGGGCGAATTTCACTGGCGTCAAAGGCCTGAGCGCAGACGTAAAAAATTACCTGAAATCCAAAGGAGCTACGGGTCTGTAAAGGACCTATCGTCTTGGTTTGCGGCAGGCATCGAATCCCAGTGAAAATGACCCTCCCAATAACCTGGTCTGTTTCGGCTCAGCCTCTGCAGTTCCCGCGCTCGCCCAATTTACCGTCTTACCTCTCAAAGCAATTGCGTCGATAAGCCGCTGAGCAATCCGTCGAGAAGCTTAGAACCGAACCGATGGCTTCGTTGTTTGAGTATATGTTCAAAGCCCCAGTCGTCACCGAAACGTTGAAATCGAGTGATGACATACAAATTCAAATCATAGCGCGCCAAATCGATGAGCGCGCAAGAAAAAGCTTTGGTCGTTCCTTACATATTCGAGAAGTGGACGCGGGGTCGTGCAACGGCTGCGAGTTGGAGATCGGCGCGCTGAATAATCCGTATTACGATCTCGAACGCTTCGGAATGCATTTTGTCGCTTCACCGCGCCACGCCGATTGTCTGCTCGTGACCGGCCCCGTGACGCGCAATATGGCAGACCCGCTCAAGCGTACCTATGATGCAACACCCGCCCCGAAGATCGTTGTCGCGGTTGGTGACTGCGCCCATGATTGCGGCGTCTTCGCGGGCGGCTACGGGGTCGTCGGGCCGGTGTCCGCGATTTTGCCTGTGGATGCCGTCGTGTATGGCTGTCCACCCGAGCCGCGGGCGATTTTGCTGGGCATCCTCGCGGCGTTGGAAAAACGCCCATGAGTCTCGATGCCATTCCGCTTCTGCGCTCTCGCGAAACGAACCAGGCAAACTCGCTTTCGCATGAAATGCCATGATCATTGATGCAACGGTAATGTTCGATCTGTTCGTTGTCACCCTCGCTTGTTTTGGCGCCGGCGCACTGGGCGCGCTGGTCACGGCGCGTTCGCCAACACTTGCGCGCATCGTCGGACATGGAGCTGCGTTGATTGGCGCCATGGCCGCGTTGGCATTCGGCCTCGCCGGACTCGCCGGTGGAGGCATGCAGCTAAATCTTCCCGATTTATTACCGATCGGGGGCGCAGCATTTGGCCTGGACCGCCTGAGCGCGTTTTTCGTTGTGGTGATTGCCGCCGGTGCAATCCCTGCCTCTCTATACGCGATCGGCTACACGCGCGAGTACGCCGGAAAACATTCACTCGCCGGGATGGGATTCGCCTTTAACGTATTTGTCGTGGCGATGATTCTCGTTCCACTGGCGCGAAACGTGCTGACGTTCCTCGTGCTCTGGGAGCTGATGTCGCTGGCATCGTATTTTTTGGTGATAACGGAGCACGAGCGGGAGGAAACGCTGAGGGCAGGCTGGGTTTACTTCGTCATGACACACACCGGTTTTGCTGCGCTGCTACTTGGCTTCCTGTTGCTAGCAAAGGCAACCGGAACGATGCATTTCGTTCAATGGCAAGTGGCAGCGGCCCATCTCGATCCGAGCTCACGCAACCTAATTTTTGCTCTTCTCGCCGTCGGCTTTGCGTCAAAAGCGGGGGCGATTCCTTTACACGTCTGGCTGCCACGGGCTCATCCTGCCGCGCCCAGTCACGTTTCGGCATTGATGTCCGGCGTCATGATCAAGCTCGGCGTCTACGGCCTGGTGCGTGTCGGATTCAGTTGGCTGGGCGTCGGCCCTGGGTGGTGGGGCGGCACGATACTAATCGTCGGCGCAGTCTCAGCCGTGCTTGGCGTACTGTATGCGCTGGTCGACGCCGACTTGAAACGCTTGCTGGCGTACTCCAGCGTTGAGAACATCGGCATCATTATGCTCAGCCTGGGCGCGGCAGTATTGTTCCAGGCTTCTAATCTACCCGGTATCGCAGCGCTCGCGTTGATCGCGGGTCTGTATCACACGCTCAATCACGCGGCCTTCAAGAGTCTGTTGTTTATGGGCGCAGGCGCGGTTTTGCACGCGACGCATACGCGCAATATGGAGGATCTGGGCGGACTCATGAAGCGCATGCCGCAGACCGCGGCTTTTTTCTTGATTGGTTCGCTCGCGATTGCCGCGCTTCCGCCGTTCAATGGCTTCATCAGCGAATGGTTGACGTTTCAATCCCTGCTTTTGAGTTTTCAAATCTCGGCGCACACGATCAATTTGATTTTTGCTCTCGGAGTCGCCGCGCTCGCGCTGACCAGCGGGCTCGCCGTCGCGTGTTTTGTTAGGGCTTTCGGCATCACTTTTCTGGCCCTGCCACGCAGCCATCAAGCCGCGGGCGCGCATGAAGTCCAATGGACGATGCGCGCGGCAATGGCATTGCTGGCACTCGCGTGTATCGTGCTCGGCACAGCACCATCGTTGATGTTGGCGCCGCTCGAAGCGACTATTTTCGAACTCATGAGCGCGCACGCCGATGTGCAATTCAATTTGACCGCAGTCGTGGCCAACGACGGGTTCGGTTGGGTGGCGCCTTTATGGCTGGCGCTCGCGCTTATCGTGTTTCTCATGGCGCTTCCTCTCGGGTTGCGCTTGCTCGGCGCCAACAAGCAGCGACGCTCTTACGAGACCTGGGGTTGCGGGCGCGCCTTACAGACGGCGCGCTTCGAATACACCGCAACGGCGTTTGCCAATCCTTTCAAACGCGTTTTCGCCCTGTTGTATCGCCCCGTAAAAGAGCTCGACATCGAGTTTCATCCCGAGTCGCGTTATTTCGTGCGCACCATTGCCTATTACAACGAGGGCCGCTTGATTTTTGAGGACGCGCTGTACAGGCCGCTGCTGCGCATGATTGAGACATTGGCGCGCGAAGCACGCGCCCTACAGTCGGGCAACGTGCACGGTTACTTGGTGTATATCTTGATTGCGCTCGTCGCCTTGTTGATCCTCACGGTGTAATCGCTCTTCGCTTAAGAGATGGAGTTCGCAGGGACAATGTCGATGTTCTCAGAAATAGCCATCGCGCTTTTGCAACTGCTTATGGTCATGTTCGGCTCTCCGTTGCTCGTCGGTGTGATACGCAAGGCGAAGGCGCGCCTGCAGGGGCGCCGCGGCGCGAGTATTTTTCAGCCCTACGCTGACATCCGCAAATTGCTTTTGAAAGAGGTGGTAGTTTCCGAAAATACCTCGTGGATTTTTCGTTTTACGCCGTATCTGCTGGCCACCACGATGCTGTTGTCAGCGCTCATCGTCCCTGTGCTGACGATACGCACGCCGCTCGGCTTCATGGGCAACATCATCGCCCTGATGTATCTCTTTTTGCTGGGCACGTTCTTTCTCGCGCTGGCTGGCCTGGATGCGGGGAGCGCGTTTGGCGGAATGGGGTCGAGCCGCGAGGTGGCGATCGCAGCGCTTGCCGAGCCGACGGTGTTGATCGCGATTTTCGGGATCGCTCTGCGCGCCGGCACGACCAGTCTCGATGGCATCATCACGCGTTTTGCGGCTGAGCCTTTGTTAATGTTGAACGCAGGTCATCTGCTCGCGTTCATTGCCTTTTTTATCGTTGCACTGGCGGAAAACGGGCGCTTGCCGGTGGACAATCCGGCAACTCATCTCGAACTGACCATGATTCACGAAGCGATGGTCTTGGAATATTCCGGCCGTCTCCTTGCCTTAGTGGAATGGGCGGCCGGGATGAAACTATTCTTGTTCTTGACGTTGTTATCGAATCTGTTTTTTCCCTGGGGCGTCGCGCTCGCAAACACGCCCATGACACTCCTGACAGCTTTTCTGGCGCTCGCTGTGAAACTCCTGCTTTTCGCCGGGGCGATTGCCTTAGTGGAAACATCGGTCGCCAAGCTGCGGCTTTTTCGTGTGCCTGAGCTTTTAGCCGGGTCGTTTACGGTCGCGTTATTGGCCGTAGTGACTTCCTTTTTTATGAAATGAAGGGATTGCGATGTCTGCTGAAATGCTGTCCAAATTAGTCAATCTGCTGTCGTTTGCCGCGCTCGGCTTGACGATCCTGTTGATAATCCGGACAAGACTGGAAGGACAAGTGCAGGCATTCGCCTTGCAGTCGGTCGTGCTCGCGTTACTTGCCGTGCTGATTGCGGTTTATAGCGGCAGTGTCGAACTATTCGGCGTCGGCGTCGCGCTTGCCGTCGTCAAGGTCGTCATAATACCCCGCGTCCTCAATCGCGCCGTTGCCAAAATCGGTTTGTCGCGAGTCGCCGCGCCGTACCTCAGCACCGCGCCGGCGCTCATAATTTGTGCACTGCTGACGATCATCGCGTTTTACGTCATGACGCCCATTGCGGCGTCGAATCCTTTGCCCACAGCGGATGCCATGCCATTGGCGTTCGCGAGCGTGCTGATTGGTTTTTTTATCATGGTGAATCGTCGCCGCGCGGTGACGCAAATTCTCGGATTTCTCATGTTGGAAAACGGTATCTTCTTACTCGCCCTGTTAGCGACCTACGGTGTGCCGTTCATCGTCGAAATGGGGGTTTTTCTCGACGTGCTAGTCGCGGTGCTGATCATGGAAGTTTTTGTCTATCACATCAAGGATAATTTCGACTCCATTGACGTCGGCGAATTGGGAAAATTGAAAGAATGATACTGCTAACTCTGCTTTTGATTCCGCTCATGGCGGCGGCGCTGATTGCACTCACACGGCGGCGCGCGATTATGGAACTGTTGCACGCGGTGACGGCCATAGCGGTATTGGGCGCGGGAGGGGCGATCGCAGTCCACGTATGGAATGGCGAAGTGCTTGTCGCCGCCGTTCTATTTCGCGTCGACGCATTGTCGGCGCTCATGGTTATCATCATTACTTTCCTCGGCGCGATCGCTTCGCTTTACGCGGTCGGCTACATCCGCGCCGAATTGGACGAGACGCATCTTCCTCGGGTCCGATTATTTTTCTCGCTCTTTCACCTTTTTCTTTTCACCATGCTGGTCGCGGTGACCACCGACAATCTTGGCGTCATGTGGGTCGCCATCGAAGGGACGACGCTTGCGACAGTCTTTCTCGTCAATTTGCGTCGCACCCGCACGTCACTCGAAGCCGCTTACAAATATTTGATTTTGTCGTCCGTGGGCATCGCGTTGGCATTCATCGGCACTGCCCTGGTGTACTACGCCGGGGCCGCAAGGGCCGGTGAAATCGCGGCCAATTGGAGCGCGCTGCGTGCCGCAGCGGGATCACTCGACAGCGATGTGATGCGATTGGCATTCGTGTTCATCATCATCGGCTATGGAACAAAGGCAGGGCTTGCGCCGATGCACACGTGGTTGCCTGACGCGCACAGCGAAGCGCCTGCGCCGATCAGCGCGCTCATGTCCGGCGTATTACTCAACGTCGGCCTGTATGCGATGCTGCGCTTCAAAGCCGTCGTCGATGTCTCGCTGGGGCCGGAATTTGCCGCGCGTTTGCTGATTGGCGTCGGACTGCTGTCGCTTCTGGTCGCCGCGGCTTTCCTGGTCAGACAACGCAATTATAAAAGAATGCTCGCGTATTCGAGCGTCGAACACATGGGAATCATCTGCCTCGGTCTCGGCTTCGGCGGCTACTGGGGAATATTCGGCGCGCTGTTTCATGTGGTCAATCATGCGCTAGCGAAATCGCTGCTCTTCATAGTTTCGGGCAATATTCTACTTAAATATCACAGCGCGGAAATCGATGACGTGCGCGGGCTGTTGCATGCGGCGCCGTGGACCGGCGCGCTTTTTCTCGCCGGCATGCTTGCGCTGATCGGCTTGCCGCCGTTTGCGCCGTTCGTCAGCGAATTCATCATATTTCGCGCCGGCGTTGAGAGCTATCCATGGACGGCGGCTGTCGGCGTGCTTTTGCTCGTAATCGTTTTCGGCGGCATGTTGGCGAGCGTAAATCGAATGTTATACGGCGACTCGCCGGCCGAGCTCGGCCGCGGCGATACACTGCGGTTTTGGCTCGCGCCGCTCGCTCTCAATTTTGCGCTCTTGATCGTGCTCGGACTAACGCTGCCGTCGCCATTCGAGGCCGCGCTCAAGCAGGTGTTGCAGGTTTTGGGAGTATAGATGGTGAATTTGAATGAGCTAAAGCAGCTGGTCGTTGCAGCCAAACTGAATCTGACTGGCATCGAACTGCGTAGTCCGCGGGAAATGCGCGTCACCGTGCCACGAGAGAAGCTTACGGTGCTGGCCGATTACCTGCGGGGCGAATTCAATGCTCGTCCCGAGCTCATCGTAGCTGAGGATACGCGATTAGAAAACGGCGGCTTTATTTTGCGCTATCTTTTTGAGCTCGAGGACGCTATTGCGGTCGTAGTCACCTCGGTCGGTGTGCCGGCACAGGACCCGGTATTCCCGTCGCTCGCGACACGATGGTATCTCGCGAGTCGTTTCGAGCGCGAGATCCATGATTTGTTTGGACTGGTGCCGACCGGCCATCCCGATTTGCGCCGATTGCCATTACATCAATTTTGGCCACACGATTATCATCCGCTCTTAAAGGATGCGACCCTTCGCCAGGATTTTTCCGACGACGGCGAACCTTATCCGTTTCGCCGGGTCGAAGGCGAAGGCGTCTACGAAATCACCGTCGGCCCCGTGCACGCGGGCATCATCGA
>WNFU01001583.1_pt1 | contig 32092 bp, 27 predicted proteins | sample 5400121 | NCBI WGS metagenome assembly WNFU01 (sample SAMN13153360, study PRJNA577476) | soil metagenome | isolation source: 100 cm soil or saprolite under grassland replicate 1 | place: USA:California | collected 2016-06-15
CGAGCGAGGAGATCGCCTGGGCCTTTCGCAAGCTGCTGGAGGCGGTAGCGGCCGACCTCTCCCGTGACGCGCCCATCTTGCTGCTCTGCATGGCCAGGCCGGATCTACTCGACCGCCGCACGGGTTGGGGCGGCGGCAAGGTCAACGCGACCACGGTGCTGCTGGAGCCGCTCATGCCCGAGGAGACAGAGCGCCTGGTCGACAGCTTGGCCACATTGGACGACGCCCTGCGCGCCCGGATCACTCAGGCGGCTGAGGGCAACCCGCTCTTCGTCGAGGAGATGGTGGCCCTCGTTCGTGAGTCGGGCGACGGCGAGGTGACGGTGCCGCCTACGATCCAGGCGCTGCTCGCCGCTCGCCTCGACCAGCTCGAACCGCATGAGCGGGAGGTGCTCCAGTGCGGCTCGGTCGAAGGCCGGGTGTTCCACCGGGGCGCGGTGCAGGCGCTTGCCCCCGAGGAGCCCCAGGTGGTCGCGCGGCTGACCGCGCTCGTGCGCAAGGAGCTCGTGCGTCCCGACAAGCCGCAGCTCCCAGGCGAGGACGCCTTCCGCTTCCGGCACCTGCTGATCCGCGACGCGGCCTACGACGCGCTTCCGAAGGCGACGCGGGCAGACTTGCACGAGCGCTTCGCCGTCTGGCTGGAGGAGCACGGCGCCGACCTCGTCGAGCTGGACGAGATCCTCGGTTACCACCTCGAGCAGGCGTTCCGATACCGGGAGGAGCTCGGTGCAGTGGACGAAGAGGCGACCGCGCTCGCCACTCACGCCGGCGAGCGGCTGGCTGCAGCCGGGAGGCGCGCCCACATTCGCGGAGACTTACAGGCAACGGTCAACCTGCTGGAGCGCGCAGTTGCGTTGCTCCCGCAGGGGCACGAGCTGGGGCTCGAGGTCGAGCTCGCCGAGGCGCTCTTCTCGGCCGGCCGCCTCAGCGATGCGGAGGCTGTGCTCGCCAAGGCGGCGAGTGATGCAGCAGCTCGCGGGGACACGTCGGCGGAGCTCCTCGCACGGCTGAGCAAGGCGAGGGTGGAGCTCTACACGGACCCCGAAGGGAAGTGGAGCGAGCTGTCCGCGCTCGCGCAAGAAGCGATACGGGTATGCGAGGAAGCCGGAGATGCAGCCGGGCTGATGCGAGCGTGGGTGTCCCTCGCCGAAGTCGAGCACTTCAAGTGCCACCACCAAGCCCGTAACACCGCCTTCGAGCGGGCAGTCGTTTACGCGCAGCGCGCGAGAGATGAGCGGGCGGCAGAGTACGCCGTCTACTCGCTCAGCGGGGGCCACCTCCACGGTCCCACGCCCGTGGACGAGGCGCTGTGCTGGCACCAGGCGCAGACCGTGCTGGCGCAGAAGTATCCGAACATGCTGAACCATCAGGCGGACCTCGAGGCGATGCGGGGGCGCTTTGGCGAGGCGCGCGCGTTGCTCGCTCAGGCTCATGCCCGCCTCGAGGAACTCGGCCACCGCACACTGATCGCTTCCGCCGGCGAGGATTACTGGTGCGTCGAGATGCACGCCGGCGACCCGGTCGCGGGCGAACGGGGGCTGCGGAGGTCGTGTGAGCTGCTTGAGCAGATGGGCGAGCGCAGTTATTTGTCGACGCACGCAGGCTGGCTCGGCCAGGCGCTCTGCGCTCTCGGGCGCTACGACGAGGCCGAGGACTGGGCAGAAAAGGCTCGCGCGCTCGGAGCGAGCGACGATGTGCTAACGCAGATGCTCTGGCGGCAGGTGCGGGCGGAGGTGCTCGCGCGACGCGGCGAGCACGCCGAGGCGGAGCGCCTCGCGCGCGAGGCGGTTGCGCTCGGCAGCGAGACCGACATGGTCAACAGTCGGGGCGACGCGCATTCAGACCTCGCCGAGGTGCTGGAGCTGGCGGCGCGGCGCGACGAGGCAGCGGTCGAGGTGGAGAAAGCGCTCGCGCTCTACGAGCGCAAGGGCAACATCGTCATGCTCGAGCGGGCGCGGGCACGGCTCGAGGAATTGCGGCGGCCATGAAGTCCGTGCAGCGTGTCCGGGTTTGGTCGATCGCTATAACCCCCCAGACGTTCAGCACGTGTGGTGTGAGCTTGCGCGGCGCCGGGGCTCGCTCAAGCCGACTTCACTGCCTCTTCACCTCCTGGTCGTAGACAACCCCCTGTGACGCGAGTGTCCGACGAGCCTCGTCTAGGGCGCTCACCTTCTCCTCGTATGTCGGACAGGTGATGCCGCGGCGGGCGAGGACTTTGTACGCCTCGTACTCGAGCGCGCGTCCGGCGAGAAGCCCTCGCCCTCGGAGCAGGGCTTGAGGCGTACCTGGAGCTGACGGCGATCCAGCTCGAGGCGTAAATGGTGGCCGCCGGCTCCCGTGACAGCGGGCGGGCCGCGGCACTCGGCTGTCGCGCCCCACACTGGATGGGCCGCACGGGTCGTGGTAGCCGGAGGAGTCGCGCGGCCCGAGGTCGTCTTCCGCGGCCGCGCGGAACTCGGCGACCCCCGTGGACGTGTCAGGAGGACGTCTATCACGCGGCCCGCCCACTGGAGCCCGCTGCGGCGGCCGACCTCGTCGAAGGCGCCGAGCGAATCGCCGCCGAACAAGCGGCCGCCGCTCTCGAGCGAACGTTGCGCGAGGCGAGGGACGAGGGCGCCGTCGTGCGTTCGTGCGCAGTCGTCGTCGGGACGTCCGCCGGTGAAGCGCGGCTTGAGACGATCCTCGCGTCACACGCCCTCGTGCATGCGGCGGAGGGGCGGCTCTACCAGGGTGCGCTGCTGCAGAGCGCCGAGGCCCGCGCACTCGACACCATCGCCATCGCGCAGCGGTCGATCTGGGAGGAGGGCGAGGCGGCACTCGGCATCGCCCGGGACGAGCTGCAGCATTGGATCGACCAGCTCCGGCGAGAGGTCGGGCCGCCCTGGGCGCAGGACCAGAAGCTGGCGGGGCTCGCCGCGTGGATCGCGCTCGCGTGATCGTCTTGACCCCCGGTTGTGCGAGCAGCTGGCTCGCTCGGCAGCCCGTTGCAATCAAAACAAACCTGCGCCGCGGCGGGCTTTGCTCGCCGGGGCTCGAGACGTTCTCGGAGAAGCACAGGCGAACCACGTGCCGCTTCGCCGGCTCCGCCAGCGAATGAAGGGCGCAGACGACGGAAAGGAGGGGGCTCACGGGGGAACGAGGGGTTCCCCCGTGCTCAGTGGAGCTAGCCGGACTCGAACCGGCGAGCTGAGCGGCGGGCCGCGGTGAAGTCGGCGACTACCGGCCGCGCGAGCACGGCGAGGATCACCGCGGAGCCTGCGATCTCGAGCGCCAGCCACGCGGGCCGGTTCAGTCCGACATGCGTATAGCGGTGGTGCAGGCCGGCGGCGAAGACGGCGACGCCGATGATGGCAGTCTCCCAGCCCCGCAGCCGGGCGCCCCGCAGAAGCGCGCCAGCAGCCACTGCCAACGCAGGAAGGCAGAGCGCCGCCAGGCGCGGCTCGTTCTCGCCGGCCGACGAAGGCCCGAGAAGGAGCGGCTGCACGACGACGGCCGCAGCGAGAAGGAGCGGACCTCTCGGAACGTCTCCCCGCGTGCGAAGCCAGGCGCCTCCCGCGAGCGCGCAGGGAACCAAGATCGGGAGCGCGGTTCGACCAAGGTGGGAGAGAAAGGCGCGAGGCCCCGTCAGGTAGCCGAGAACGCTGAGATCGTGCAAACCGCCACGTTGGGCCATGGCGAAGCGGTCGGCGCCAAAATGCAGCGCGAGCCACGTTCCGAGCGGAAGAAGGGCTACGAGCGCGGTGTGTCGCCAGCGGGCATGCCGCCACGCCGGCGCGTGGGCCACCCAAAGCGCTGCGGCGAAGGCGACGGGAACCCCCGTCTGCCGCCCGAGCACGCTGAGCGTGAGCCCGGCAAGAACGAGCGCGAAGCGGCCATCGACGAAGCCAAGCAGGCACACGGAAAGGCCGAGAACGAACACGGCATCTGAGACCATGCCGGAGGCGGCGAGGAGGTAGTGAACCGGATACGCGCTTGCAGCCAGCACTCCGAGCGCGAGTAGGTGCCCGCTCGGCTCGATCCGAAGCCGCGAGAGAGTCTGATTGACGACGATGAGCGCGAGCGCGACGAGGGCGAGCTCGGCGACGCGATAGAGGGAGTGAAGCTCGATTCCAGTGGCATCGGCGAGTGACCCGACCAGCCAATGCACCGGGAACCGCTCGGCATACGGACGCAATACGTGCTGCTCCGGCAGCGAAGGAGCGGCGCGGGCAATTGTCTCGTAGGACGACATGTCAGAAGCGAAGCGGTCGCGGATGGCCTCGTCCCACGACGTCCAGCGCTGCGCCGCAAGCGCGATGACGGCCCAGATGCCAAGAAGCGTGAGCGGCGTAGGTCGTGCGTTCAGGCTGAACGAGGCACCGCGGGGTGCGCGCGAGCTCACTGGGGCACGAACGTCACGCGGTACCCGACGCTGCGTGCCTCTGCGGCGAAATCGTCCTGGGAGCTCGTCGGGATGTTGTAGACAACGACCCGCCAGGCATGGAGTGCGATTCGCTCGATGTCACTTCCTTCGTGGAAGCCGACATCGGCAATGTCGGACTGAAGCTTGTTTGCTCGCGAAAGCGTGGGGCGGGAGCCGAAAATCGCCTTCCAGATTCCGGGCTGGGAACGCTTCAGGATGTCCGGAGGCTCGAACGAGATGCTCAGATGGCTGGCAGTCGCCTCCTTCACGAGCTCGCCACGCACCGCCGGCGTGTCCGCCCCGGGCACGGCGAGCTCGATGTCGTCGCAGTAATCCTTCTCGAACTGAATGCCGGTGAAGCCCGAGCCCTGGATGCGCCGCTTCTGGAGGACCCCCTGCCAGAGAGAGGTCACGTGGCCGAAGACCGCGTTCCAGTGCAAGCTGCTGTTCGGTCGCGCCGAGCAACCCTGCTTGGTGCGGGAAAATCCCCCTGACGCCTGACTGACGGCGAACAAGAGAAGGGCGGCGGCAGCCGCCACGGTGAGGAATCTTCCGGCCATCGAACGCGGGCTCATGAAGTTTAGAGTGGGCCTTGCAAGGAATTCGTAAGGATCGATGTCCTTCCGAAGGCGGCGCGAAACGCGTCACTATCATTGAATCGGGTGAGCACCGCGGTCGTCACCGGGGGAGCCGGGTTTCTCGGCTCCCATCTGTGTGAGCACCTGCTCGCGCACGACCAGCGCGTGATTTGCATCGACAACCTCGAGACGGCCACGCTCGAGAACATCGAGCACATCCGCAGCGAGGACTTCCTATTCGTCAACCACGACGTGATCGAGAGAATCGTGATCGACGAGCCGGTCGACCTCCTGTTCCACCTGGCCAGTCCGGCGAGTCCGATCGACTATCTCCGGCTGCCGTTGCACACGCTGAAGGTCGGATCGTACGGGACCCACAACGCGCTGGGGTTGGCGAAATTCAAGCGCGCGCGCTTCCTGCTCGCCTCGACGAGTGAGGTCTACGGCGATCCCCAGGAGCATCCCCAGAGGGAGTCGTACTGGGGGAACGTCAACCCGATCGGGCCGCGGGGCGTCTACGACGAGGCGAAGCGCTATGCCGAGGCGATGACAATGGCGTACCACCGCCAGCAGGGCGTGGACACATGCATCGCCCGGATCTTCAATACGTACGGGCCCCGCATGCGTCCACACGACGGCCGGGCGATTCCCACGTTCCTGCGTCAGGGGCTCGCGGGCCAGCCCTTGACGGTCTTCGGCGACGGCTCGCAGACGCGGAGCTTCTGCTACGTGGACGACCTTGTCCGGGGCCTCTACCTGCTCGCCTCGAGTGACGAGCACCTGCCGGTCAATCTCGGCAACCCCGGGGAGTACACCCTGCTCGAGCTCGCTCGCGTGGTTGTCGAGGTCACCGGCTCGACCAGTGAGATCGTGTTCGAGGCGCTGCCGGAAGACGATCCGCAGGTGAGGCAGCCCGACATCACGCGGGCCCGCGAGCTCCTGGGGTGGGAGCCGGAGGTCTCCCTGGAGGACGGGTTGAGGCGGGTCCTCGACTCGCTGCGAACGGAGCCGCTCCATGCCTAGGGCAGCTGCGCTGGTGGCGGCGATCTCTTTGTCGATCGTCGCCGGCTTCGCCGCACCCCAGGCGGGTGCGTCGGCAAAGATGCAGATCGGGTTCTTCGACGAGGCGCACACGCTCTACGGGGACCCGGCCTACTCCTTTCCACTGCTGAGATCGCTGCACGCCAAGGTACTGCGCGTGAACCTGTACTGGGGCGGCAAGTTCGGGGTCGCGAAACAGAAGCCCTTCGAAGCGACCGATCCGGCCGATCCCGCCTACAGCTGGGCCCTCTACGATCGCCTTGTCCGCTTCGCCTCCGTCAGCGGCATGCAGGTCCTGTTCTCGGTCTACGGGACCCCCGCCTGGGAGAACAGACAGCGCGGCCTCAACCGGACGCCGAGGACTCCGGACGACCTGGCTAAATTCGCGTTTGCGGCCGCGATTCGCTACAGCGGCACGTATCCGGGTGACGACGGCGAGCTGCTGCCGCCCGTCCGGTATTGGCTGGCCTGGAACGAGCCGAACAACCCGATCTTCCTCACGCCGCAGTACCGGCGCGTGCGCAGCAAGTGGGTGGTCCAGAGCGCGAGCGACTACGCGAAGATCTGCGAGGCCGTCTTTCGCGGTGTGCACAGTTCGCTGCTGAGAGGCGAGAAGGTCGCCTGCGGAGCGACGGCCCCGCGAGGGAACAACAGCCCGCGCAGCTCCCGCCCTTCGGTCTCGCCGCTCGCGTTCATGCGAGCCCTTCGCAAGGCCGGGCTAAAGAAGCTCGACGCCTATGCTCACCACCCGTACTACGGGAGGCCGAGCGAGTCGCCGACGACGAAGCCGTCAGGTTTCCACGGGCGGGTCACGGCGGTCACCCTGGCCAACATCAACGAGCTGATCGTGCAGCTGACGAAGCTCTGGGGCCGCAAGCCGCTCTGGATCACAGAGTACGGCTACCAGACGAATCCTCCGGATCCCGCCTTCGGAGTCTCGTGGGTTCGGCAGGCCAGCTATCTGAGGCAGGCCTTCGCGATTGGCCGTCGGAACCCGCGCATCCAGATGATGCTCTGGTACCTCCTCCAGGACGAGCCGATCATCAGCGGCTGGCAATCGGGCCTGCTGACGTCGACGGGCAAGAAGAAGCCTGCGTTCGCCGCCTTCCAGCGCGCGGCGCGCTAGCCCTCTAGCTCGGTTCGCCCGTCACCACGACGAGGCTCATGCCGCGGCGCAGGAGGCGCGGCCTCGTGCTCTCGGGAAACAGCGAGAGCAGTTCGTGGGGTCCGAGGAGCTCCACGCCGAGGCCTTCGTCGCGACGCAGCGTGCGGTAGACGCTCTCGCGCGGCGCCCGCGGGAGCCAGTGCGCGAAAGGCAAGAGCGTGTGGGTGTCGAGCGGAAACAAGCGGTTCGGAGTGGCGACGAAGACGCGACGGGCCACGCGGCAGAGCTCGTGCACGAACGCGCGCTGGTCGTCGTGTCCACCGACGTGCTCGAGCACGGCATTCGAGAAGCCGACGTCGAACTCGCCGTCTCTGAAGGGCAGTTCCCGCCCGTCTGCCCGCACGGCCCGCACCTGAGGGAAGGCCGCCGAGAAGCGCTCGAGGTACTGAGTCGAGACGGCCGTGATCCGTTCGGGCCAGGGGTAGTGCGCCTCGAAGAAGTTGTGTGTGCCGTAGTCGTCCTCTCCGTGTCCAGAATCGGTGACGCCGACGTCGACCACCGTGGTCTCGGCCGTCGGGCGCAGCTCGCGCATGAACAGGTCGAGCTTTCGCCGCCTGCTCCAGGCGGAGACGCGTCCGGCACTCCGGCGGACTGCCGCGCTCACGGCTCGGGCAGCGGCAGGGCCTTGGCCTCGAGCAGCTCGCGGTAGAAGCGGTCGACGTCGTCGAGCAGCCTGCGGACCGAGTAGCGCTCCAGCACCCGCGCTCGCCCGGACTCGCCCATGCGCCGCCTGAGCTCCGGGTCGGTTGCGAGACGTGCGAGCCGGTCGGCCAGGTCGTCCACCGCCCCCGGTTCGACGAGGAACCCGTCCTGTCCGTCGCGCACGACGTCGGGCACGCCGCCCACGCGCGTCGCCACAACGGGCCTCCCGCCGGCGAGAGCCTCGATCGCGCTCACGGGCGTGCCCTCGTTTCCCGAGGGGAGGACGAGCGCATCGAAGGCAGCGTAGAACGGCGCCACGTCCTCCTGGTAGCCGAGGAAGAGGCAGCGCCGCATGATTCCGAGCCGGTGCGCCTGCTGCTCGACCTGGTCGCGGTCGGGGCCGTCACCCACCATGCAGAGGCAGGCGTCGAAGCCGCGTTCGCGCAGGCCCTTGAAGGCGAGCAACACGTTGTCCGTGCGTTTCACCGCTGTCATGCGGCCGATCCAGCCGACGACGAACCGTTCGTCGGGGACGCCGAGCTGTCGCCGCGCCTCGGCGCGTCCATCCTGCCCGGCGGCGACGCGGCGGTCGAGCTCGATCCCGAGACGGATCACGGTGAACTTCTCGCGCGGGGCGACGCCGAGCGCGACGAGGTCGTCTCGGACCTCCGGGCTGACCGCGACGAGGGCGGTGGCGGTGCGGGCGAGGCGGCGCTCGAGTAGACGGAAGAGGCGCGAGCGCACGGGCCCGAAGTAGCCGCGCAGGACGTGGCCGTGGAAGGTGTGGACGACGATCGGCGGGCGGGCGCCGCGGGCGAACAGGGCGGCGAGGCGGCCGACGGCTCCGGCCTTGGCCGTGTGTGTGTGCAGGATGTGCGGACGCTGCTCCCGGATCAGGAGCGCGAGGCGGCGGGCCGCACGCAGGTCGTGGAGCGGGGCGATCTCGCGGGAGAGCTCCGGAAGGACGACGACGGCCACTCCGCGCTCCTCCGCCACGTGCGCCATCGACTCCTCTCCCCGCGCCAGCGTGCCGGCCACGAGGGTGGTGTCGTAGCCGCGCTCGACCAGCCCGGCTGACAGATAGGCGACGTGCAGCGCCGGCCCGCCCATGTTCAGACGGGCGATCACCCTCAGGACGCGAACCGGTGGTGGGGGTGGTTCAGGCAGCGCCAAGGCTCTCGACCGTCAGCCGGAGGCCTTCCTCGAGCCCGATGCTGGGCTCCCAGCCGAGCAGCTCCCGCGCCGCGCTCACGTCGGCCCAGGAGTCACGGATGTCTCCGGGTCGCGGTGGCCCGTACTCCTTCCGCACCTCCTGGCCGAGGATGCGCCCGATCGACTCCGCGACCGTGTTGACGCTCGCCGGTGAGCCGGCGGCGACGTTCATGATCCGTCCGCTCACGTCCGCGGCGTCGGCGGCACGAAGGGTGGCGTCCACGACGTTGCCGACGTAGGTGAAGTCGCGTACCTGCTCGCCGTCGCCGAAGACCGTCACCGGCTCGCCGCGGCTGATGGCTGTGATGAAGAGCGGCACCATCGCGGCGTACTGCGAGAAGGGGCTCTGACGCGGCCCGAACACGTTGAAGTACCGCAGCACGACGGTCTCGAAGGCGTGGTAAACGCGCGTGAAGCTGACGCAGTAGCGCTCCGCCGCCAGCTTCGCCACGCCGTACGGTGAGATCGGGTCGGGGGCCATCTCCTCGTTCACAGGCAAGTCGTCGCGAGACCCGTAGATCGAGGAGCTCGAGGAGAAGACCACGCGGCGGACGCCCTCGTCCCGGGCGGCGAGCAATACGTTCAGCGTTCCCTCGACGTTCACGGCGCTCGAGGTGAGCGGGTCCTGCACCGAGCGGGGCACGGAGCCGAGGGCGCCGAGATGGAAGACGAGCTCGGTACCGCGGACGGCTGCGTGGACGCGCTCGTAGCTTCGCAGCTCGCCCTCGATCACCTCGACGTCGGAGACAAGGTTGGCTCTGTTCCCGGTGGAGAAGTTGTCCAGGACGCGGACGGCGTCCCCGCGCGCGACCAGTGCCTGTACCAGGTTGCAGCCGATGAAGCCCGCGCCCCCCGTGACGAGCACGCGGCTACCCACGCTGAGCCTCGGCGACCACGTGGTAGTTGGCGAAGAGCGTCCCGGCACGAGGCTCGCGGGCGCGCGTCGAGTGCCCGTCGATCGCCTCTGCCGTCCGGTTCAGCGCCCAGACGGTCGCGCGCGCCACGGGTCTGAGGTGCGCCCTGCGCAGAGCGAGATCGACGTAGATCCCGACCACCATGCCGACACAGGCGGCCGTGCCCGATGCGGGGATCACGGTCACGGAAGCCCAGTCGCCGTTTTCGTCGAAGAGCCGTTGGAGACCAACATGTGTCCAGCGCCAGTAGTCGTCGGGATTCGGATGGTAGACCTGCACGCCGTGGGTCGAGGCGAGGACGCGACCGCCCGGGGCGACCGCGCGGCGCAGCTCGGCAACCGCACGCCCGGGATTCTCGGCGTGCTCGAGCACCTGCGTGCAGAGCACGAGCTCGAAGCTTCCATCCGGCACGGGCAGTGCTTCCACCGATCCCTCGAGCTCGGCGGACGGGTTGGCCACGTCGACGCCGACGTACTCGTCCGCGTACGGCTCGAAGAAGGGGTAGTACGGCTTCGGCCCGCAGCCGACGTCGAGCACGCGATAGCGGCCGAGGTCGCTTGCAGCCCGAGCGGCCTCCGAGCGGAGCCATGCAGCGAGCGGCGCGCGGACCGCGTACGTGGGCAGGCTGCGAGGAGGATCGCGGTGACCCGCGCCGGGCCAGGGCTCAGGCATCGGTGCGCACTGCTCCCGCCGCGGCTGCGACCGCGAGCCCGAGCGCGACCCAGGTCAGGCCGTCGAGCGGGATGCCCGCGACGAGCCCGAGCGCCGTCCACACGCCCATCGCCACCAGCAGCCAGAGTCCCGCTGCGAGAGCCAGGGTCGCCGTCTCGGGAGGTCCGCGGAGGGCAGGCCGGGCAGCGACGTACAGCCCGGAGACGAAGAGCCAGAGCAGGAGGAGGAGGCCGATCACGCCCAGGTCGGCCAGAGCCTGGACGTAGGCGTTCTGGATTCCCCACGGATGTGCCGGCGAGGGGAACGCCAGCTCGGGTGCGTCGGGAAACTCGCGGTGCGCGTTGGCGAGGTAGGGCTCGTACGTCGCAGGCTCCTTGACCGACGCCTGCCAGCCGGAGCCGGCGACCGGGTGGTCCAGGAAGATGCGCCAGCCGATGTAGGCGAGCAGCGCGCGCTGCACGTAGGTCTGCACGCCGACCTCCTCCTGCTTGTGCCGGACACCGAGGGCCCGCAGGAGCTGGTCGAAGTCCCCACCCCGCTGGAGCAGCACGCCTCCGACCACCGTCGCAGCGACGGCCGCCAGGGCCGCGGCCCGGCGCGCGGAGAGACCGGCTCTCCGCCACGCGACGAGGGCTGCCGCGACGGCGGCGACGGCGAGGCCGATCGCGCCGGCGGTCGAGCCCGACAGGACGAGCCCGATCCACCCCGCGGCACCCGCGGCCAGCGCCACACGGCGGTCGATGCGGCTCGCGGGGCCAAGCGCGATCGCGACGAGCGCCGCCGCCAGTGCCGCACCCGAGAGGGCGGCGAAGTCGTGGTGGCCGAGGAACGAGGGCTGGCGCCGGCCGGCGGGATAGGCGTCGAGGATCCGCCAGCCGAAGAACTGGACGAGCCCAACGGCCGTCGCCGCCACGCTCCACCCCGTCAACCCGACGAGCAGCGTGTCCGCGTCGCCGCGCCTGCGCACGAGCAACGGCACGGCGACGACCAGCAGCGCGTACTCGACGAACTTGAGCGCGGTCGGTAGGTGCGCCTTCCAGGCGTACGGCGTGTCGCCGAGGAGCGGGTAGAAACTCGCGGCGACCACCATCGCGAGCAGGGCAACGGTCGCCAGCCAGACCGGCCCGCCCGAGCGTAACGGCGCGAAGCCCTGACGGAGGCCCGCAAGCAGACCCGCCGCGGCGGCGACGAGCACCGCGAGATCCGAGAGGTCGGCATTCCCGCGGACCCCGCCGAGCGTGAGCGTGACGTCGGGCTGGAAGTCGACGTGCAGGAAGACGAGCGGCAGGCACGCCGCGAGCACGACTCCTCCGAGCGGAACCGCAGACCTGCGAGGCGCGGCCGCCGCGGCGCTCGCGCCGGGCTCGGGCAGCGTTCGGACGGCCACGGGCGGCCACTATACTGGCCGCGTTCGATGCGCCTGCCGCTCCTCTGGCGCCGCTCGGCGACGGCGGCCGGAACCTATCTCTCGGTCCTCTTCGGTTTTCTCGGGACGCTGGTCGTGGCACGCGTGCTCGGGCCGGAGGGCTTCGGTCTGTTCGCCCTCGTGGTGGCGGCGACCAGCTTCTTCCAGACCCTGCTCGACCTGACGGCGGAGGAGGCCCTCGTCAAGTACGGCTACCGCTACGCGGCGGCCGAGGACTGGGGTCGTCTGCAGCGGCTCTTCTCGCGCGCGCTGCAGGTGAAGGTGCTCGGCGGCGCCCTGGCCGCCGTCGCGCTCGTCGGCGCCGCCTTCTTTGCGGACAGAGTGTTCGGAGCCGACGGGCTGAAGGAGCCGATGCTCACCGCCTCGCTGCTGCCGCTTCTCCAGAGCCCGGAAGGGGTGGCCTCGGCCGCTCTGATCGTGCGGGGTCGCTACGACGTGCGCGCCGGCTACCTCGCGCTGGCCATGGCACTGAGGCTGGGCGGGCTCGCGGCCGGCTCGCACTACGGGCTGACCTGGGCGATCGCGGGCATGGTCGTGGCGCAGGCGGTGGCGACGGCGGCGCTCGGCGCAGCGGCACTCGCCGCCTTCCGGCGCTTTCCCGCGGCGCCCAGGACGGCGCTCGGCTCGGATCGCCGGGGCATCCTGCGCTTCGTCTTCCAGTCGAGCGTGGCCACCGGCATCCTCGCGGGACGCGGCGCCCTGACCCCGCTCCTGCTCGGCATGGTGGCCAAGCCGGTGCAGGTCGGGTTCTTCCGCGTCTCCCAGGCGCCCCAGGCCGGCTTCACGGCGCTGACTTCACCTGTTCGGCTGATCCTGCTCACGGAGCAGACGCGCGACTGGGAGGCGGGCGCCGAACACGTCGTCTTCGCCGGGATCAGGCGGTACACCGTCGGCGCAGCCGTGCTAATGGCGGTGATCGTCCCGCCTGTGTACGTGTTCATGCCCGACCTGCTGCGGATCTTCTACGGGCACGACTACGTTGGGGCCACGGACGCGGCGCGCTTGATGCTGCTCTCGGCGGCGGTGCTGGTGGTCAGCGGCTGGTCGAAGTCCTTCCCGGTCTCGATCGGACGGCCCGGGCTGCGCATCCTCGCGCATGGGATCGAGACTGCCGTACTGATCCCGCTCGTAGTCGTGTTCGGCTCTCGTTGGGACGCCGCCGGGGCCGCCGGCGCCGTCCTGGTCTCGAGCGTCGTCTTCACGGCCGTCTGGAGCCTGCTCGTCCTACACATCCGCCGCACCCATCCGCGAGGACCGGCCTCGCCCGCACGCGAGGCGGTGTCCACGTGAAGGTCTTGATCGTCAGCGGGATCTGGCCTCCCGACGTCGGAGGACCCGCGACTCACGCGCCCGAGGTCGCCGTGTTCCTGCGCGGACGGGGCCACGAGGTCGAGGTGGTGACGACCGCCGATCGCGAGCCGGCACCCGAGGCCTATCCCGTCCACTGGGTCGACCGGGCCACGACGATCGGTCTGCGGCATGCCAGGACAGCTCTCCTCATCCGAAAGCGTGGAGCACTGTCGGATGTGCTCTACACGACGGGAATGTTCGGCCGCAGCGCCGCCGGCTCGCGGCTCGCGAAGCGCCCCTACGTGGTCAAGCTGACCGCCGACCCGGCGTACGAGCGCTCGCGGCGGCGGGGATTCTTCTCGGGAAGCCTCGAGCAGTTCCAGCGCGGAGGCGGGGGGCATCGCTCGGCGGTGCTGCGCACAGCGAGAGACGCCGAGCTCGGGCACGCGGCGCACGTCCTCTGCCCGAGCGAGTACCTGTGCCGGTTGGCGCTCGGCTGGGGCCTGCCCCCCGAGCGCGTGAGCCTGCTCCCCAACCCGATGCCGGCCGTGCCCCGCCTACCCGACCGCGAGGTGCTGCGTGAGCGACTCGGCCTGCACGGCGCCACGCTCGCCTTCGCCGGGCGCCTCACGCGCCAGAAGGCCCTGGACGTGGCGCTCGAGGCGCTCGTGCTCTCGGACCGGGTCTCGCTCGTCGTCGCCGGGGAGGGCGACGAGCGCGCTGCTCTCGAGCGCCGGGCGCAGGAGCTCCGGCTGGGCGGTCGCGTCCGCTTTCTCGGCCCGCTACCGCGTGAGCGCGTGCTCGAGCTCTTCAGCGCCGCGGACGCCCTGCTGCTCTCCTCGGCCTGGGAGAACTTCCCGCACACCGTGGTCGAGGCCCTCGCGGTCGGGACGCCGGTGCTGGCCACGAGCGCCGGGGGCGTCGGCGAGGTGGTCGAGCACGAGCGCAACGGCCTGCTCGTCGAGCCCGGAGACGCAGACGCCCTTGCTCGGGCGATGAACCGGTACTTCGCCGACGAGGGCCTGCGGACGCGCTTGCGGGAGCATGCTGCGCCTTCGGTCGCCGAGTACGCGCCGGGGCGTGTGTACGGGCGGCTGGAAGAGATCCTCGAGAGTGCCGCCGGATGAGCAAGCCGAGGCTCCTCATGGCCGCCCGGACGCGCTATCGCCTCCCCCTCGACGAGAGCGTGGAGCGCAAGTTCGACGCGCTCGAGCGGCTGTTCGACCTGCGCGTGCTGGGGACGGCGCTTCCGGGCTCTCCGACGCAGAACGGTCTCTTCCGGCTTCAGCGACCCTCCCGGCCGCGGAAGCTGGACGGTGCCCGCTTCTTCCTCACGCTGCCCTTCAGGATCGCCCGCGAGGTGCGGGAGTTCCGGCCGGACGCCGTGCTCGTCCAGGGCGCGCACGAGACCGCTGCGGCCCTGCTGGGCCGGCGGCTCGCGCGCACGCACACACCCGTCGTAGCGGACGTGCACGGCGACTGGCGCACGGCGACGCGCCTCTACGGCTCTCCTGCGCGGCGCCTGCTCAACCCGCTCGCCGACCGGGTGGCGACGCATGCCGTCCGCAAGGCCGACGCTGTGCGCACGGTCTCGGACTACACGACGGGCCTCGTGCGCGAGCTCGGCATCGAGCCTGCGGCGGTCTTCCCGGCCTTCATGGACCTCGAGCCCTTCCTCGGTGCCCCACTGCCGCTGCCCGAGCAGCCCTCGGCGCTCTTCGTCGGCGTGCTCGAGCACTACAAGGACATCGACGGCCTGTCCGAGGCATGGCGTCTGGCCGCACCGTGGTTACCCGGCGTGGTGCTCCGAATCGTCGGCAAGGGCACGCGCCGGCATGTCGTTGAGCAGCTCGTCTCCGACCTTCCCGGGCAGGCAGAGTGGATGCCCGAGCTCGCGACGGCCGAGATCGCGGCGGCGCTGGACCGGGCGACCGTGCTCGTCCTCCCCTCCCGCTCGGAGGGCATGGGCCGCGTGCTCGTGGAGGCGCTCTGCCGCGGGAGAGGTGTCGTCGCCACGCGGGTCGGCGGGATTCGCGACCTGATCGCCGACGGCACGAACGGGATCCTGGTGGAACCTCGCGACCCGGCCGCGCTTGCCGAGGCGGTCGTTCGGGCGCTCTCGGATCGCGAGCTCGCCGAGCGGCTGGCGGCGGCGGCGAGACCGAGCGTGGAACCCTGGCTCGCGACTCCGGAGGAGTACGCGGAGCGCATGCTCTCGCTCGTCCGCGCCCTACACTAATCGCGTGCGCGCCGACCAGCTCAAGCAGGCCCTCAAGAACGGCGTCTACCGTGCGCTCGGGGAGACGGCGACCGGCGTCGGCGCGGTCAACGGCGGCTCCGAGCGTGCGCTGGTCGTGCTCATGTACCACAAGGTCAACGACACGCTCGGGAACTCGGTGACCGTCCCGGTCTCCCTCTTCGACGAGCAGATGGCGCAGCTGGGGGAGCTGGGCTATACACCGGTGGGCCTCGACGACGTGCTCGACTACTTCCTACGCGGCGTGCCGCTCCCGGAGCACGCGGTGCTGATCACGTTCGACGACGGCTACCTGGACAACCTCGAGAATGCCGTCCCGATTCTGCGCCGCTACGGCTACCCGGCCGTCCTGTTCGTGCCGATCGGCTACGTGGGCGACCCGCGCCCGCTGCCGCACGACGAGCACCTCGCGGGCCACGGCGTCCTGAACCACACGGTGGACTGGGAGCAGCTGCGCGAGCTCGAGGGCTCGGGCGTTCGCGTCGAGTCCCACGGCATCGGCCACCGGCCGCTCGCCGACCTCGAGCTCGACGAGGCCACCCGCGAGGTCACCCTCTCCAAGCTGCGGCTCGAGGAGCGGCTCGGCCGCCCGGTGCGCGCCTTCGCGTACGTAAAGGGATCGGAGGCCCACTACCGGCCGGTCCACCTGAGCCTGCTTCGACAGGCAGGCTACGACCTCGCGTTCACATCGGTCTCCGGCGCGAACGGCCCGCACACCGACCCGTTCCAGCTCCACCGCTACAACGTCGAGCCGTATCCGACGCGCACGTTCGAGCTGGTGCTCTCCGGGGCCTGCGACCTGATCGCGCTCAAGGACACGGTGGCTGGCACGCACGCCCGGCGCTGGTTCAACGCCGCGCTGGGCACTTCCACGAAGTGACCCTCACGTCCCTGGCCGGCGGCGTCTCCCGCCGGGCGAAGCCCGGCTTCGCCGACCGCCTGACGCCGCTGGCGGCGGGATCCTGCGCTCGCGCCGCTCGGCCGTACCTCGAAGTACTGTCCTCGCGTTGCTCGCTTGCCTCCCTGGCCAGCGACGCCCCAGCAACGTGAGGAGCGACTATGAGCTCCGGGCTTATGAGCCGGAGCACAAGCAGGACTACCTCGGCCTCCTGCGCGAGGCGTGGGGCGAGGGGGCGATGAGCGAGGCCGAGTTCGACTGGTGGTTCGACGGCAACCCCGCCGGCAGCCTGCGTTCGGTGGCCATGCTGGACGGCCAGGTCGTGGGAGTGGCCGGCCACAGCTTCCATCGCATGGTCCTCGGCGGCGAGGAGCGCGTCGCGACCTTCTCCGTGCATGCGACCACCCATGCGTCTGCGCGCGGCCGGGGCATCTTCGCCGCGCTGGAGGGCAAACACGAGCAGGAGGCGACCGAGCGGGGAGTGGCGGTCGTGCTCGCCTTCGCCAGCGCTCCCACCGCGCCGATCTTCCTCGGGCCGCTCGGCTGGGCCGAGATTGCGCGGCTGCGAGTCTGGGCCCGGCCGCTGCTCCGGCCGAAGGCCGGCGAGGCGAGTCCGGCGCTCGAGGTCTCCGGGGACGCTGCGGCCGCCTGGCCGAACCACGTGATCCGAGACGACACCTTCCTCCGCTGGCGCTACCTCGACTCGCCCAAGGGCTACCGCGCCGTCTCCTCGTCTCGCGGGTACGCCGTCGTCGGGCGCAAGCGCCGTGGGCAGCGCACAGCGGCGACCGTCGTGGACCTCGTCGGCGAAGGAGTCCTACGAGCGGCCCTCGCCCAGGCGGGCGGGTGCCGGATCGCGCTGGCGCTGCCCGCACGCGGGCAGCGGGCCATGTTCGCCTCGCTCGGGTTCGCCCCCACCACCTACACCCTGCATTTCATCGGCAAGCCACTCGCGGGAGCTCTTGACACCGACCCGCGCGCGTGGCGGTTCACGCTCGGCGATACGGACTTCTTTTGAGGTACCCATGCGCCTGATCTTCATCACGCAACAGGTCGACCCGGGCCACCCGGCACTGGCGGCGACGGTGCCGAAGATCCGCGCCCTGGCGGAGCGCTGCGAGGAGGTGATCGTCCTGGCCGACCGCGTGCTCCCGGGCGTGCTGCCCGCGAACTGCCGCTCGGTCAGCTTCGCCTCGCGCGCCCGTCCCGGCCGGGGGCTGCGCTTCGAGACCGCGCTCGGGCGCGAGCTGGCGCGGGGACCGCGGCGGACGGCCGTGCTCGCCCACATGTGCCCGATCTACGCCGTCCTGGCCGCGCCGATCGCAAGGCCACTGGGCGTGCCGGTGCTCCTCTGGTTCACGCACTGGAAGGCAACGCGAACCCTGCGCCTCGCGGAGCGCCTGTCCAGCCGCGTGCTCACGGTCGATCCCCGCTCGTTTCCGCTCGACTCGAAGAAGGTGGAGGCGATCGGCCACGGCATCGACCTGGAGGAGTTCGCTGCGGCTCCGCCCGTCCGTCGCGACGGCGACTTCCGCGCCGTCGCCCTCGGGCGGTACTCGCAGGCCAAGGGCCTGGAGACGGTGATCCGGGCGGTTCGGTTTGCCGGCGACGGCGGGCTCGAGCTGCGCCTGGAGGTCTTCGGGCCGGCGTTGAATGCCGCCGAGCGCTCTCACCGTTCCGAGCTGGAGCGGCTCGTGGCGGAGCTCGGGCTCGAGAAGCGCGTCGCCCTCAGGCATGCGGTTCTCCGCTCGGAGGTGCCGGAGGTGCTCGAGCGTGCCGACGTGCTCGTGAACAACATGGAGGCGGGTGCCCCGGACAAGGTCGTCTACGAGGCTGCGGCCAGCGCGCGGCCCGTTCTCGCCTCGAACCCGGTCTTCGACAAGCTCTTCGCCGGGCTGCCGCTGCCACTCGCGTTCGCCCGCGAGGATCCCCGGGAGCTCGCCGAGCGGCTGGCCGCGCTCGCAGCCATGTCGCCGGAAGGGCGGGACGCGATCGGAAGGGAGCTTCGAGAACGCGTCGCCACCGGCCATTCCGTCGGCCGGTGGGCCGACCGTATCCTTCAGGCCGCGCAGTCATGAACGACGTCAGCGTCCTGCATCTGCAGAAGGTGGCCGGCATCTCGGGCTCCGAGGCCCATCTACTCTCGCTGCTGCCCAGGCTGCGCGAGCGGGGCTGGAATGTCCGCCTCCTGATGCTGCACGAGAACGAGCCGGGAGCATGGGACTTCGCGCGCGAGATGACTACGCGTGGCGTCCCGCTGGATGCCATTCCGCTGCGCGCAGACGTCGATCCAGTGGCCTTCCTGCGGCTCGCCGGGTACCTCGCCCGTCACCGGCCGGACATCCTGCACACCCACCTGGTGCATGCCGACGCATACGGACAGATCGCCGGCACGCTCGCCCGAGTGCCGGTGCGGGTCTCCACGAAGCACGGCTTCAACGAGTTCCGCGAAGGCCGGCTCTTCGCGTTCGGCGACCGCAGCGTCGCCGGCCTCGCGCACGTGCACATCGCGATCTCCCGCGGCCTGGCCCGTTACCTCGCCGATACCGAGGGCTTCGACGAGGCCGGCTTCGAGGTCGTGCACTACGGCATCGCGCCGCGCGGCGATCCGGTGCCCTATGCGGGAGAGCGGCCGCGTCTGCTCTGCGTGGGGAGATTGATCCCGATCAAGGGCCACATCGTCCTCCTGCGTGCGTTCGCGGAGGCGAAGCAGCAGATCCCGGCGCTCGAGCTCGACGTGGCCGGGAGGGGGCCGATGGAGCCGGCGCTGCGGGCGCTCGCCCGCGAGCTCGGCGTCATCGACTCGGTGCGCTTCCTCGGCTACGTGTCGCCGATTCAGGAAGCGATCGAGCGCTCGGCGATCGTCGTCGTGCCCTCGATGGGCGAGGGCTTCGGCATGGTGGCGCTCGAGGCCATGGAGCGTGCTCGGCCGGTGATCGCCGCCGCCGTCGGAGGACTGGGGGAGCTCGTGCGCGACGGTGAGACCGGCCGGCTCGTGGCCCCGGGAGAGCCCGAGCCGCTGGCCTCGGCGATCGTCGAGCTGGCGGGCGATCTCGACCGGGCCGCCCTGATGGGGCAGGCAGGCAGGTTCCGCGCGCTGGCCGAGTTCCTGGAGGAGCGCTGCACCGACCGTACCGAGATCCTCTACAGGGAGTCACTGAACGGCCTGAACGGCCGCTACCCGGCCAGCGCCCGCTCGTAGACGGCGATCGTCTCCTCGGCCATGCGGGCGACGGAGAACGCCGAGCGGGCCCGCTCGAGTCCCGCACGGCCGAGAGCCTCGGCTCGGGCCGGGTCGGCCAGGAGCGAGGAGACGGCCTCTCCAAGCCGCTCGGGATCGTCGGGCGGCACGAGCAGGCCGGTCTCTCCGCCGGCCACTATCTCCGGCGCGGACGAGACGGAGCTCGCCACGACGGCCTTCGCCGCCAGCATCGCCTCTAGCAAGGCGAGCCCAAAACCCTCCCAGCGCACGGGATGCACGACGAGCTCGGCCCGCCGGTACCAGGCCGCCACGTCCCCCACCCGGCCCGGGAGGTAGACGCCCTCGCCGGCCAGCTCGACGCGCTGTGGCCCTTCGCCGAGCACGACGAGGACGGCTTCCGGATGAGCCGCCCGGATCGCGGGGAGCGCGCGGACGGCCACGTCGACGCCCTTCTGCGGCACCAGCCTCCCGACGCACAGGAGTACTCGCGCGCCTTCGGGCAGCCCGAGCGCGGGATTCTCGCCCCAGGGCGACGGGAGCTCGTCGAGACCGTAGCGGACGACCTCGACCTTCTCCTGAGGCAGCCCGACCTGCTCGACCGTGAAGCGGCGCAACGACTCGGAGATCGCGATCAGGCGCGAGGCGCGCCGGGCCAGTAGGCCCTCGAGCGAGCGGAAGGCCGGGGTGACCCGGAACGGATCGTCGTTGTGCTTGGTCGAGACGAGGCGTGTGCCCGGCACGAGGGCGCCGTAGACGTCGGCATGGACGAGGTGCGTATGGACGAGATCGGGGCTGCGGCCGAAGACCGCGCGCGCGATGCGGAAGGGCAGCGCCGGGCTTACGTCACGCTTGGAGGGAAGACGCTCGAACGGGATTCCCGCGGCGCCGAGGGCCTCGTAGAACGGCTCCGGAGCGGCCCCGGTGTGGTCGAGCCCGAGGAACGAGACCTCGATTCCGCGTTCGGCCAGCGCCGGCAGGAGCGTGAGCAGGTGCCGCTCCGACCCGCCGATCCCCCCGATCCGATGGACGTGGACGATTTTCACGCCACTGGCCTCCTTCGGCTCGAGACCGGCCAAGCCGGCCTCGGCCGAAGGCTGACGTCGCTGGCTGCAGAATGCGTCGCTCGCGTCGCTCGGCCGTAGGTCTGTCTACTGTCCTTCGCGCCGCTCGCTCGCCTCCTTTGCCAGCAACGCCCCAGTGACGTGAAGGCGCGCACTAGGGCTCGCGCGCGGCCCTCGTCATCGGGGCGAGCGGCTCGCCCGCCGGCTGCTGTGCCTCCACGTGCGTGCGCTGCCAGAGCTCGAGCATGAGCAGGCACCAGAGCCGGTGACCGTGGTCGGCGCGGCCGGAGGCGTGCTCCTGCAGCAGGCGCTCGACCACCGCGGGCCGAAGCTGTCCCCGCCGGCGGCTGCGCTCGTCGAGCAGCACGTCTGCGGCCGGCTCGCGTAGCTCGCCCCGAAACCACGCGGAGAGGGGGACCCCGAACCCGGTCTTTCGTCGCGATGCCACCTCCGATGGGAGGTCGGCCGCGAAGGCCCGGCGCAGGGCTGCCTTGCCGCGCAGGCGCACGGGGTGGTCGAGGGAGACACCAAGCTCGAGCACCTGGTGATCGAGAAGGGGCGAGCGAAGCTCCAGCGAGTGCGCCATCGAGGCGATGTCGGCCTTGAGCAGCAGGTCGTCGGGCAGGTAGGTCTCGATGTCCAGCTCCTGCAGACCCGCGATGCCGGGCCGCTGGGGTTGGAGCTGGAGCGCGGCGGGGTGGACGAAGTCCGGCTCCCACAGCTGGGCCCGCAGCTCGAGCGGAAAGACCTCCATCAGGCGTGCGTAGCGGCGCTCGCGCGGGAGAGCGGCCGCCTCCAGCAGGCGTGCGGCACGGGTGGCCGGGGAGCGCGGCTCGCCCGAGAGCCTGCGAAGCGCGCGCGCCGCAGCCTTCCTGCCGGGAACGCGGAGCTTCGCGGCCAACTCATGGGCGACGTAGCGCTCGTAGCCTGCGAAGCCCTCGTCGCCGCCGTCACCGGTCAGCGCGACCGTGACCTGCCGTCGCGCCGCCTCGCAGATCAGATAGAGCGGCAGCGCCGCGTCGTCGCCGAGCGGCTCGTCGTAGGCCGCTGCCAGGCGATCCAGCGTGGCGGCGACGTCCGGCTCGAGGACGAGCTCCTCATGGTCCGTGCCGTAGCGCTGGGCGACGGCCCGCGCATAGGCGCGCTCGTCGTAGCGCGCGTCGCCGAAGCCGACCGTGAACGTCTTCACGGGCCCCGACTGCGCCTGCGCCATGCAGGCGACGACGATGCTCGAGTCGATGCCACCCGAGAGGAGCGCGCCGAGCGGCACGTCTGCGATCAGCCTCCTGCGGACAGCTGCCGTCACCGCCTCGCGCACGTCCGTGATGGACGGCGGCTCGGAGCGAGCCTCGAGCCGCCAGTACGGCTCCACCCGGACGGTGCCGTTCTCGGCCACGAGCACGTGCCCGGGACGGAGCTTCTCCACCAAGCGCAGGGCGGTGCGTGGAGCGGGCACGTACTGCAGCGCGAGGAAGGCGTCGAGCATGGCGGGGTCGGGCTCACGGCGCAGGCCGGGCAGACGCAGCAGCGCCTTGAGCTCGGACGCGAAGGCGAGAGTGCCGTCCGGCAGGTGCGTCCAGAGCAGCGGCTTCTTGCCCACGCGGTCGCGGGCGAGGACGAGCCGTTCCCGCGAGGCATCCCACAGCGCGAGCGCGAACATCCCGGAGAGCCGCTCGACGAAGCCGGGGCCGTGCTCCTCGTAGAGATGGGGGATGACCGGCGTGTCGCCGGTGCCTCGAACGTCGTGGCCCTTCGCGGCCAGCTCATCGCGCAGTTTGGGGAAGTTGTAGAGCTCGCCGTTGAACACGGTGACGACGTCGCCGGCCTCGTTCGCCACCGGCTGCGAGCCCGTGACGAGGTCGATCACCTGCAGGCGCCGGTTGCCGACCACGCAACGCCCGAAGGCGTCCACCGAGCCCTCGTCGGGGCCTCGGTGCACGAGCGCCGCGTTCATGCGCTCGACCAGGGCGGGGTCGGGGGCGCCGGAGGGAGCGAGCAGCCCGCAGATCCCGCACATGGCGCGTCACTGTAGCCGCGGCGGGGGCGCGCCACACCCTAGGCCGGGTCCACGTGCTCGATCTGGTCTGATTCGGGGCATGGAGCCGTGTGCCGTCGTGTCGTGTCACCTCGAGCGGCCCCTCGACGACGAGTGCTGGGAGCGGTTTTCCGCGTTGCAACACAACGTCCCGGGAGGGTTCCGCATCGCGGCGCTCATGCGACCGCCCGACCCAGAAGCCGGCGAGGACGAGGAACGCTGGCTGGGACGCGCCCGGCAGGCAGCCTCGCGCGGGCCGCTGGGCCACCACACCCATTTCGTCTCGCCGGGGACTGCGCGGCCGCCAACGCAGGGTCCGGAGCATGCCGAGCGGGTGCGCCGCGAGACGACCTGGCTGCGCGACCAGGGACTTGTGCCACGGCTCTTCTGCGGCGGCGGCTGGTACGTGGACGAGCCGATCGCCCAGGCGCTCGCCGAGCTCGACTACACGGACTGCACGGCGACCGCCTTCAGGCCCTCGTACCTGGCGGACGGCGCACCGCGTCTCCAGCTGGCCGCACCCGCGTGGCTCGTCCTGGGGAGCGGCCTCCGCCTGCTGGAGCTGCCGGCGACGCATTCCCTCGGCATGGGGCTGCGCGCTGCACTCGACCCCGCGCCGCTGCCCGAGGTCGTCCACGTGTACTTCCACGACAGGGATCTGCTCTCAGCCTCCCGTCGCCTGGCGCTCGTGGTCGCGCTCCGGGCGCTCGCGCGACGCCGACGCCCCACCGACCTCGAGTGCCTCGCCGGCCAGGTCTCGACAGGGGCTCGCGAGGTTCCGTTCGCGCTCGAGGGGGCGGTACCAGGCTCAGTACCTGGTGCCGAGCCTGGTCCTGAACCTGGTACCGAGAGAGGTGGTGGCGACGAAGGCGAGTAACATGGATCGCTCCGTGGCAACGCAGCCTGCTCCACCGGCGGACAAACCGCTTCCCGCCGAGGAGCGCCCGTCGCCTGCGCCACTGGGCGACATCCGCTCCGGGACTCCGTACGTCCTCTCGCCCATGAAGGGGCGACTGGTGCTGATCCGGGTGGTCAGCGCCGTCTGCCTTGCCGCCCTCGATCTCTGCGGGCTGACGATCGCGCTCTACTCTGCGCTCGCGCTGCGCGAGGTCTACTACGGCAATTCGCCGATCCTCTGGGGCATCCTCTGGCGCGACGCGCTCCCGGACTACCTGCCCTTCGTTGCGCTGGTCATGGTGCTCGTTTTCTGGCAGGCGGGGTTGTACGCGCCCCGCGAGCAGCGGGCCGGCTTCGGCCGCGTGGTCTCCTCGCTCGTGATCGTCGCCTTGCTCACGCTGGCGTTCGGGCTCGGCACCGGGCACGATTTCTCGACCTTCGGGCTCATCCCCACGACGCTCGTCCTGAGCGCGGTTCTGATCGGGCTCTTCCGGGCGAGCTACGATGTGTGCACCCGCGAGGTCCTGCGGGTGCTCGGCGTGCGCCGCAGGGCGATCATCGCCGGCGAGGACGAGCACCTGCTGCATCTCTACCGGATGCTGGGTGAGGGTCGGGGCGGGATCGACTACGAGTTCGTCGGCGCCGTGGCCGCGTCGCCGGGGGGGGTGGACTTGCCGGTCCTCGGACAGATCAGCGACCTGCGGGCGATCCTGGCCGAGCATCAGGTCGACGAGCTCGTGGTCACGGACTCCGACTTCTCGGAGCGCGACCTCCTCGAGATGGTCGAGCAGGCGCACCGCTCGGGGGTCAAGGTGCGGATCGCCCCGAAGACGACCGAGCTCCTGACGCAGCGCGCCGAGTACGTACCGGGACAAGGAGCCCCGCTCTTCGAGCTGCGCCCGCCCGTCTTCATGGGGGCGGACTGGGCTCTCAAACGAGGCTTCGACCTGGTCGTCGCGAGCGCGATGATCCTTGTCGGGCTTCCGCTCTGGCTCACCATCGCAGGGGCGATCAAGCTGACCTCACGCGGGCCGGTCTTCTACCGGGACCGGCGAGTGGGGCTAGGCGAGCAGGAGTTCGGGATGCTCAAGTTCCGGACGATGCACGTCGACGCGCCCGAGCAGCAGGCGGAGCTCGAGGCCGCGAACGAGGCCGAGGGGGCGCTGTTCAAGATCCGAGAGGATCCGCGCGTCACCGGTGTCGGCAGCCTCCTGCGCCGCTTCTCGCTCGACGAGATCCCCAACGTCTGGAACGTGCTGCGCGGCCAGATGAGCCTCGTCGGGCCGCGACCGCTGCCGATCCGGGACTACGAGTTGCTCGAGCCCTGGCACCGCAAGCGCTACCTCGTGCTCCCTGGCATGACGGGGCTGTGGCAGATCTCGGGCCGATCGAACCTCTCCTTCGACGACCTGGTCCGGCTCGACTTCTATTACCTCGACAACTGGTCGATCTGGCTCGACATCTCGATCCTGGCCAAGACCATTCCCGCCGTCATGGCCCAGCGCGGCGCGTACTAGCCCTCGCACCCCGGACGGCGACGGCTATCGCCGGGCGAAGGCCCGCCTTCGCCGTTCGGGGTGCGAGGGCTGAGGCTTCGGCGGCACTCCGCCGTATCTCCGCCCCGTCAGGATTCTGTAAACGGCGCGGGCGCGCGCGGGCCCCTTCGCCATACTGAGCGGCCAGTGAGCGCCCGCGCCCCGAAGATCCTTGCCGTCCTACATGGGGGAAACCATGGTTCCCCTTTGGGCCCCCTTCTTCGGGTCCCAACAGAGGCGCAGTCGTGAGTGTCCGCGCCCCGAAGATCCTCGCCGTCGCGTCAGCGGTCGACCTCGACTTCCGGTACGGCTGTACTCCGGCCTGGTGGCAGCTCTGGAAAGGGCTGCACGAGGTGGGCTGCGATCTGATCGTGACTCCGTACCGCGGGCGGGCGGTGGAAGCGCCCTGGTGGCGGACGGAGCCAAATCCCTGCTACCGCGAAGGCGAGCTCTTCTCCAAGGCTCGCGACCTCGGCGCCAGGATCAAGGGCGACACGCACCTGCGCCGAGCGGAAGAGCACCCGCCGGACACGGCCACGGACAAGGTCGTCCGCGAGGTGATCTGGCGCTGGGTGACGCCACGCTGGCAGCGCCACCTCGAGCGGATCCTGGCGCGCGAGCGCGACGTCGACGCGGTGATCGTCTTCACCGTCCCCATGAGCCATCTCCGCGGAATCCCGCAGCGGCTTCGCGATCGCTTCGGCGTCCCGGTCGTCTTCTACGACGGCGACGTGCCCATGAGCCTGCCCGAGTTCGGGGGCATGGACACGGGCTTCAACTACTACCACGGCGCGGATCCGTCGGAGTACGACCTCGTGGTCTCGAACTCGGAGGGCGGCCTCGAACGTCTGCGGGAGCTGGGGGCCCGGCGGGCGGAGGCGGTGTTCTGGGGGGCCGATCCGGAGCTCTTCCAGCCGCTCGCGGTCGACAAGCGAGTCGATGTCTTCTTCTACGGTTACGGCGACAAGTTCCGGCGGGAGTGGATGCAGGCGATGGTGGGAGAGCCGAGCCGCCGCCTTCCACACGCCGACTTCGTCCTCGGCGGCCGCGACTTCCGGGGAGACGTGGGCGCCGCGCGGCTGGCCGGCGACGTGCCCTTCAACGTCTTCGGCCGGGCGATCTCGGAGGCGCGCGTCAACCTGAACATGACGCGCCGAGCGCACGCCAGCGTCCAGGCCTCGTCGACTGCCAGGCCGTTCGAGCTGGCCATGGCCGGCGCGGCCATCGTCTCGAATCCCTGCGAGGGCATCGAGCGCTGGCTCGATCCCGGTCGGGAGCTGCTGGTCGTCCACGACGCCGACGAGGCGGTCGCGGCCTATGAGGAGCTTCTTGACGATCCTGCGCGGGTGGAGGAGCTAGGTCGTGCCGCCCGCGAACGGGCGCTGGACGAGCACACGTACGTCCATCGGGCGCGACGCCTGCTGGAGCTCGTCGGGCTTTCCACTCCTGCGACGGTGGGCGCATGAGCGAGGTCATAGTCCCGGCGCGTAGCGCTCGGGACCCCCGGCTCGCCGCGCTCAGGCGGGTCGCCGTCGTCCCCGCCTACAACGAGGAAGCCAGCATCGGCCGGGTGATCGACGAGATTCGTGGCTTCGATCCCGACTTCGAGATCGTGGTGGTCGACGACGGCTCGGTGGACGGCACTGCCCGGGTGGCCGAGGGCCGGGGCGCCCGAGTCCTGCGGCTCCCGTTCAACCTTGGCATCGGCGGGGCCGTCCAGACGGGCTTCCGCTACGCCTACGAGCACGATTTCCAGCTGGCGGTGCGGGTCGACGGGGACGGCCAGCACGATGCCTCGGAGCTCTCCGCCCTGCTCGGGCCGGTGCTGGCCGGAGAGGCCGACATCGCCGTCGGCTCACGCTTCAGCAGCGCGGACGGCTACCGGTCGTCGCGCTCCAGGCGCCTGGGAATCCGCATTCTCGCCTCAGTCGTCTCCGCGCTCGTGCGCCAGCGCGTAACCGATCCGACCTCGGGCTTCCAGGCGCTCAACAGGCACGCGATCGATCTCTTCGCCGCCGACTATCCGCACGACTACCCCGAGGTCGAGGCCACCGTCCTCGTCGCGAGGCACCGGCTGCGTCGCTGTGAGGTACCAGCGGCCATGCGTGAACGGTCGTCGGGCCGCTCGTCGATCGGGGCTGTCCACGCTGCCTACTACATGGCGAAGGTGCTGCTGGCGCTGTTTGTGGGCCTCTTCCGGCGCGACGTCCCGGCGCGAGAGCAATGACTCCGCTGACTGTCTCCATCGCCGGCGCGATCGCCTCCGTGCTGCTCGTGCTCGTCGTGCTGGAGCTGATCCGCAAGCGCCGGCTCAAGGAGCGCTACGCTCTGCTCTGGCTCGTCACAGGCCTCGTCCTGCTCGTCCTGTCCGCATGGCGTGGCGGCCTGAACACGATCGCAGGCTGGGTCGGGATCGAGACCTACCCGCCGGCCGTCCTCTTCGCGGTCGCGACCCTCTTCATCCTGCTCGTGCTGCTCGACTACTCCACGGTGATCTCGAAGCTCGCCGACCAGAACACGGTGCTGGCGCAACGCCTCGCCCTGCTCGAGGAGGAGGTCAGGACCGAGCGGCCAGATAGAGCGTGACGCCGTCGTTCTCCAGGTGTCGCGGGAAGCGCGCCCGTAGGGCGGCGATCAGATCGGGCTTCAGCCGGTAGTTGCGGCCGACGAGCACCGCGTGAACGCGCCGGCGCCTGAGCACGGCGAGAATCTCCTCCGTCGTCTGCGTCCCCGAGAGCAGGCGGCCGTACGAGGAGTCGATCAGCTCGCCGGGTATCCGGCGGCCGGCGAGATAGGGGACGATCGGCAGGTCGGTGGCCACGAGGTCCGCCGGAGCCGTCCTGGTCCTGATCGCGTTTACTGCCCAGCGCACCTCCGCCGGCTCGGGCAGGGCGTTGCGGGCCAGCCGGCGGTGCTCCTGCACGAAGCCGGCTGCGACGGCCGCGGCGAGCAGGGTCGCGCCGGCGGCGAGAACCGGGCGCGGAAGACGACGCAGCCCGGCCCCGAAGCCGGCCCCTGCAGTCACTGCGAGCGCGGTCGCCAGCAGCACGAGATGGTGGTCGAGCAGGGGCCGCTGGTAGAGGAGGAAGGCGCCGGAGGCGACAATCCAGGCTCCGAGCGCCGCGGTCTCGAGGCTTGGGACCAGCACCGCCGCCAACACGATCCCGACCGGGATGAGCAGGCCGGCAGGCGTGTGCCAGTCGAGCGGGTGGAGGAGCACACGGTGGACGTTGTCACCGAAGCTGCCGAGCGACTGGGCGTTGCGGTGCTCCACGACGACGCTGTCGTACAGGTCGCCGAGCGCATAGGCGTAGCGGATCGCGAGCGCGGCGGCGACCGCCAGCGCGCCGCCGGCGAAGGCGAGGAGCTTCCCCCGAGTGCGCCGCACCAGGAGCAACACTGCGAGCGGCGCCGCGACCGGAACCGCCAGCAGCTTGACGGAGACGGCGGCCGCGGCCAGCGCTCCCGAGGCGGCTGCGTGCCAGGGAGCGGCGCGCCTTCCGATCAGGAGCGCGATGGCGCCCAGCGCCAGCACCGTCGAGAGCGTGTCCGCCTCGACCTGGGCTGCCTGGGCCGGGTACGGGGCTGCGACGGCGACCAATCCGGCGGCCGCCAGCCCGCCGGCAGTCCCCGAAACAACCCGGCCCACGACGAACGCAGCCGCCACTCCTGCCAGCGCGACCAGCAAGAAGCCGACCCTGACGTCGGCGACGCTGGATCCGAAAACGAAACGAAACGCCTGGAGCAGCACGTAGAAGCCCGGGGGCTGCGGTATGTCCACGACCGTCCCCAGCGCCTGACCGTGCCGCAGGGCGTCGAGGGAGGCCAGGTAGACGCCCTCGTCGAAGTTCGCCCGCGTGTGCAGGCTGCGCGCGAACACGATCCCGGCGAGCGCGAGCAGGCCCGCCAGCGCGAGCAGCTCGAGCCCGACTCGGCGTTGCCGCGGAAAGTGGGGTTCGCTTACGCGTCGCACTTTCCGCGGGTCTGTGAGATCAACGCAGGACCACCGGCTACCGAACCGTGACCGTGACGGGCCGGCTGACGAGGAAGACATCGCCGAGCTTGGGATCGTCGCGGTAATTGGCGGCGACCCCGATGCGATACGTCCAGGTGCCGGGCCCGGGTCGGTCCGCGGCCGTTGTTCGCCGGACTGCCTCGAGCGGCACGGTATTGATGAGGCATTCGTCGGCTGCCCCGGGCCGAAACTCGCACGCCACGTCGCTCGGGCCGGGGGCGCGGGAGAGCCGGTAGAAGACCGATGTTCCCGCGCCCCCGCTCGGCCGCCAGCGCAGGTGCACCGCTCGACCGCTCACGTCGGCCTCCAGAGCCAGCTTGCCGTCAACGAGCGTGGCGATCCGATGGATCTGGATCGATTGGCGGGGGCCCTTCAGCGGACTGACCGGGGCCACGGCCACGAGCGGAACGAGCCCGAACACGACGGCCGCGACGGCAACAACCTTCCACGACAGCGGCCGGGGAGCGGGCGGGTGAAACCGATCGGCCAGACGGGGCCCGACGCGCGGGATCAGCACGGGCAGGGCCGCGAGCATGAGCAGCAGGGCCGGCGCCGCCGGCATCAGGAAGCGGAAGAACGAGCCGCTCTCGACCGACGCGTTGTCGGACGAGCCCTTGAGCACGACGAAGCTCCAGAACCACAGCGACAGGAAGACCGCCGTCGGCCACGAGCGGCGGGCGACCGCGATCGCGCCGACGGCCGGCGCCACCTCGAGGACGCGCAGGCTGAAGAAGAACTCCGCCAGCTGCTGCTGGTTGACGTGGAGCTGGTGCCAGTTGATGTGGACGTAGCGGTGGTAGGACTCGAGCAGCGTGTCGCCGCCCAGGGCCATTCGCGTCTCTTGGTAGGCGAAGGCGGGGACGTAGCCGAAGCCGCGGTACTTCCACAGAGCCAGCGCGCCGAGCGCGGGCAGGAGGCCGATGCCGAACGCGACAGCCTCGCGCCAGCGGCGCGCGAGGAGCAGGAGGACGGCGAGAGCAGGCGGCCAGATCAGGTTCGACGGCTTCATCCCCGCCGAGAGCCCGGCGACGAGGCCGGCGACGAGCGCCGTGGCCGGGTCCCGGCTCTGGACGGCGCGTACCCCCAGTGCCGCGGCGACGAGGAGAAGGACCAGAGACGGATAGTCGGCCATGGCCGTCAGACCCAGGGGGTGGGGCAGAAACTGGTCGACATACTTCTCGTGGTAGCGCTGCACGAAGAGGGGGATGGCCAGGTACGGGCCGACCGTCCAGGCCAGCGCCGCGAGGTAGCCCACCACGCGGCCGGCGATCCGAGCGCCGATGTCGTACATGCAGTAGAGGGCGATCGGAGCCAGGATCAGCACCTGCAGCAGCACGTCGGCAGGCAGGCCACGCAGATAGCTCGGGCCGGCGATCCACGAGAACGGGAGCAGCACCAGCGGCCAGCCGTAGGAGACCCGGGGCAGGGTGATCGAGCCGTGGCCCATCAGCCAGCTCGAGGCCCAGTACCAGATCTGGTCTCCGCCCTGGTAGAAGAGCCACCCGTTGCGATGGACGCTCAGGGTGAAGAAGACGAGCGCCAGCCAGTGCACGACGAGGAGCGGGGCCAGGACCCGCCAGGGCTCGCGCACCGGCACCCGGTCCCACGCCCGCGTGGCGGCCTCCCAGGCGCGGGCAGCGGGCGACGGGGAGAGTGCCTCCGCCCTAGTGCTCAACGCGAGCGAGCGACTCTCGCTGGGCGAGCGAGTCGCGATACCAGGCGACAGTGCGCTTGAGCCCCTCGCGCAGGCCCGTGCGCGCGCGGAAGCCGAAGAGGGCCTCTGCGCGGGAGATGTCGAGTCTTCGGCGCGGCTGTCCGTTGGGCTTGGACCGATCCCAGACGATCTCGCCCTCGAAGCCCGTCAGCTCGGCGACGAGTTGGGCGAGGTCGTGGATCGAGATCTCCTCGCCCGATCCCAGGTTGACCGGCTCCGGCGCCTCGTACCCCTCGGCCGCGAGCACGACGCCCTCGGCACAGTCCTCCACGAAGAGGAACTCGCGGGTGGGGGATCCGTCTCCCCAGAGCACGACCTGGTCGCGGCTTTCGACCATCTTGCGGATCAGGTGCGGGATGACATGGCCCGTCTCGAGGTCGAAGTTGTCGCGCGGCCCGTAGAGGTTGACCGGCAGCAGGTAGATCGCGTTCAACCCGTACTGCTCCCGGTAGGCCTGGGCGCCGACGAGGTGAGCCTTCTTCGCAATCCCGTAGGGGGCGTTGGTCTCCTCCGGATAGCCGTTCCAGAGGTCATCCTCCCGGAAGGGCACCGGCGTGAACTTCGGGTAGGAGCAGATCGTCCCCAGCAGCACGAGCTTCCCGACGCCCACCAGCCGGCTCTGCTCGAGTACGTGCGCGCCCATGAGCAGGTTGGCGTGCCAAAACCGTGCGGGTGCGGCCCGGTTTGCGCCGATCCCCCCGGCGAGGGCGGCGACGTGGATGACGAGCTCGGGGGCGGCCTCCCGGAAAAGACGCGCTGCGTCCGCCTCGCGCGTGAGGTCGTAGTCGAGGCTGCGGGGAACGACGACCTCGTGCCCGGCCGCCTGGAGCCGCTCGACGATGTGCGAGCCGAGAAAGCCCGAACCGCCTGTCACGAGAGTCTTCATGGGGCCGGAGCCGGAGTGGGCTTGAGCCAGTCGACGCGACCGAGCCAACGGTCCTTGTTGTCCGCGTACCACTCGATCGTCCTGCGAACGCCTTCCTCCCACGAGACCTGCGGCTCCCAGCCGGTCTCCCGCGCGAGCTTCTCGTACCCGACCCGGAGGGCCATGACCTCGCTCGCCCCGGGACGGAACCGCTCGGGCACGGTCACGAGCTCGCGGTTCCCGGGCCAGAACCCCTCCTCCTCGCCGATGC
>WNFU01001586.1_pt1 | contig 32079 bp, 26 predicted proteins | sample 5400121 | NCBI WGS metagenome assembly WNFU01 (sample SAMN13153360, study PRJNA577476) | soil metagenome | isolation source: 100 cm soil or saprolite under grassland replicate 1 | place: USA:California | collected 2016-06-15
CCGAGGGCGGGTGGATGCGCCGGAGCAACTTCCGCCGCCGCGTCTGGCTGCCCGCGACGAAAGCGGTCGGAGTCGAGGGCCTTCGCTTCCACGACCTTCGCCACAGCGCCGCCACCCTCGCGGCGGCGGCCGGGGCGACGACCAAGGAGCTGATGGTGCGGATCGGGCACTCGACCCACGAGGCCGCCATCCGCTACCAGCACGTCATGGACGGCCGGGATGCGGCCATCGCCGAAGCGCTCGACGCGCTCGGCGGGCGCGTCGTCTCCATCCATTCGGCGAAGTCCAAGCGGGGCATGGGGTGGCGTGCGGAGGGCACGCAGAGGGCACGCGCCAAGCGAGGGGAGCGGACCGGTCAGCAGGGAAGGGCCGCTGACCAGCGAGAATCTCGGTCGGGACGGCGGGATTTGAACCCGCGACCCCCTGCTCCCAAAGTAGCTTAGCACATGCGCTGTGCCGACCAGGGAAAATGCTGGTGATTGGGGAGCAGAAACCGGTCAGTTAGGGTGTCGGTTGAGGCTCGAATACGAGAGGACAAGGCAGCTCGCTATTGCAGGTCACGTCACTGCTCGCCTTGCACCTCTGCACCTCTGACCTGCTGCTTCAGTGACTCTACGACTTCGCTGTACCACTGTCCATGCCCTGAAATCTTTCACGCACCATTACTGCTCAGTCGCCTCTAACTCGCGTCTTTCATTGCAGCACCGCGTACTCTCCGATCACCGGACCTCAAAGCACAATACGGCTGCACCAAAGGGTGCGGCATGGGGCCGGCAGGCTTGGAGGAGGGTGCGAGTTGGTGCTGGCGGCGGCCGGGCTGAAGGCGGGCCAGGAGGACTACTGGATCAGGCAGATTGCCGAGTCCAGGTGCGAGTACCTGTCTGGGCATGGGGAGTCGCCGGGCCAGTGGTACGGCTCTCGGTCGGCCACCTTGGGCCTGGCCGGCATCGCGCAGGATGAGCAGTGCCGCGCGATGTTCGAGGGCAAAGACCCGATTACCGGCGAACAAGTCGCACAACCCAAGTGGGTTGCTGACCCTCGGTCCAAGCTCCCCGCCGGCCCGTTGGCTGAGCGGCTGCGGGCGTTCGCTGATGAGCGAAGCATGGCGGTGGAGGCGCTGGCGGGCAGCCAGGCGCTCGCCGGCGAGGTGCACGCGGTCATGGGCCGCCGGGAGGTCAAGGCCGAGACGGTCGAGCGCGTCGCCCGCTATGTCCTCAAGACGGACCCGCAGGAGGTCTACGGGGACGCCTACACCGAGGCAGCAACGCATGCAGGACGCCGGGTGGACGACCGGGACGCCTGCTTTGATCTGTGCTTCTCGGACGTGAAGTCCGGCAGCCTGTTCTACGCGGGCGCGGACGAGACCACCAGACGCGAATACGTCGCGGCGCGCCAGGAGGCGATCACGGGCGCGCTGGGGTGGTTGGAGCAGCACGCGGTGGGTGTGCGGCGCGGCCATGGCGGCGCTGAGCATCTGGATGGCCGCGGGCTGCTGGCGATCGGCTATGACCATCGCACCTCGCGGGAGGGCGACCCGCAGCTTCACACGCACATGCTGGTGCAGAACCTCACCGAGGGGCCGGACGGCCGCGCTACTGCGCTGGACTCCAAGCGGCTGTGGGTGCACCTGATGACCGCCGAACGGGTCTACCAGCAGCTTTGGCGCGCGGAACTGTCCCAGCGGCTGGGCATTGAGTTCGTCGAGGTGCCCGACCATGAGCAACTGGAGATCGCAGGATGGCATGACAAGGCGCTGCGGGACGCCTTCTCGAAGCGAGCGGCGCAGGTCCGGGCGCAGTCTGACGCCTGGGGCACCAGCGACACGCGCACCGCGCGGGAAGCGGCCAGGGCCACGCGGCGGGCCAAGGATCACTCCGAGACCGAAGAGGTCATCTACGACCGGTGGCGCGCCGAGCTGGCAGAGCATGGCGTCACCGAGCAGACCTACGTTGAACGGCTCAGCCGGACCACTGGCCACCTGCTGCGCGATACGGATCAGGCGGCGCTGCTGGCGGCGCTGGCCGGCCCGGAGGGCCTGACGGCGCAGGCGTCCACCTTCGCGCGCCGTGATGTGGTCGATCAGCTCGCCCGCCGCCTGCCAGTTGGGACCTCGGCCAGTACGACCCTGGAGCACCTTGAGAGGCTGGCCGATCGGTTCCTTGCCGAGCGCGCGGTAGTGGTAGCGCGCGATGACCAGCTTGCCGAGGTGCGCTACTCCACACCCGAGCTGGTGGCGCTCGAACAGCGCATGCTGGACAGCGCCACGGCCCGAGCCGGCGCCGGCTGCGCGGTGGTGGCGCCGGAGCACCTGCGCGCCACCCTGGAGGCGTTCCCGACGATGGCGCAGGACCAGGCCGACGCGCTGGCCGACCTGACCCGCTCCGGCGCTGGCGTGTCGCTGCTGGTCGGCAAGGCCGGCTACGGCAAGACCTTCGTGGCTGGGGCGACAGCGCATACCTACGGCCTGCAAGGGCACCGCCTGATTGGTACGGCACCGACCGGCCTTGCCGCCACCGGGCTTGCCGGCGAGGGGTTCACCGACGCCCGCACCGTCGATCGGCTGTTGGGCGACCTGGAGCAGCGCCGCGACCGGCTCGACGCGAAGTCGGTGCTGCTGGTGGACGAGGCCGGCATGGTCGGCACGCGCAAGCTCGCCCGCCTCCTCGACCACGCACAGCATGCCGAGGCGAAGGTGATCCTGGTCGGTGACGATCGGCAGTTGTCCTCGATCGACGCGGGCGGCGGGTTCCGCGGGTTGCGGCTTCGGCTGGGGGCGAGCGAGCTGACGCAGAACCGCCGGCAGCAGGCCGAGTGGGAGCAGCAGGCGCTTGAGCTGGTGCGCCGGTTCGAGGTCGAGCAGGCCGTGAGTTTGTACCGCGAGCATGATCGGGTGGTGTTGGCCGAGACCAAGGACGAGCTGACCCGGGGCCTGCTGGGCGACTGGTGGTCCGCGCTGGAGGATGGGCAAGACGTGGTGATCTTGGCGCACCGCCGCGAAGACGTTGGCCAATTCAACCTCGCCTGTCAGCGGATGCGCACTGAAGCCGGCCAGTTCGACCCAGACCAGCGGCTCCAGGTCGCCGACCGGAATCTTGCCGTGGGTGATCGGGTGGTGTGCGGCAAGAACGCGCTCAAGCGCCTCGGGGTCGCCAACGGCACACGCGGCACGGTGGTCGCGCTTGATCCCGAGGCGCGGTCGTTGACGATCCAGATCGGCGACAACGCCGACGCAGCAGGCCGCGGCGCAGCCGAGGGGGAGACTGTGACGTTGCCCGCGAGCTACCTGGACGGCAAGGGCCGGCCCGGAGCGCCGCGCCGGGTGGACCTGGCGTATGCGACCACCGGCCACAAGTCGCAGGGGCTGACCAAGTGGACCTCGCTGCCGTTCGTCTCTGGCCGGGAGGACGCGCAGTGGCTGTATGTGGTGCTCAGCCGCGCCAAGCACCTGACCCGCATCTACACCGTCACCGGCCCGGAAGAGCGCCCGCCCGAGCTGGCCGAGGTGCCGGACAACCGCCGCGTCCAGGATGGCTACGAGCGCCTTGCCGCCGCGATGGGCCGCGACCGCGCCGAGCAGTTGGCCAGCGACGCGCGCCGGCTGGTGAACCTGCGCGCCATGCCGACCCGGCAGCTTCGGGTCGAGCGTGACCGCCTGGACGACGCACTCGGCAAGGCGCCACGCGACCGCCGCCACGAGGCCGAGCGTGCCGCCAAGCGAAAGGCCGAACGCGAACAACACGTGCGCGAGCTGAAGACCGCCGGCAGCGGCGGGCCGGAACTTGGGACCGCGATCAAGCTGGCAGACCAGGCAGGCGAGCAGGCCCGCCAGCTGCGCCAGCATCAGCAGCAACGCGCCGCCTGGCTGGAGACTCATGCCGACCTCGTCACCGAGCAGCGGGCCGTGATGCGGGAGCTGGGCTGGCGGCGCCGCGCCGACGCCCGCGCGATCGAGCTGGACCCGCCGGCCGACCTGGTGGCTAACTTCGGGCCGATGCCGACCGAGCGCAAGGCGCAGGCGGCATGGCGCGCGGCGATCGGCCAGGTGGACGGCTACCGGCGCGCCTGGGGCATCGACCAGCCCGGGTTGGCGAAGCATGAAGGGGGCGAGCGAGAGGAGGTGCGCAAGGAACCCGCTGGCATGTTGGCCGAGGACCGCCAGGCCAAGCCGACCAGCGAGCGAGAGGAGGTGTCGAAGGAGGCGGATGCTCGGGCGGCGGTCGAGGACCGTGAGGCCAAGCCGACCAAGGAGCAGGTAAAGCAGGAGCGGCGGTCGGCTAGTCACGAGCGCCGGGCCGGACGCGCTGAGGAGCTGCTAGGGCCACAGCCGACCGAGGATCTTCGCCAGCGACGCGCGTGGCAGGCTGCCCGGACCACGATCGAGCGGTTCCGCGAGCGGACCCACAGCCGCGACGACCGCGAGCGGGAGGCCGGCTAACGGTTCGCCCGGCTTTGACGCTTAACAGCCTGTTTCACAAAGGCCTGACGCTTGGCAGGTCCGTGGTCCGTAACGTTGCCGGGACGCAGGCAGGCGACACTGGCACGTGACCTACGTCGCTGGGAGGTGGCGGTGCCGGTGCGGTGCGGGCAGCGAGGATCATGGCGGTGACCGCTGTCGCCCAACAGGCGCGGCCGCGCTGGTGGTCGGGCGTGTTGGCGTGGGCGGTGTGGGCGCTGGCCATGCTCGGCCTGGCGGTTGCCGTCTGGCTGGACCAGTTGCAGCGCCAGGGCGGCTCGCCGGAGACGGCATGGCTGCTGCAGGCTGCCACGGTCCCGTTGCTGATGGCGGGGGTGAGCGCGGCCACGGTGGGGGCGCTGGTTGGCAGCCGCCGCCCGGCGCACCCGGTGGGCTGGCTGCTGCTCGGCCTGGGGCTGCTGGTGGTGGTCAACGGCGTTGTCTCCGGGTACGTCGGCTATGGGCTGGTGGCCCGGCCCGGGGCGCTGCCGGCCGCCAGCTACCTGGCCGGGGTCTCCAACGGCATCCAGGTCCTGTGGGTGGGCTGCGTGAGCTTTGTCCTGCTGCTCACACCCACCGGGTCGCTGCCCTCGCCGCGCTGGCGGTGGTGGGCCAGGGTGGCGGCCGCCGCACCCGTGCTGCTCGTGTTGTTGTCCGCGGTCGACCCGCAACCGCTGCTGCCGGAGCACCCCGAGGTCGGGAACCCGCTCGCCCTCCCGGTCCCGGCCGGTCTGCTGCTCGCCGTCGCCGCGGTCACCGCGGTCATCGTCCTTGCCACGCTCGTGGCGGCGGCCGGGTCGCTGGTGGTGCGCTTCCGCCGCGCCCGCGGGGTAGAACGGCAGCAGCTGCGCTGGCTGGCGGTGGGGGCGGCGCTGGCGGCGGTGGCACTGCTGGTCGCGGTGGCCGCCGGGGCGATGGCCAAGCCCGGCGTGACCGTGGCCGCCCTCGGCACCTGCGTGGCGCTGCTGCCGTTGGCCACCGGCGCGGCGATCCTGCGCTACCGGCTGTACGACCTGGACCGCATCGTCAGCCGCACGCTGGCCTACGGGCTGCTGACCGTGCTGCTGGGCAGCGGCTACGCCGCGGTGGTCCTCGGGCTCGGCCAGCTGCTCGGCCGCCGCCAGTCCAGCCTGGTCGTGGCCGCGGCGACCCTGGTGGTGGCCGCGGTGTTCCAGCCGGCCCGCCGCCGCATCCAGGCCGCGGTCGACCGGCGCTTCAACCGGCGCCGCTACGACGCCTCCAGGACGATCGCGGCGTTCAGCGCCCGCCTGCGCCAGGAGGTCGACCTCGACACCCTGGCGGCCGAGCTGCTCGCCGTGGTCGACCAGACCATGCAACCGGCCAGCGCGTCGCTGTGGCTGCGGCCGCCAACCGACCACGCCAGGCTGCTGTCTGTCATTGACAATTAAGAGATAGTTCGCGTTTGAAACGAACGCTGCGAAACAGTAGCATGCGCCATGGCCTACAACTTCCTGCCCAGCGGTCGCGACCAGGCGTTCCTGCTCCCGCCGGACATGCGGGATTGGCTGCCCGCCGACCACCTCGCCTGGTTCGTCCGCGACGTGGTCGACCAGCTCGACCTGGGATCGTTCCTTGCCGTCTACCGGGCCGACGGGCACGGCCGAGCGGCCTACGACCCCAAGCTGCTGCTGGGCGTGCTGCTGTATGCCTACGCGACCGGGGTGCGCTCCTCGCGGCAGATCCAGCGGCGCTGCGTCGAGGACCTCGCCTTCCGGGTGCTGGCCGGCAACAACACCCCCGATCACGTGACCATCGCGCGGTTCCGCGCCCGTCACGAGCAGGCCCTGGCCGGCTTCTTGGTCGCCTCGCTCCGGCTGTGCGCCGCCGCCGGCATGGTCCGCGTCGGCACCGTCGCCCTGGACGGCACCAAGCTGGCCGCCAACGCCGCTGACAAGGCCAACCGCACCCACGACCAGCTCGAGCGCGAGGTCGCCGAGATCCTGCGGCAGGCCGCAGAGACCGACCAACACGAGGACCACCTCTTTGGTGACGCCCGCGGCGACGAACTGCCCCCGGAACTCGCCAGCAAGGCCGACCGGCTGGCGCGGCTGCGGCAGGCCAAGGCCCGGCTGGAGGCCGAGGCCGCCGCGCGGGAGCAGGCCTACCAGCAGCGCGTCGCCGCCCACACCGCCGCGGCCATAGCCAAGGGCACCAAGCCGCGACAGCTCAAACCCCGGCCGCAGGAGGCCCCCAACCCCAAGGCGGTCGCCAACGCCACCGACCCTTGTAGCCGCTTCCTGCACACCCGCAACGGCACCCTGCAGGGCTACAACGCCCAGGCGGTCACCACCTGCGAGCAGGTGATCGTCGCCGCCGAACTCACCGAGGAGGCCAACGACATCCACCAGCTCGACCCCATGCTGCACGCGACCGCTGCCACGCTGGCCGCCGCCGGCATTGCCGAGCTGCCGGGGGCGCTGCTGGCCGACTCGGGCTACTGGTCGATCGACAACCTCACCACGATCCCCAACGCACCCGACCTCTACATCCCGCCAGCCAAGCACGGCCGCCAAGGCAAGCCCCGCAGGGACGGCAAGCCGTCCGAGTCCAGGAGCGACGGGCTCCGCGCCGCGATGACCGCCAAGCTCAAGAGCCAGGACGGCAAGGCCCGCTACGCCAAACGCCGCGAGACCGTCGAGCCGGTCTTCGGCCAGATCAAGGAGCAGCAGGGCGCCCGCAGGTTCCTGCGCCGCGGCATGGCTGCCTGCGAGGCGGAGTGGAAGCTGCTGTGCGGCACCCACAACCTGCTCAAGCTGTGGCGGCACACGGTTACCCGACAAGCCGCCAGGCCGGCTACCGCTTGAGCGACCACCCGGCGGGGTCACCGGGGCCGCCGCCACCGCCGTCGACCAGCCACCCGAGCCGTCGCCGGAGGCTCCGGAGCGCTCGGGGACCGTCAGCGACATGACGCGCGTCCTTTCCGCAACGGCTTGTTAACAGCCTGTTGCACAAACCCCGAAATCGCCTGATCGGCTGCGTCATCGAGGCCCCTGACCAGGGCTTTTGGAAAGCGCGTGGCTCCCGAAACGGCTTTGTGCAACCTCAGGCTGTTAACAGCTCGTTGCGGAAAGGACTGTTCTCGATGCCGCAGCCAGCCACTTGACGCTGATCAGCTCAGGGCCGGACTCATTGTCCGGACAGGCGAGGTGCGGGAGCCAGTCGGCACGTGGGACGAGGCCGCCGGTCTCCCCGGCTCAGGTGCCAAGCAGCGTGGGTGCCCGCAGGCGGCGGGTGTGGCGCCATAGCTTGACCAGGTTGTGGGTACCGCACAGCAGCTTCCACTTCGCGTCACAGGGGCCAGCCCACGGCCGAGCAGCCGGCGGGCACCGCGGACATCCTTGATCTGAACAAAGACCGCTCGACGGTCTCCTTCCGCTAGGACCATCCGGCAGACCACGTACGACCAGAACGCTATGATGGCTTACTTCAGCCCTGCCAGTAGTGGTAGAGCTGCCGGTCAAAGCCGACGTGAAAGACGTCAAGCCGGCGTGGTCCCCACGACACCGCCGATAGTTTGTGCCCGCCTGGCCAAATTCCCCCTAGCGACTCCTTGGCGAAAGATCCACTGTCGTCTTCCCAATAGTGAAAAAGAGGGCTGCTAAGATGGCCACTTTCGTCGTTCTCGTTATTGGTGAGGAAGCAGTCTAGCCGCCGTGGACCCCACGTTACTGCGGTCGCCCATGCGCCGCGAGCGCTGTATTGGTCGCCAAGGGACTCCTTCAAAAAGCCTACGCCAGGATCTTGCCAGTAGTGATACAAGAGATCACTACCGGCCAGGCCCCCAGTACGAACGCAGAAGACATCCAACCGGCCCGCTCCCCAAGTGACTGCATGGATTGGACCGTAGGGTGCGTCACCGAGTGACTCGAGATGAAATGCTTCGCCGGGATTCTGCCAGTAATGGTAGAGCTGCCGATCCTCGCCGACGAGAAAGACATCGAGCCGGCCTGGGCCCCAGGTAACTGCTGTCACTTCCAAGGTGCTCGACCATGAACCACCAAGAGACTCCAGTTCGAAGCTGAAATGGCCATGGGGAAACAGGGGGCTGATGGTCGGCTGCCCCCAATAGTGGTACAGCTGTCGATCGTCGCCAACCAGAAAGACGTCAAGTCGGTCTGGCGCCCAGCTGACCACCGAAATATCATTGGCAGAAAACCAGCTCCCACCAACAGTTTGGAGTTCAAACGAGGCTTCGTCACGCCATTGATAAAGGCGGTAGAGCTGCCGATCCTCGCCGACGAGAAAGACGTCCAGGCGGTTCTGTGATGATACAGCGGCCACCGGAGATTCGGGCCAATCGCCACCGAGAGACTCCAGCTGGAACGCTTCGCCAGGACCCTGCCAGTAGTGGTACAGCTGTCTGTCAAAGCCAACGAGAAAGACATCCAGGCGTCCTGATTCCGAGCTGACCGCAGCAGGTCGATCCTCGAAACGCCAAGCGCCTCCCAAGGACTCCAAGTCAAACGAATTTGCCACGACCGGCCTCCTGTGTTCTCTGACTTAGGCTAACCACATTGCGCAACAGTCTTGTACGAGCGTGTTGCAGAACCAGACAGCGGGGCGAACAAGTGGTCCAGGCCAACAAGCGCGCTCCTCGCGAGCAGCGGCCTGCGGAGAGGTCAGGCGCAGGGTGCGGCGACCTCGACGGGCACGGGCGGCGTGGCCTGTCGGACCAACTCGGCCAGGGGGTCAGCCAGCGGTTGTTAACACAACCGGTCAAACCGGTCTCCTTCTCTTGGCTCAATGCCTTCCCGATCTCGGCCGGTGCGCTGCGGCTAGTGGAGGAGGGGGACAACTCGCCGTCCCTCGCCGCGTTGCTGTAACTGCTCCACTCGCGTCAGTGGAGCAAACCGCATGCGGAAACTCAGACCAGCTTACCTGGAACCCCAAAGGACAACTAATGCGTCTCGTCGAGCTGTCCAGTTTCGTCTACCCCCAGAAGCGACGAAATAGCCCACGCGATCCTCCATCCCCAGCAGGGCCACCGGGCTACATGGCGCGTTCCTGGTCGCGGTCGCGGTGGTCTGGTCGCCCGCGGTCGCTGCGGTGGCAACCGGTCGCGTCCGTGCGGTTTGGTCGCTCGGTGCGGTCGGCGGTCAGTTCGCGGGTGCGACCAATCGCCCGCTCGGCATGCCGCCGCGCGTGTCGCTGCTCCAGCGGAGCGTCCTTGCCATGCGGCTCCGGGCCGAGCGCGCGCTCGGGGTCGCTGATGTTGTGCTGCTGCCGGTACTCCACCACCTGCTCGACCGCCCGGTCCCAGGCGCGACCACCCTTGACCGTGCCGGGACGGTCCCCGAGGTCGCGCGACCATTGGGGCTGCAAGATCTCGACCGCCCGGCCCTCCGCGCGCTTGCGCCAGCCCTTCTCCCGCATCAGCTCACGCTGGCGGCCCGACAGGTCCGGGTTGGCCTCGCGGTGCGCCTGGTGCTGCTGCTGGGCTTAGCGGGCCTGGCGTTCGCGGTCGGCGGCACGGTCGGCGGCCTGGCGGGCGACCTGCTGCGCTTCCTCAGCCTGCTTGGCCTGCTCTCGCGCCGTGGCGAGGTCGCCTCGCCGCAGGAACCGGCCGGGGCCATGCTGGAGGGTGGCGACCTGGTCGCGGGCCTGCTGGAGGCGCCTGGTCGCCGCAGCGAGGCGTTGTTCGTCTTGTTCGCGTTTGGTGGTCGCATGGGTGAGCAGGCGCGACTGGTCGCGCGGTGCCTGGTCGATCAGGTCGCCAAGCGCACCGAGTTCGGCGCGTACCTGGTGCTTGCTCATGCTTCGCGGATCTGCGGGTGCGGTGGTGTCGGCGGCCAGCCGCTTGCTGCGGTCCCGCCGCACCACCATGCTGAGCTGCTCGGCCTGGTCCTTGGGGGTGCGGTCGGCGGCCGGCACGTCCAGCGCCTGCCGCTCCGGGTCCTGGCGCGCGGCCGGCTCGGGGGTGACCACGCTGTAGAAGGTGGTCTTGCCGATCGCGCGCGACCCGCCGACATACAGCCACTGGCGATCCTCCGAGCTGGTCACGCGCACCAGCACCTCGTCGCGGGTGATCCCCTGCGCCTTGTGGCCGGTGGTCGCATACGCAAGATCCACGGTGCGACGGTCCGGATTGCCGCGCAGCCACCACGATGGCCGCTCATCCAAATACTCTCGTGGCAGCACCGCCGTGCTGCCGTCTTCCAGCCGCAGGGTCATCGCCCGCTGCTCGGGGTCGAGCGCGATGACCTGGCCGCGGCTGGCGTTGGCGACCCCGAGTGTCTGGAGGGCGTTCTTGCCGCACACCACCTGATCCCCGACCGCGAACTCCCGGTCGCGGACCTGGAGCCGCTGGGCACCAAGGTGCCCGTGAGTGTCGCGGAGCTGCTGGCAGGCGGTGTTGAACTGGTCCACCTCATCGCGCCGGTAGGCCAGGATCGCCACCCGGCGGCCCTGCTGGAAGGAGCCCCACCAGTCCGCCAGCATCGCTTCCTTGAGCTGGCCTGGCGTCTCGGTGGCCACCAGCCGCTCATGCTCCCGATAGGCCGAGAGGGCCTGGTCGATGTTGCCCTCGCGCAGCTGCTCGACTGCCTCGCGTTCCCACGGCTCGGCTTGGCGGCGGTTTTCGGTCAGGGTGGAGGCGCCAAGCCGAAGGCGTAGCCCCCGGAACCCGCCGCCGGCCTCGATCGCGGCGAGCTGCTTGTCGTCACCGACCAGCACGACCTTGGCGCCGGCCTGGTGGGCGTGGTCGAGCAGGCGCGCGAGCTTGCGGGAGCCGACCATGCCGGCCTCGTCCACCACCAGCACCGTCCGATCGTCCAGCACGCCCTCGTCCTGGCTGTCCTGCCCGCGATCCCGCCCGGACGCTTGACGCTTACCAGGGTGAGGTTGCACAAACCGAGTCGGGCCCTTGATGCCGACGCCGTTGGAATCGAGCCGTGTCAACGAATGCAGCCCGGCGTAGGGTTGGTGCAATCGTGATTGGTCTGGTGCGAGGTGGTGGAGGTTGCTCGGGGTAGTGGGCTGATGGCGCTGAGCACGACGACGCTGCCGGAGCCGGTGCTGCGGTGGGCGGCCGACCGGGTGGCCGTCGACGCAAGGGTCGTGGCCGGCAAGGGTCTGCGTGCTGGCGGGAGCCCGTGGTGGCTCGGCATCCGCCACGGCGGTGAGACGACCCAGGTCGTCCTGCGGATCGGTGACCCCGCTCACCCCGAGGGGATTGCCACCGAGGCGGCCGCGCTTGCCCTGGCCGACGGCCACAAGCTGCCGGCCCCGCGGCTGCTCGGGGTCGACCTGGATGGCGCCGCGGGGATGCCGCTGCTGCTCATGACCGCGCTGCCCGGCAGCAGCCGCATCCCCACGGTGGCATCGGTGGGGCGGCTGCACGCGTTGGGCGCCGCGGCGGCGGCGCTGCATCAGGTGGCGCTGGCGCCCCAGCCTGGCTTGCCGTTGCGGCTGCGGCCCATCGCCGACGTGGACTTCGCAGCGGGCCGCCACCCAGGTGGCTCCTCGCCACTGCTGGAGGCCGCCGAGGCACGCCTGGGCGAGCTGCCGACGCCGTCTGGGGCGACGGTGTTCGTCCACGGCGACCTGTGGCAGGGCAACACGCTGTGGCGCGGCGGGGCGTGGATAGGCCTGGTCGACTGGGAGTGCGCTGGTGCTGGCCACCCCGGCGTTGACCTTGGCTGGCTGCGCTACGACGCCGCGATCCTGTTCGGCGTGGCGGCGGCGGATGTGGTCGTGGCGGGCTGGCGGGATGCGAGTGGCAAAGCGCCCGAGGCGGTTGCCTACTGGGATGTGGTGGTGGCATCCCGGAGCACGCCGGCGGACATGGCGGAGTGGCTGCCGCCGTTCCATAGGCAGGGTCGCACCGACCTGGACGCACCAACGTTGAGGGGTCGACGCGACGCGTTTCTGCGTCAAGCGCTTGAGAAGCTGGATCGCGGCTAGGCCCGCCGACCGGTCGATGCCGAGCTGGCGCGACTCGGCGCCGCGCGCGCTGCGCCGTTCGGACCGCTCGCCCAGCAGGTCAGCCAGGCATGCTGGGTGACGGCGGGAGGCCAAGGACTGCCGCCGGTTGGATTGGCTATCCGGGGTCGATTGACACGCGAGCGACAACGCATTTGCCGCAAACGTAGCATAAGAATAGAATGATCCATGGCCTACAATTTCCTTGGCTGTGACCGCGACCAGCCCTTCCTGCTGCCCCCTGACCTGCGCGACTGGCTCCCCCAAGGCCACCTTGCCTGGTTCATCTGCGACGTGGTCGACCAGCTCGACCTCGAGGTGTTCTACCGGCCATACCGCACCGACGGGCACGGCCACCCCGCCTACGACCCCAAGCTCCTGCTCGGCGTCCTGCTGTACGGCTACTGCATCGGCGTGCGCTCCTCCCGGCAGCTCGAGCGCCGGTGCACTGAGGACATCGCCTTCCGCGTGCTGGCCGCCAACCAGAGCCCCGATCATGTGACCATCGCCCGGTTCCGCGTCCGCCATGAGCAGGCGCTGGCCGGCTTCCTGGTGCAGTCGTTGCGGCTGTGCGCCGCCGCCGGCATGGTCCGTGTCGGCACCGTGGCACTCGATGGCACCAAGCTGGCCGGCAACGCCTCTGACAAGGCCAACCGCACCCACGACAAGCTCCAGGCCGAGGTCGCCGAGATCCTCCGCCAAGCCGCCGAGATCGACCAGCGCGAGGATGCGCTGTTCGGCGACGCCCGTGGCGACGAGCTGCCCAACGGGCTGGCCAGCAAGGCCAACCGGCTGGCGCGGCTGCGTCAGGCCAAAGCCCAACTCGAGGCTGAGGCCGCCGCGCGGGAGCAGGCCTACCAGCAGCGCGTGGCCGCCCACGCCGCGGCGGCCGCCAAGGGTACCAAGCCGCGCACGCTCAAGCGCCGCCCGCAGGAGACCCCCAACCCCGATGCCGGTGCCAACGTCACCGACCCTGACAGCCGCTTCCTGCACACCCGCAACGGCAGCGTGCAGGGCTACAACGCCCAGGCGGTCACCACCGAGCAGCAGCTCGTCGTGGCGGCTGAGCTCACCGACGAGGCCAACGACGTCCACCAGCTCCAGCCCATGCTCACGGCCACGGCCACCACGCTGTCCGTAGCGGGCATCCAGGAACGCCCCGGCACGCTGCTGGCCGACTCCGGCTACTGGTCGATCGCCAACCTGACCCAGATCCCGGACGCGCCCGAGTTGCTGATCCCGCCGGCCAAGCACGGCCGCCAGGGCAAGCCCCGCAAGGACGGCAAGCCCTCGGCATCCAAGAGCGACGGCCTCCGCGCCGCGATGAAGGCCAAGCTCAAGAGCGAGGACGGCAAGGCCCGCTACGCCAAACGCCGGGAGACCGTCGAGCCGGTCTTCGGCCAGATCAAGGAGCAGCAGGGCGCCCGCCGCTTCATGCGCCGGGGCATGCACGCCTGCCAGGCGGAGTGGAAGCTGCTGTGCGGCACCCACAACCTGCTCAAGCTCTGGCGGCACACGGTCACGCCGCGAGGGGTCAGGCCGGCGATCACCTGAGCGATCGCCAGGCGAGCTCGTCGAGGCTGCGGCCACCGCCGTTGACCAGCCACTTGAGCCGTCGCCCGAGGCAGATGAGCGCTCGGCGACCATCAGTGACCTGTCTGCGCCTTCTTTGAGCAACAGCTTGTTAAGCGTCAACGAGCAGGTTGCGCGGAACTGTCCACATGCACGGTTAGACTACCGACAGGGTGTTGACCCTCGGCCGCGGATGGCCAGGGCAGGAGCAGGGGGATTGGAAGATGGAGCCTGACGAGACGCCCCGCCAGCTTGGCGAGGGTGACGAGCTGCCCGACGACGTCGGCAGCCGGATCGGTGACACGCTCACCTTCGGCGGCTCGGGGTCCTACATCCGCACCATCAGCGCCGATGAGGCCCGCCGCCGGCTGACGCCGCGCAAGCTTACCGACCTGGACGACGGAGCGATCGATCGGGCGTTGGCGTTCGCCAAGGGCTACATGACCGCCACAGGGGAACTGGGACCCGAGACCGGCAGTGTGCTCGACAGCCGGCCCAGGCGGCGCGGGTTGAACCGGTTGATCCCCACCGGCCGCCGCCGCGCTGCCCGCGAGCGCGCCGCTGTGCCAGCGTTGCCACCTCGGCCGGCTGTGGTGGTGGCGCCGGCTCGGTTGACGGTGGAGCTGGTGCCCGAGACGAGCTGGTACAACAACGTCCGCGCGCTGGTGGACGAGCTGGGCTGGGATCGCATCCGCCGGCAGGTGTACCGCCAGGCCGACTACCGCTGCGAGATCTGCGGCGGCCGAGGCCCCGAGCATCCGGTCGAGTGCCACGAGGTCTGGCGCTACGACGACCGGACCCGCGTGCAAATGCTCGTTCGGATGATCGCACTGTGCCCGGCCTGCCATCAGGTCAAGCACATTGGGTTCGCCAACGTCCAGGGCAAGGGCGCGCAGGCCCGCGCACACCTGGCCCGAGTCAACGGCTGGACGCCCGAGCAGGCCGACGCCTACATCGGCGAGGCGTTCGGGGTGTGGGCGCAGCGCAGCCAGGGGCCGTGGACGCTGGACCTGGAGGGCCTTCGCCCCTACGTGCTCGGCAATGAGTACGCCCGCATCGTCCACCAGGCCGCGATCCCGCCGGGGCGCCGCACGGCCGGATCGTAACCCGCGTCGCCAAGAGTTGTTGGTTCCCGTGGCGAGCGCGGTGCGAACCTCCTCCGTTTGTGGCGAAGGTAGCTCTGCCGTTCTTGCGGCTGTAGAGTCCGTCAACGATTACGGCGTTTCAGAGAAGGGCAGCGGTATGGGTATCTTCGACCGGCTTCGAGGGTCCCGGCCGACCGCCGCGATCTGGCCGCCAATGGTCCTCGTGCCGACTGGGCTCCGCCCGGTCCGCGGCGAGAGGAAGTCGCTGCATCAGCGCGGCTACTGGATGCATGACGCACGTACCGATCAAGCGATCTCGTACAGGGAGCTCTCGGAACTGGTGCCCGGTGCCATCGTCTTCCACGTCGCAGGCGCGAGCCGCCGCATCGATGCCATCCAGGGTCCGGTGTTCGAGCCGGGCCGACCCGTCACCCTCGTCCCCGAGCCAAAGAACCCGCATGACCGCAACGCCGTCGGCGTCTGGGATTGGAGCCGTCGAGCGCAGGCCGGTTATGTCCCGCGCGAGCTGGCGCCCGACATCGGTCAGGCGCTCCGGCGGCACGAGCCGTTCTCGTCCGTGTGTCACCTGGAGTTCTTGGAGGACGGGCGCCGGGTCGGCTTGAGCGTGCTCTTCGGCCCTGCGGCGTTCATTCAATCGTTGGCGGTCGAGAACAGCGAGGGGTTCGAGGAGGACGGGTAGTTGACTCGCGGCCCTATCGCGATGCGAATGGTTCAGTTTCACCTGCGGCACTCAAGCTGCGAGTATAGCTATAGGCAGTCGTCCACGACCGGCATCGTTCTGCTTCGATGAGGGTGCCGTGACCGCCGAATCAAGTAGGACATTCGAGTTCGACGTTGCTCTATCCTTTGCAGGCGAAGACCGCGCCTACGTAGGTGACATCGCGGAGGGACTTCGCAGTCATGACGTCCGAGTGTTCTATGACCTATATGAACAGGCCACGCTCTGGGGCAAGGATCTCTACGAACACTTGGACTACGTCTATCGGCACGCTGCCCGATATTGTGTGCTGTTCGTCTCCGAGCACTATGCGCGCAAGGTGTGGACAAACCATGAGCGAACAAGTGCTCAGGCTCGGGCGCTGCAAGAAAATGAAGAGTACATTCTGCCCGTGCGCTTCGATGACATCGAAATTCCCGGTTTGCGTCCTACGGTGGGGTATATCGATGCTCGGTCCGTAACGTCGGATCAGCTTGTAGAGTTCATTCTGCGCAAGCTTGACAAGCCGAGGGTTCTAGCAGGCTCCGGCCTTGGCGTCATACACGTTCCTCGGACGGCTGACCAGCAACGCCGACTCCTCGACCAGCGACCGCTTCTATGGGAGTATCTACTCTTTGCTGGCGTGCTCGCGCAGGGCAAAGATAGGCTTGAGCCGAAGTGGAGAGACCATCAACTCCGATACGTGCGTCGGTCAGGCGGATTATTGGACGATTCGCAAGCAATTACCTTCATCCAGGGTGCGATCGATGACGCTGTGGTACTTGCGAACAATGTAGTACGGGTGTTGGACCGTCAGGCGCAGGAAGGCGCGTTCGGTCTTCAAGGGGTCTCAGGAGACCCTGTGCAGATCGAGCATATCGCCCAGCGGGTGGTAGAAATCTACGAGGGCTTCCTTGATTGCGCGGCTCGCATTCGGAGTGCCGCAATTTCTGACCATCTGAAGCGACTCTTCGAGCTCGCAGCCTCATGGGTTGACATGCCAATCACGCAGATCCGAGATTTTATCGATCAGTGTGTCGCTGAAGTCAATCGTATGCCGGATCGATTAGCGAACCCGGACGATCGGCCGATCTATGTAAGGTTGGATCTCGTAATTGGTGAGGACAACCGTATCATCTCTGACTTCAACCAAGAGATGAAGCGCGTGAGGAAGCGTGGTCTCTTCGGATGACGAAGGATTCCTCTCGCCTTGCTATGTCGGGCCGCTACGAACGGTTCGTCACATCCCACGAGTGTTCAGCAAGGCTAGCGTGACGATCCGTGCGTGACATGGGTGTGACGATCCGTTGGTGTCGCGCGAGAGAAGGCCGGCGCCCAGAGCGGTGACGTTTCGCTCGTCGCTACTCCAGCACGGGGCCGTGACGATCCGCGCGTCACTTCGGCGATGATGGCGCGGTTGCGGTGTTGTCGCTGGTGGTGCGACGAAATGGTCGATAGCCGTCGCCGTTTGTCCGGGCGCGTTCCAGGCGCAGCAGGGCGTAGGCGCGGGAGCGTGACAGTCCGGTCTGCGCTGCGAGCTGCTGCAAGTCGACTGGCACCTCGGGCGTCTCTGTGGATCAATAGTCCGGTGGAGTGTCACCACGACCTGTAGCGGCGCTGTCGGTGTGGGGTTTTGCATACACGAGTACCCCATGGACCGGGAGGATCTTCGACGACTCTTCAACAGGCCGCCCGCTCTGACCCCTCCTCCGGAGGCTTCATGTTTCCTCCCTCGTCGGACGCTCAATCATCACCAAGTCGCCAGGGTTTATCTTGACAACCCCACGCCCTGCTCTGCCTTCAACGTCGCTTACCTGTACCCTTTGTCGGGTCGGAGTGAGGAAAGTGGCGATCGTAGGAGTCTCGTCCGTGGCCACTGACTCGAAAGTTCTGCCAAGAGCGAATTTGGCTTGCACCTCGTATACTGTAAGTCGAACAATAGTAAGTCTAGCTGTTCCTAATGTGTCGCCTGTGTCAGGGTCTTTCACGTCGAAAGCCCGATAAACTGTTGCCACGTCGCCAGTTTTCACCCCATCGTCACTTCCCGCATTCAGTGCAACAATGTAGTTGTCCAACACCCTTGCCACCTTAGCCTCTACCGTCAAGACGCTTGCCCCTTTCTTCGCTCGTCTCAGTTCGACTGAGAAACAATCGAGCTGTGGAGGAAAATTCCACAGTGTACCTAATCAGGCGAGCCCCTGGAGGAGCAGAAGGATCTAGAATGGCTCGATCTCGAAGTCGCGCCCAGTACTCTGGTACGAACTGTTCCACACATGTGAGGTGCGCTGTCGCGTTCACTTCGTCTAGGAAGCTTACTTCTACGATACCCTTTGCTTCTCCTGTGTCCTCTATTTGCAGCACAAATCTAGTCCCCATGAAAATCTTTTGCTTGGGGTCATGTTGGACTATCAAAACCACGTCGTCGTCAACGGTAGAAACCGCCATCATTCTGGGTGGGTCGTCGGCGAGTATGGATGCAATGAGCCCTCTCATATCTCGCCATCCCTCCATCCTTCCGCGGATCAAAGCCACATATTGATCTCGGACGAATTGGGAATTGCGCCCTTCTGCATTCTCTAATTGCTGCTCAAGTGTGGCTACACGATTCAGAAGCCGTTCATACGCTCTGATGGCGCGAAAGTACTTAGACACCCTCGGCCAGAGAAGAGCGCCCAGGGCTGCTGCTGCGAGAAGGGCCCAAAAGACACGTTCAAGCTTCAGGGCTGCGGCGCCAAGGTACAAGCCAGTCATCGTGCCCAACCATGCCGAGAAGGTCACGAACCGCTTGAAGGCATCTCTCATGCTTGGACTGCTCCTGCCGGAGGCACTGCGAGCGAGCAATGACTAGCGAGCAATTCAAACACATATCACCAAAGCCTCGGTTCCTACTGAAGCATCCGCCAGATGGACATTCAAGACAAGCTGGACAAGACACATGTGACGATCCGTCGAGCGCACACGAGCGTGACGAACCATTCGTTAATAACGATTCATCGCTGCAAGGTAAGTGACGAACGTTGGTGACAGTAACGGGCGAGAGAAGGCCCCGTGCCGTGCCGAGTAGGCGGTGACGTTTCGTTCGTCGCTGCTCCAGCACGGGGCCGTGACGATCCGCGCGTCACTCAGGTGGTGATGGCGCGGGAGTGATGCTGTCGCTGGCGGTGCGGCCGGAGGGTTGCTGGCCGTTGCCGCCTGTCCGGGCGCGTTCCAGGCGCAGCAGGGCGTAGGCGCGGGAGCGTGACAGCCCGGTCTGGGCTGTGACCTGTTGCCAGCCGACTGGCGCCTGGGGTGTCTCGGTGGCCAACAGCGCGCGGATGCGTACGCGGGGATCGCCGGCAGGTTCCGGCGCTGGCGCGAGGCGCGCACTGACCGGACGTGCTGAGTCCTGCTTGTCCTGCTCGTCTTCAGGACTGTCCTGCCCGGCCGAGACAGGACCGCTGTCGTGGGACGCCGGTTGGTCGTGGCGGCGGTGGGCGAGACGCTGGAGGAACAAATGCCATGCGAACACCGCCGCCAGTGGCGGTAGGCCGTAGACCAGCGAGACGAGCCAGCCGGGCGGGGGGTCCAAAGGAATGGCGGGGTGGAACCAGTTGAGCAGGATCGACCCGCCAGCCGTCAACGCGGTCAGGACCCACGGGTACCAGGGCACGCGCTGCCACCATTCGGGCCGCTGGTTGCGCTGGCGCTGGTCGGCAAGCGCGTTCAGGGCAGCGGAGGCCATGAACGCCTCGAAGCCCAGCGGCCACAGGTCGGCTGCCCATGCCGGCAGGCCGGCGGCGTTGGCGATGCGGTGCAGGACCGAGTAGGACAGCGCGACGCCGTAGGCGAACATCGCCACGGCGGTGGTGCCGCTGGCCCACTCGATCGCGGTGTCCGTCCAGTCCCGTGCAGGACGGCTCTGGGGTGGGGTAGGACGCGCGGGGATCATTGGTGGGCCTCCTGGTCCTGTCGTGCGCGCTTGCCGTTGCTGGCGGCGTGGTCGTAGGCGTCGCCGTAGAGCATGCGGGGGTGCCAGCCGAGCACTTCGTCACAGAACCGCTCCAACATGACGAGGCGGATGGTGCGGGCCTGGTGGGCGTTGCCGTAGGCGGCGAACAGCTCGTAGCCGAGCAGCTCGCGCAGCGACAGGTGCCGCAGATGGGCGTGGCGGCGCACTGCAGCCAGGAGCGGCGCGGCGGGTAGGCGGTGGTTGTCGGCGCCTGTGGCGGGCGCGCGTCGGGTCCGGCCTGTCGGACGGGACCGCTGGCGGGCGTCGCGGTCGCGGCGGCGCTTGTCGGCCTTGCAGTAGGCCGACAGGTAGCCGTCCGGGCGCTGGTAGAACGCGTCGGCTGGGAGGACCCGCTGGCAGTCGGGACAGCGCTTGTGGGTCTGCCGGGCGGTCACGGTGGAGGCGTCAGGCATCGCGCTCACGCTCCTGTTGGCCAGGTCGGCGTTCGGGCCGATGTCGGCCGGCAGGGTGGCGGCGTGGTGGCCGGTCATGGGTGGGCACGCCGGCCGGGTGGTCCTTGGCGACCTGCTCGGCCGAACGGATCGTGTTGCGGGTCTGGGTGGGTTCCTCCCGCAGCAGCCCGGAGCGCTCGGCGGCAGCCAGTAGGCCGGCTTCGACGTCGGCCCGGTCGAGGACGCCGCCAGCGGCGAGGCTGAACAGGCGCAGGCCCGCCCGGTACAGGGTGCGGTTGCGGTCGCCCTGGGGTGCGCGGGCGACCTCGGCAAGCCGCGCCTCCATGGCGCGCTGCCCGTAGGGATGCCCGGGCGTCAGCGGCCGGATGGTCGGCAGAGCTGGGCGTGTGGGCTGCGGGCGTTCCAGCCGCTCCCGCAGCGCCGCCGGCACTGCGGGCAGAGGGGTGTCCAGGTCGCGGACCCAGCGGTAGCGCCGACCGCTGGCATGCCGCGACGGCGGCGCGAGGACGTAGCCGCCTCGGCCGCGCCAGTCCACCTGCTCCAGGTCTCTGGGCTTGGGGTTGCCCAGGCCGGTTGGCGCCAGGTAGACGTGCCAGCCGCCGCGCCCGGTGCGCACCAGTGGCCCGGGCCGGCTGACGGGATGGTCATCGGCGGAGAGGCGCGCGATCGAGCGTTCGCCGGCTGGCCCGTCGATGTCGAGCACGTCGAAGACATGCCCGGTGGCCAGGCCGACGTTGGCGTGGGGGAAGCGCCGCCACCACCATTCGATCTGCTCGCGGTTGGTACTGGCGTCCTTGAGTCCGTGGGCGGTGATGGGGTGCTTGCCGATTGACCCGCAGCCGGGGTCGCCGCAGGAACAGCCCACCTCGTGGCCGGGCCGGCTGGTGGGGCAGTGCACCGGCAGCACGGGCACACCACGGGCGGCGTAGTCCAGCGCGGCGTTCAACAAGGGGTTATCCGAGGTGGAGGTCATTGGTCACGCTCCGCTCGCCAGCGGCGGCAGCGCGGATGCGGCGCAGTGCCCGCAGCCGGGCTGGTCGTTCGGCCTGGGCGAGGTGTCGGCGGGCTTGGGTGAGGGCGCGGTCCATGTGGTCGATCAGCTCGCGGGCCTGTTGGGCCAGCTCGGCCGTGTTGTCTTGGGGCCAGGGCGCCCAGGTCTGGCCGTCGCTGTGGTGGTGAACTAGGTCGCCGGCCTCGATGACCAGGTGCGCGCCGGCCAGCCAGACCAGATCCCGGTCGCTGTCGTCGAAGTCCTCGTGGTGCAGCTCAACAGGCGTGTTGGTCATCGTTCACGCTCCTGCTCGGCGGGGTTGGCCCGGGCGCGGGCCGACCGTGGGTTGGGGTGTGTGGCGCGTTGGGTCCGGGCGGCTTGGCGGCGCTGGTAGCCCGCCAGCAGCCGTTGGCGGACCTGCTCACGCCCGTCAGGTCGTTGGCTTGTGGCGTGGTCGGCCGCGAGCTCGCGGGCGTGGTGCCCGCGACGGGTGACGACCCATGCCCGGGTCTGGGCGCGGTGTGGCCGGTTCTCGGCCGCCAGGTCGTACGCCACCCGAGGGCCGAGGGCTTCCAGCTCCTCCAGGCGTCGGGCGCGAGCGGCCAGCCGCGCCGGGCTGGCATCTATGGGCCGGGCGAATGCTTCGTTGCCGGGCAGGCCGAGGAAGGCCCGGTCAAGCGGCCGGGCGGCGGGCTTGTGGTGCTGGGCTGGTCCGGGCAGGCCGAGGCCGTGGCGCTGCCATGCCTTGCGCAGCGTCAGGTAGTTCACGCCGGCCTCAGCCGCGGCGACGGTGGCACCGACCTGCTGGGCACGTTGGAAGGCGCGCTCGGCGGCGGCGCGGTCGGTCAGGAACGGCGAGGGTGGTGTGCCGCGGTGGCCTTGTGGGCGGCCAAGCTGGTGGTGGTCCCATGCCCGGTACAGCGCCTCGGTGGACACGCCAAGCTGGGCGGCGGCGCGGACGGTCCCGATCTGGCGGGCCAGGTCGAGCGCGTCGGCGGCCTGCGTGGGGTCGGTGTAGAAGCGGGTTGGTGTGATCGGGGGTCGGCCGCGGAGGCGGCGGCGGTCCTCGTGGCTGGTGCCGGCAAAGATGCCGTGGGCGTCGTCGCCGTGGGCCTGGGGGCCGGTCAGGGCCTCGTGCAGGCAGGCATCGCGGACTGTGCAGCCTAAGCAGACCGCTCGTGCCTTGGTGGCCTTCCATGCCTGGCTCGGCTCTGGGAAGAACAGGTCCGGGTCAACCGTTGGTGCGGCACAGGCGGCGCGGGTGCGCCAGTTGCCATCGGTGGCGCGGTCGGCTTGGCGATGCCGGCTGGCGAGCTGGTCAAGATCCACCAGCCCGGCGGTGCGTGCCCGGTTGGCGGCCTGCTGCGCGGTCGGGGATGGCCCGTCGCGGTCCAGCGTCCGAAGCACATACAGGGTCCCGGCCGCAGCCTGCGGGGTGGTCCCGACCTCTTCTGCCACGGCGGCGGCGCGGAGGTGCTGCCCGCCGGCCTGCTCTTTGGTGCGGTACAGCCGCTCGATCCGGTCGTAGACCGTCGTTGCCTGGGTGCGGGCCTCGTGCTGGCCGCGCAGTGCCCGTAGGGTCAGCCTGGTCATGCTCTGGCTGACGCCAAGCTCCCGAGCGACCTCGGCAGCGACCAGCCGCTCGGCGCCGCTGGCCTCCTCGCGCGTCTGCCAGACCTGGCGGATACGAGCCACCGCTGACGATTCGGTCTGCTCGGTCTGGTCGCGCGGGAGGGTCGTGAGGGGTTCAGCGCTCACGGTCGCCCACCCCCTGCCCTCGGTCGCGTCGGGTGCGGGAGGCCAGTCGGTCACGCCAGTCACGCGGCGGTGGCTGCTGCTGGTGGCTGCCGGCCTGCTCGCGGCGGCGCTGTTGGCGCTCGGCGGATCGGTGGGCGCGGTAGGCGCGGCGCTGCTGGCGGTTGCGATGGTCCGGGCCGGGCTGGTGGAGCCAGCGTTGCCGCAGCTCGGCCGGGTCGAGCCCCGCGTGGGGGTGGCCGAGGCCGTGGCGGGCGAACGCACGGCGAAGCGTCGGCGCGCTCGTCTGGAACTCGCTGGCAGCGGCCAGGATGCTGCTCTGACGCGCATGCTGGAATGCCTGCTCGGCAAGGGCGCGGTCGCTGATGAGCTGCTGGGTCCAGCGTGGTGGCCGCTCGGGACGGCCGAGCTGATGGCGATCCCAGGCCCGATACAGGGTGGTGTTGCTGGTGCCGAGCTGCTCGGCCGCCCGGAACACGCCGACCTTGCCGGCCAGGTCGAACGCGGAGGCGGCGAACTCCGGATCGGTCATCGGCCAGTACCGGGTGGTATCTCGTTCGGTCCAGCCCAGCCGCTCCAGCGCGCCAGCCACCAGCCAACGTGCCGCCTCCGGCCGCGGCGCTGGCACTGGCGCATGCGAGCCGAGGCGGTGCCGCTGCCAGGCCCGTTGCAGCGTCCGCGCGTGCACGCCAAGCTCGTTGGCGGCAGCGTCCACACCGATCTGCACGGCCAGCTCGTGCGTGACTCGTGCGAACTTGGGATCGGCGGCAAGCCGCCACGACTCCCGCGCCCGCCCGGCGCGCTGCTGGAGGTTGTGGCCGCGCAGCTCGGCACGCTGGGCAGGGGTCAGGCCACCGTAGATCCCGATGGTGTCGTCGGCGGCCGGCTGCGCCAGAGCGGAGTCGCGGCAGGTGTCGCGGACCTGGCAGCCCGAGCAGATGTGCTTGGCCTCGGTCGCCTTGGCGGCGGGGTCGGTGTCGGGGTCGTAGTCGAACAGCCCTGCGTCGCTGTCACGGCACGCAGCGTCGGCTCGCCAGTCGTCGTTGACCAGCGGCAGGGTGGCGACGGTCGGGTCAGCACGCACCGCCACCGCCCCCCATCCCGTGGTCGCGCAGCCAGGCCACCGGGTCGCCGCTCAGGCGCCCCTGACGGCGCTCCGCCCGGCGGCCGGCACGCTCCCGCGATGCGAGCGCCCGGTAGCGCTGGCGGTCCAGGCGTGCTTGCTCGCGGCGCTCCCAGCGCTGGTAGCGGCGCTGCTCGGCCCGGCGGAAGTGCGGCCGGAGGCGAACGTGGGTGGGGCGCAGGTGCCCGTACAGCACGATCCCGTGGCCCGGCTTGAGGCGCCGCAGCTCCTCCACCGGCAACAGGGGCCGCCAGGTGGTGGACTGCGAGACGCTGCGGCGGCCCTCCGAGTCGCTGGAGGGTTGCAGCTCTGTCAGGGCCTGCTCGCCGATCAGCTTGGAGCCAAGCTCCAACGCGCCAAGATCCGCCAGGCCCGACAGGAAGACCTTGGCGCGGTGGTTGTTAAGCACCGTTGCGGCGCGGTCGTTGTAGCGGTGGTGCAGTTGCGCCAGGTCGTGCCACACGCTCAGCAGCTGGATGCCCTGCCCACGGCCGGTGGTGGCCAGCTCTGGCAGCTCGGCCAGCGCGGCGACGTTGCCGGCCTCGTCCAACGCCAGCAGCAGGCGCGGGTCAAGCATGCCGTCCGGGGCGACCGCGGCCTTCTCCTGGGCGGCGCGGACGATCTGCATCGTGACCGTCTCAAACAACGGCCGCAGACGGCGCTGCTCGTGCGCTGGCGCGTACAGATACACGGTGTTGTCGCCCTCAAGGAACGCCTGCACGTCCAGGTCGTGACCTTCGGTGAACGCCTGCACGCGCTCATCGGTGTAGATCGCCAGCAGCTCCTCAGCGGTGCCGTACACCGAGTCGCGGGCCTTCTCGGTGCGCTGCTGGGACGCCTCCCACGCATTCGCGGCACCCTCGCTGCCCGCGTCGGCGAGGGCCTTGACGACCTCGTCTTCCTCGCGGGTGTCGACCCAGCGGACGACGTCGGCCATCGTCCAGCCGCCATAGGCGGCCGCGTACAAAAGCGGCGCCAGCAGCTTGGTGCCCAGCGTCCGCCAGTACTTGACCTCATCGGTTGGCCGGTCGCTCAGCGCGGCGGTGTCGGCGATGATCCCTGCGGTGACTTGGGCGTCCGGCCAGGTCCCACAGGCCGCCAGCGGGGACCACTGCGCCGCGGGGAGCCCGGAGTGGCCAAGGGGGTCGATGACCAGCACCTCGCCGCGGCGCTCGCGGTGCTCCCGGGTCGCGCGGATCACATCCGGCTTGACCGAGGTGGCCACCAGCGGGCCGGTCCATTCCTTGATCGCGGGGATGACGATCCCGGTCGTCTTCAGGCTCCCGGTGGGGCCGAATACGAACACCGAGTGGCAGTCCTCAGCCGCCAGGAGCCGCGACGCGACGCCGCGCGTGCGGCCCAGGATCACCCGGCCAGCGGTCGGGCGGCGCACCACCAGGCGGCGCAGCTCCCAGCCCGAAGCCCACGTGGCCGCGCGGTGGCGGTTGCGGTGGGGCAGCAGTGGCACGCCTGAGCGGAGGCCGTGATGCCCAGGCCAGTACCGCGCCACCAGACCGACCACGGCCACCAGCACGCCGACCACCAGGCCAGCGCAGAAGTACATGCCGACCGGGCCAGGCAGCTCAGGGCCGAACTGGGCGGGCCACGCAAGCGCGGGGTCGCCGGGATGCTTCGGCAGGTGCCATAGCACCTCGGGCATGTCCGCGGCGCCGACGTGCAGCCAGGCGTGGGCGAACAGCAGGCCCGCGAGCTGGCCGATAACCCACGCGAACGCGCCGGCCGCTGCGGTCACGGCCAGGACGGCGGCGAGCAGCTTCTCGCCCGCGCTCAAGCCGACAGCTTCGTGACGCTGGGGAGTGGTCAGAGGCTCAGGCCGCATCCGGACCACCACCCGAAAGGGGCTCAGATCCGTTCAGACGCCGTGAGCGTTCGGCCTCCAACAGCGCCTTGTACTCGGCCTGGTGAGCGTGGGTGAGGCAAGCGAGAGCTGCCTGACGGCAGGCGTTGGAGAACCGCGAAGCTCGGTTCTGGCAGTGCTTACAGACGGTCGCCGGGTTGTCGTAGAAGGCGCTGGGCGGCTTCGCTTCACCACAGCGTGAACAGGTCTTGCGTGCCGGCATGTCGCCGGGCACGCCAGGATTGGTACGCTGATCGCGCATCTCGGGGTAGCTCCCTCGTGGTGTGTTGTTCGGCCCCGGGTGCGTGGCTAGACGCCCCGGGGCCTCCTCCTACTGCTGGCGATCGGTGGTCCCATCACCTCCCTGGTTGCGGTCGGCCTTGGCGCGCCGGACCCTGGCAGAAGCGCGAGCGAGTCGCGCGAAATGGGCATGTCGCAGGTGCTCTGCACGACGGCGACGCTCCTCAAGCGGTAGCACGCCGTCCGGATCAACTTCTCGCTCGAACTTGGCGAGGAAGGATGCGCGAGCCTTCGCGGTCGTCTCCTGTGCGTCGTGCTGCGCATGCATCATGTGCGCGGCCTGCCGTGCAAGCAGGCTTCGTTCTGCAGGAGTCATCGGTCGCGGCCGAGCCATATGGGCGCTCCCTCGTTTGGCGTGAAGTCGCGGTGGTGGGGCTAGCACTGGCCGCGACTCTGACGAATGTAGCTTGATAGGAATCAGGCGTCAACTGACAAGCTACAGTGTCGACGAGTCTTTGACGGATCGGGCATGCTTGTTGCCAGGTGGACACCGACGACGGAGCGTCCGGCGAGTGACTACAGCCGAGCAACGGAAAGCGTTTGGTGAAGCGCTGCGGCAGGCGCTCGAAGACGCTCGTATGTCCGGCCGCACCCTGGCTCGGGAGCTGGGTCTCGCGCCGGCATCTGTATCGAAGTGGCTGCGAGGCAAGACCACACCACCACCCGAGACAGTCGCACAGGCGGAGAGGTGCTTGAGCGTAGGTCCAGGCACACTGTCTCGTCCGCTCGGATACGTCGTGGTCGATGAACTGAGTGATCACCGCGCTTCGACCGTTGCTGAGGCCGTCAACTCCGATCCGAACCTTGGCCCAGAGGAACGCGCATTCCTGCTCACCGTCTACCATGAACTCGTCCGGCGATATGGCACAGCCCGGCGGAGGTCGAGTAAGCCCGAGAGTTGACGTTGCCAAGGGGGTCCCCTCGTTGAGTGCTGTCATGTACCCTCAACTGAGAAAACCTCATTGCCAACGGCTATGTCGAGTGCCTGAAATCGATCAGTTTTCTATAGAGAACCGATAGGGAATCTGCGATGCCGCGACCGCCGAAGCCGCTAAACCCCTACGCCTCATGGGCGGCCCTCTTCGGTGCCACAGTGCAGCGGCTTCGCGTCCAGCTACGCCCCAGGCCGGCCATCACTCAAGCTGAACTCGGCAAGCGCATTGGCTACGCTGGCTCCACCGTCAGCGCCATAGAGCGTGGCATGATTCGCCCTGACCAGAAGTTCGTCGAGAACTGTGAACGGGAGCTTCCGGCCGCTGGCGCCTTGCGCGCGTTGCTTCCCTTCGTCAATGCCGAATGGGACGAGTGGGAGCGACTAGGCAGGCACGGATCACCGGTTGGAGTCCTTCCACCAGCCGAGCTGAACGCCGAGGAATCACAGCTCGGAAACAGCACCTTCCTTGAGCCTATGGTGGCTGGGATGGAGGAAGCCAAGGCTCTCGCGCTTCATGCGGAGGCTTCCGACATTGGGGCGGGAACCCTGGAAACGATCGATCAGTGGGTAGACCGATACTGCCGAGACTACCCAACAACCTCTCCAGCGCTACTTGCGCCGCGAATCCAGCGTCGGCTTCACGAGGTCAAGCGCCTTCTAGGAGGCAAGGTAACTCTCGCTCAGCATCGGCATCTTCTGGTGGCCGGTGGATGGTCGTCGGTCCTGCTCGCATGCCTTCAGTTCGACATGGGGAATCGGGAGGGAGCCGAGGAAACCCGCGACGCGGCCTTCCAGCTCGGGAAGGAGGCCGAGCATCAGGAGATCATGGCATGGTCATTTGAGCTGCTGGCATGGTTCGCCCTGGTAGAGGGCCGCTACGAAGAAACGATCGATCACTCACGAACCGGCCTGGTGTTGGCGCCCAACACCTCAGCAGGCGTGCAGCTCGCCGTTCAGGAAGCCAAGGGCTGGTCCCGCCTTGGCAACCGGCAGGAAGCCGAACAGGCCATGCGCCGAGGAGCAACGGCCCTCGCCCGCTTGCCGGTCCCCTCCCATCCCGAGCACCACTTCGTCTTCGACGCCTCCAAGCTGTCGTTCTACGCCGCCACCATCTACGCCTGGCTCGAGGAAGCTGATCGCGCTGAAGAGCACGCAAACCAGGTCGTGACTCAATGTCTCGCCGTGCCGGGTACAAGCCGGTGGCCCGTGCGACTAGCGGAAACCCGGGTTGATCTTGGCCTGATCGCCGTACAGCGAGGGCAGGTGGATGAGGCGTACCACCTCGGGACTCTTGCCCTCGCGTCCCAACGCAAGGCGGGAAGCACCATCGCGCGAGTCGCCGAGCTTGACCAGGCTCTCCTGCTCAAATACCCGGACACCTCCGAGGCCCGGGATCTCCATGAGCGCTATCTTGCTGAGCACGAGGCAGTCCAGCGGGGAGCATCGCCATAAGCAGGGCAAGTATCGCTCGCCTCGGAGCACTGGCGGTGCTCTGGGGATCGGGGTTTCTCCTGATCAAGATCGCGCTGGAGGGCATGAGCCCAATCCAGATCGTTCTTGGCCGGCTGCTGGCCGCCGCGGTTGCCATGCTTGTGATTGTGGCCTATCGCAAGGAGGCGCTTCCACGGCGACTGACGCCCTGGGCTCACCTGACAGTTATGGCAGTCGTGACCAACATTGCCCCGTACTTTCTGTTTGCCTGGGCCGAGCAGCACATCAGCTCGGGCTTGGCTGGCGTCCTCAACGCCACCACGCCCCTGTTTACGCTGGTGTTTGCTGTCAGTACCCACACGGAACGCCTTACGGTGCCGCGCGTGTTCGGCTTGGCCCTGGGTTTCCTTGGTGTTGTGGTACTTGCCGCTCCGTGGCGCGACGGGGGAGTAGGCAGCTCCCTCCTAGGGGTTGGAGCCTCTCTACTGGCGTCTGCCTGTTACGCGACCTCATACGTCTACGCGCGACGCTTCCTGAGCGCGCGTCAATTCTCGCCTCTGGTGCTGTCTACGGGCCAGATGGTCGCGGGCGCTGTTCTGCTGGGCATCCTGGCACCTGGCGTCGCCCTCCAGCACATGGCGCTCACAACCAGCGTGGTAACAAGCGTGATCGTGCTCGGAGTGATCGGGACAGGCATTGCCTACGTCCTTAACTACCGACTCATCGCTGACGAGGGGGCTACGGCGGCCTCCACCGTCACCTACCTACTGCCGATCGTGGCCGTTCTGCTCGGCCTCGCGGTTCTTTCGGAGCCTGTGGGCTGGAACCTCGCGGTAGGTGCGCTGATTGTGCTGGTTGGCGTCGCTCTCTCCGAAGGCCGGCTCAGCCGAAGACGGCACACTCAACTCTCGAAGCGGCGAGCCGAGCTGGAGCGCGCTCCGTAGCTGTCGCCTGCTGCCTTGGTCAGCGCGTGGCCAGTGGCGCGGCTTAGGCGTTCGGCGTAAGTGTCTGCGACGCCATGCTCGCCGGCTCCGAATCGCCTCATTGAAAGAATCTGTGCCACAGGGAACTTTCGAGTAACCAATGCAGTAGCTCACTCACGACCCCACCAAGAATTGCTCCAGCGAGCAAGAGGAGAGCCTGCTCGCGCCAGAACCCCCTGCGTTGACGTTCTAAAACTTGCGTGAAGACTTGCTCAACGGCCCGTCGCTGGCCTTTGCTCAGGTTGGCTACACAGTAGCTGCTGCGCCGTCTCATAATCCACCTGAAGTTGCCGCAGTTCATGACGGTGTACAGAGATCGCCTCATCGATGCTTGTGTACTGAAGAATCTTCTGAGCAACCTCGGCTTGCTGGGCCATCTGGCGGTGCGCACGAGACGCTGCCTCGTAGGCTCCCACCGCACCTAGTCCACCCGCTGTCAACGCGGCGAAGAGTGGAAGGAATAATCTCGGCGAGTTGGCAAATCCTAACAGACCGAACTTTACGAGAAGCTCTCGCAAGCCAGCTAACCCGGCGGCCAGAAGTGTGGCAAACGCCAGCTTCTTGAACATATGACGCCTGTCTGACGATCTGGGGTGATGAATGACGCTCATCGTATGAACATCCTATGTGATCGACAGGGGGTCCCGGTCCGGCTGGAGGACTGCTCCCAGACTCTCGCCTACGGGAATCGACGATCGAGATGGCGGGGGAGAGGTGGACTGCTCGGAGGGCGTCACCTGCTCGGAGGGACCTGATCCCAAGCATGAGACGAGCGTCGACGGTCGATAAAGCCGCCCCGCCGCCGCCCGTACGCCTCGGGCCGGAGCTGCCGCTCAAGCTGCATGAGGCTCCAGATTTTGGTGCCGTCCGCGCGGATGTAGGGCTCGACGTTGGCGGCCACTTCGCGGATCGTGGCCAGGTCGACGCCGAGCAGCTCCGCAGACTGCTCCAGCGGCGCCGCGATCGGCCGGCCGAAGTCGGGGTCGCGCGCTTCCCACGTCCGCATGCCCGTAGCGTAACCCGAACACAAGTTCGATAGGATAGACGACCCGGTACGCGGCCAGCCTGGCTAGCGCGGTAGCTCGTCCAGAGCCTTGCTCACCGCGTCGGCCGCCTGGTCACGGTCGGGAGCGACGCCCTTGCAGACCGAGCGGCCCTCCAGCGTGATGAGCCAGGGGTAGATGCCCGGCCGGTTGGCGTCGATCCGGATCGCATAGCGGCCATAGCGAGCTACCCAGAAGTTGTGGCCCGCGTTGTCCTTGGCCTCATACCGGAGCCTTGCCATGCCCGGGATTGTAACCCTGCGGGCGTCTGCTGGTGGCCGGTGGGCAGAGTGGTCGTAGCCCCCCGAGGCTGTACGCCGTGATCCTTAGCGCAATTAGATCCGGTCACCAAGGCCCAGCCTGGCGTGCGCAGCTCGGGCGCGCTTCTCAGCGGTCGCCTTCGCATAGCGATCAACCATGGCGCGGGACTTCCACCCGGCAAGGCGCATCAGATCACCCTCGCTCCCCTCGGCATCAAGCCAGGCGTGAGCGAACGAGTGGCGGAGCTGGTGAGGGTGCAGACCGGGTAGGCCGACAGTGGCGCCCCGATCGGCGACCACCTGGAAGACGCCTGATGCTGTCATGGCGCCATGCTGGCCGATCCAAAGGTTTGGCAGATGCCCGTGGCGGTGCTTGGCACGGACGCGGATGTAGCGGTCCAGGGCGAGCGCTGTCTTGCGGCCGAAGGGGACGACGCGAGGTCGCCGGCCCTTGCCGAGAACCACGACGACCTGTTCCTTCAGGTCGAGATCATCGAGCATGATGCCGACGCACTCGCCTCGCCGGAGGCCCGTGTCCATCAACAAGCGAATGAGGGCCGTGTCCCGCCGGGCGGGGAAGTCCTTGCCCTCGCATGCCTTGAGCAGACGACGAAGCTGATCGTCGGTGAGGACGGGAACCGGGTCCTCCGGGATGTGGGGTGGCTTCATGCCGTTCATCGGATGGCCGGGCAACTCGTCAAGCTCCTCCACTGCCCAGGTAAAGAACGAGTGCAACCCGCGGTAGCGGTTGTGTGCGGTGGCCGGCTTCCAGCGCTTGAGCTGGTCGGCGATGAAGCCCCGGATCTGGTCTCGCTTGATCGCGGTCACAGTTAGGGGGTAACCGTTCACCTCCAAGAAGTCGGCGAAGAAGCGCACTGCGTCCGTGTACGCCTCCACGGTGCGCTCGCTCTTGTTCTCGCCATGCAGGGCCAACCGGAAGCTGTCATTAAGGGTCCGGAGGTCCAGCCCGGGATCAGGTGGGGCAGCCATACCCCTAAGTTAGGGTGTCAGTGAGCGCTGTGCAAGTCTCGGGAATAGGTGAGCGCCCCTCACACGAGGGGCGCTCATGCCTACTGACCTGCGACGATGCTTCTCCTGGTCGGGACGGCGGGATTTGAACCCGCGACCCCCTGCTCCCAAAGCAGGTGCGCTGCCAAACTGCGCCACGTCCCGTCGCTTAGGGCCTCTGACCTGCGGTGATAGCAGTCTCCGCCAGGACGGAGGACGAGCA
>WNFU01003019.1_pt1 | contig 32078 bp, 32 predicted proteins | sample 5400121 | NCBI WGS metagenome assembly WNFU01 (sample SAMN13153360, study PRJNA577476) | soil metagenome | isolation source: 100 cm soil or saprolite under grassland replicate 1 | place: USA:California | collected 2016-06-15
CGATGAGACGCATAGGGTCAGTGCTCCCCGAGTTCGAGTTGGCGAAGTCTGCGTGACAGGCAGCGACCGCGTTCAAAGGCCGCGAGTGACCGCCTGCGCCGCCGCCTGCGCGAAGGCCACCGCCGACGGCCAGCGCTCGGCCGGGTCGGGATGGAGGGCCCGCGCCACCACCTCCGCTAATTCGCGAGGGCAGATTGGGCGGAGCCAGTGCACCGGGACGAACGGGCGCAGCAGACGCTGGATCCGAAGCTCCGCGACCGTTCTCCCTGCGTGGGGGAGCCGGCGCGTGAGCATCTCGTAAAACGCGACGCCTAGTGAATAGATGTCGCTCGCGGGGCCTATTGCGTCGCCCAGCAGCTGGTCCGGGCTCATGTAGGCGAGGGTGCCTGGCTGAAGCCCATCGGCAGCCAAGAGCAGGGCCATCTCGTGCGCCACGCCGAAGTCAAGCAGCTTCACGACGCCTCCTGAACCCAGCATGATGTTCTGAGGTTTGACGTCGCGGTGGAGAATGCCGACCCAGTGCACGTGGTTCAACGCCTCGGCCACGATGTGCAGCACCCGGATGGCCTCCGGGAGCGGGAAGGGGCCGCCGTGCTGCAGTCGCTGTGCCACAGTCTCACCCTCTACGTACTCCATCGCGAGGAGGAACTGGCCGTCGGGCCCGCGGTCGAAGTCGTACACCTGAGCGATGCTCGGGTGGCGCACCCGGGCGACAAGCAGCGCCTCCTGGCGGAAGCGCTGCTCGGCGGTCGGGTCGTTACACAGCGGAGGACAGAGCACCTTGACAGCGGTGAGACGGCCGAGGTGGAGGTGCTCGGCGAGGTAGACGGTCCCCATGCCGCCGCTGCCGAGACGGCGCAGCACCCGGTACCGCCCGGCTAGCAACTCGCCGACCCGGTCTCCAGCCGAGTTCGGGCGTTCGCGGACGTGGCAAACCGAGCCCTCAAGGTTGAGACCCATGACCCCCTCCAAGGAAGAACGGCGGCCCCGAATCCCGCTCGGGATCCGGGACCCCAAGCCACTTGCTAGCGGACGACGATGGTGCCCCTCATCGCCGCGCCGTGCACGGCGCAATCATACGGGTAGCTACCCGGGGCGGTGAACGTGACTGAGTAGCTGTTCCCATCGCCGGACTCGACGGCGCTGCTCGCGAAACTGGGCGAACCCTCCGACTCGACGCTGTGCGGGACCGATCCCGTGGCCGTCCAGGTCCACGTGACCGTGGTGCCGACGGCGACGGTGTCGAGCGCGGGGTTCTGGCTCCCATTGTGGGAGCTCTTGAACAGGATGTTCCCGACGACGATCTGGCCGGCCAGACCCCCACCACCGCCTCCGCCCCCGCCGCCACCCCCGTCGGGAGAGGTCGAGCCGCTGCAACCCGCGAGTGCAGCCAGCGCGAGCAAACCGACTACCGCTGTTCCTGTACGCATGTCCTTCTCCTCTGCTCGCGGTATTGCGCGAGCTCGAATTGCTCCCAGTTCATACCGAGAACGCACCGTGCGGGTGGAGCGTGGCCTCGCGGGGCGTGGGTCATTCGCGACTAGTACGGCTGCTTCCATCACGGGGGTAACCTTAGCGATCGCATCTCGACGGCAGTATCAGACGCGGCGCCTGTTGCGGGCGCGAAACAGCGGAACAGACCTGTCAGACGACGGACTACACGAAAGGGGAGGCGCTACCGGGCTCCGGGGAGAACGAAGGTGACGCGCGCCCGGCTTACGTGGCTACTGGAACGGTCCACGGGCCCGACGTAGTTGCGTCAGGCAATGAGGCCGTACCGGGCGGCATAGCGGACCAGGTCGGCGTTGGTGGAGACCGCCATCTTCTCGAGAATGCGAGCGCGGTACGTGCTCACCGTCTTGGCCGAGAGCGCAAGCTCGCTGGCGATCTGAGAGACGGTGAGGCCGCTGCCGAGCCGGCGCATGACTTCGAACTCGCGATCGGACAACAGCTCGTGAGGGGCTCGCTCCCCCCCGCCATCGAGATGAGTGGCCAGCTGCTCCGCCAGCGTCGGACTGACGTACTTGCCGCCGCGATACACCCGGCGGATGGCTTCCAGCAGCTGATCCGGCGAATGGTCCTTGGTGAGATAGCCCGAGGCACCGGCCCTGAGCGCCCGTACCGCCCACTCATCCTCCGGGTGGACGCTCAAGGCCAGCACCCGAATAGTCGGGTGGCGTGCGCGCACCTCCCGCAGCGTCTCGAGAAACAGGCCGCCCGGCATCGATACGTCGAGCAGCACCAGATCGGTGGCCGTGGTCTCGAGCGCGCGGAGCAGGGCCGCGGCGTCGTCCGCTTCACCCGAAATCGCCATCCCCGCGTCCGCCTCCACGATACGGCGGAGTCCCTGACGGACGATCGGATGGTCGTCCGCGATGAAGATGCGAATCTTCGCGATCGGTCTGGTCACGACGCGGCGACCGGAATCGTGACGGCGATGCCGGTACCCTGGCCCGGCTCGCCCCGAATCATCAGGGTCCCCCCACAGGCCAACGCCCGCTCGCGGATGCCGACCAATCCCAGGGACCGAAGCCCGCTCAGCGACTGGGGCGTGAACCCGACCCCGTTGTCCTCGACGCCGAGGATGATGAACGCCCCCGCCCGCCGCACCGACACGTCCACCCGGGTAGCCTTGGAATGCCGCGTGACGTTGGTCAGCGCCTCCTGGATGATCCGGAAGGCGTGGCTCGCGATCTCGTCGGGGAGCCGGGGAAAGTCGTCGGCATGGAGAGTGACCGCGATGCCGGTCCGTTGGGCCGTGTCCCGCACCAAGAACTCGATGGCGGCCTCCAGGCCGAGTTGATCGAGCACGCTGGGCCGAAGCTCGCTGGCGATCCGGCGCACGATCTGCATCGTTTCATCGATCCGGGCGGTGATCGACGAATCGATCACGCGCAACGCTCCGGAATTACCCCCCCCTCTGGGCCGCTTGGACCCGAGCCATGCCAGGTCGAGCTTCAAGGCCGTGAGCGCCTGGCCCAATTCGTCGTGAATCTCGCGCGCGATGCGGGTCCGCTCCTCCTCACGGATCGCCTGGAGCCGGGCCGCGAGCGCCCGCAGCTCGGCCCGGGACTGCTCCAAATCCTCCGCGGCCCTGACCCGGTCGCTCACGTCCCGCTGAATCCCGAAGTGCCCGGTGATGCGGCCGGCCGCATCGTAGAAACACATGTAATCGCCTTCAACCCACATCGTCGATCCGTCGAGCCGGCGCTCGTTGGTGATGCTGTGGGTGTGTCCGGAGTCGAACAGCGCCCGCCAGCCTCGGCGGCCGGCCGCGGGGTCGTGCCGGAAGAAGTCACTCGGCGTCAGACCGATCAGCTCCGCCGGCCGAGCCCGGAATTGCTGCGCCATCGCCGGATTGACCTTGGTCATGCGTTGGTGGGAGAAGACGTAATCCAGCACCGCGTCCTTGTCGACCTCCGGCCCCCACTCGACCGGCTGATCGAGCATCATGAAGAAGAACCCGTCCTGGGAGCGCTCGAAGAACGCCTCCAGGAGCGCGGGGGTATTGAGCTGGGTCGGTTCCGGCAAGGCTGACGACATCGAATCTCCTGGCCCGGAAAATGGGGGAGGATGCCGCCTCCAAGGAAGGAGGTGAACCAGCCCAGGCGGGGACCGCGAGCCCGGTCCCCGAGGGTCGTGCCGCGTGTCACGGCCTGGGCCGCGGCTCGCCGTAGACGAAATCGTCCATCACGACGAGGTCCTTCGTGCCGCCCGCACTCAGATCGGTGACTGTCGCGCTCAAGGCGGCCTCGCCGCTGGTGATCAGCACCCGGGCGACGATCGGCGAGTCGAACACCGCGCCGATGAACGAGAAGCCCTGGGCGCCGCTATGGGCGGGGGCTTCGAGGTTGGCGATCCGGACGCCGGTCGCGTCGAAGTATTCGATCCGCGTGGAGCCCGCGCGGTCGACGTCGGAGAAGACGACTCCGAAGCCCTTGACCAGACCGTTGGTCGCGGTCCCCGCCAGCTTGAAATCGACCTCGACCTGATTCGAGCCGACGGCCGCGAACAGTTTCTTGGGCGAGAACGCCCTGAACTGGGTTGCCAAGCCGGCGTTGAGCGAAGCAAAGACGGTGCTATCCACCCGAAGGCCGGTACCGGGTGTGGACATCAGGACACCCCGCTTCGAGTTGACGTTGAAGAAGGTCGCCGGGAAGGTGTCGACGTTGGTCACGGCGGCGGGTACGCCGTCCCAGTTGATCTCGCGCCGGCCGCTGTCGGCGGGCGGCGTGTTGGGCGCGTTCAGCGGGCCGCCGAGCGCGGCCCGAAAGGCGTCCAGGTTGTCCGCAATGGTAAAGGTGTCACCCTCGGCGCGGAACGTGGTGAAGCTGGGCGGCGGGGGCGGTGTGTAGCGGGGCGAGTAGAGATTGTTGCACGCCGCCAGAGCCGCCAGGCCCAGGAAGGCTGCATGAACCGTCGGTTTCATCGCGTTCTCCGTTGTGAGTAGGATCGATCGCTGAACGAAGGCAATGGTAGCCGTCGGTCAGCGGCAGCAGTATCAGACGCGGCGCCGTGGGCACCTGGAACGCAGCGGAAGAGAGCTGTCAGACGGAGGACTACAGGACGAAAGAGTCCTCACGGTTCTCCTCAGTTCGCGGGCTCCTTCGAGCCGGACTTTTCCCAGTTGACGAACAGGAACCCGCCGGGTGCGTCGAGGGTCGGCTCGCCCGGTCCCGGTAGGATTTGGAGCTGCAACTCTTCGATCTTGTTCTTCGAGCAATCCCAGCACGCGAGCGCGAAGTCCCCGTCGCGCCGGGTGCGGGACAACAGCATCACGTGCACCATGGCGTTGTCGGTCACGAGCGCGCCGTTTCGGTAGAGGTGCCCGAACGCCCACAGTGCCACCGCGCTGTTGATCGTGGGCACGAGCGGCGTGTGCACCGCCGTGTTGCCGTGGTAGTAGAGCCCCAGGATCACCCCACCGAACCGCGGATGGTGAGGGACATCCTTCGTCTGGACCCGGTCCATCACCAGCTTCCAGCGCGCGTCCTGGGTGGTGAACTCGGCCACCCCATCCACTGAGTCACGCACCGCGCCTTTGTCCCAGGCGGTAAAGGAAAAGGTGCCGGAAATCGCAGTCACGTTGTTCGAGTAGGGTCCGTTTCTCACCTGCGACTCGAGCCCCTCCCGCTCAGCACCGAACTGCTTGAGGATCGGGGCCGCGCTGTCGGGGAAGGGAAACGGGCCGGGGAGGATCTGGATCGCGGGCCCGCCGCTGGTCACCCGGATCGCTTGCACGTTCTCCCCTATCGCAAGCGACTCGCGCGTCTGGGACGAGTAGCGCCCTCCCATGTCGGAGTCGCCGTGCCCCGGCGAGCCCGAGCGCGTCGCACCCACGACCGTCAAGTGCGTCTCCATGCCGAGTTTCTTGTGCGAGTCCTCGCCCACGGGGCAGTACACTTCGTAGGTCCCGGGCTTGAGCGCGAGCGTCAGGGTGGCGCTCGAGCCCGGCTGGATGATGGGGGTCTCCTGCTCGATCCCCTGCCCCTCGACCTCCAAGGCGTGCGGGATGCTGCCGACGTTCGCGATCGTGAAGGTCACGGTCCCGGCGGCGATCGTGTGCTCCGAGAGCTCCAGCTGCCACTCGGATAGCTTGGCGCTGAGTGTGGGCGGGTTGCCCGGGCGGCGGTCCGCCGGAGCGCCGGCGAGCGCGAGGGTGGCGAGGAGCACCCCCGCGACGTTCCGGGACGGCATGGCGTGCATGTCAGTCATACGCGATCTTCCTCCTCTGAGAGTGTGACGACAGTCTGGTTCGATGTGGGAGACCCCGCGCACCGCCGGATTATTCCGCCGGGAATAATCCCGCCGCCCGCGCAGTCTTGTCCCGAAGGCCTACGCGACGTCTTGAGGGCCGGTTGGAGTCAAGCGAGCTGGCGCGATTCGAAGCCGTCGTGTTGCCGCACCTGGACGCCGCGTACACGCTGGCGCGCTACCTGACGCGGAACGAGCACGACGCAGAAGACGTCGTGCAGGACGCCTGCCTGCGCGCGCTCAAGTACTTCGACGGTTTCCGTGGGGAGGAGGGGACAAGCGCGCGCGCCTGGCTGCTTGCCATCGTGCGCAACACCGCCTTCAGTTCGCGGCGCCGCCAGCGCCCGGACGCGGTCGTGTTCGAGTTCGACGAGGCGCAGCACAGCGGCTCGGTGGCGGATGAGCACCCGGAGGCAGCGTTGCTCCGCGGTGCCGCCAAGGAATCGCTCGGTCGTGCGCTCGACCGCTTGGCGCCGGAATTCAGGGAGGTGATCGTGTTGCGCGAGCTCGAAGGGCTGTCGTACAAAGAGATCGGCGACGTCGCGGGCGTACCGGTCGGCACGGTGATGTCACGGCTGTCGCGCGCCCGCACGCGCCTCCAGCAGGCGCTGCGTGAAGAGGGGGAACGCTGACGTGACCCATCCGGGCTTCGAAGCCCAGCTGGACGCCTACTTGGACGGCGAGCTGGCCGCGGGCGACGCGCGCGAGCTCGAGGTACACCTTGCCCAATGCCCGGAGTGCGCGCGGTTCCGGGATGGACGGCTCGAGTTGCGCGCGGCGATCACCGCACGCGTCCCCGTGTTCCCGGCACCAGACGCCCTGCGCGAACGCGTGCGGGCGGCGGTCGGGGCGGCGCGGGCGCGCGCCCCTCACCGCTTCACCGCGCGGGGCGTGTGGCGTCCGCTGGCACTCGCCGCGTCACTCGCGGTCGTCGCGCTCGGGAGCTGGCGCCTCGCGCTCCAGCGTGCGGCCGGCGAGACGCTCGCCGATGAGGTGCTCGCGAGCCACATCCGCTCGCTCATGCCCGGCCATCTCACCGATGTGCTCTCTTCGGATCAGCACACCGTGAAGCCGTGGTTCAACGGCAGGCTCGACTTCTCGCCCCCCGTGTACGACTTCTCCGCGCGCGGATATCCGCTCCTCGGAGGTCGGCTCGATTACGTCGATGGGCGGGACGTGGCGGCCCTCGTGTACGGGCGGCGTCAACACCTGATCAACGTGTTCCTGTGGCCCTCGGCGCGCGGCCCCGCCGCCGCTCCCGCGACCCGTACGCAGCAGGGCTATCACCTGCTGCACTGGACCACGGCGGACTACACCTGCTGGGTGGTCTCCGACCTGGGCTTGGCGGAGTTCCAGGACTTCGCGCAACTGATGCGGCAGGCGGATTCGACGGGCAGCGGACGGCGTGGCGCGGCCGGTCTCCGTTGAGCGAGGGGGGGCACGGGCGACCCAACGCGCCGGCCGGTTCGAGAAGGGGACCTCTCCTACGCCAGCTCGATCCGCGACAGGTCGAACGAGGGCTTGGGGAACCTCATGTCGCAGCCTTCGAGAATCTCCACGAGAAGGTGCGACACGGCGAGGTTACGAAACCACTTCTTGTTCGCGGGGACGACATACCACGGCGCGTCCTCTCTGCTGCAGCGAGTCAGCGCGTCTTCGTACGCCGCCTGATAGTCCCCCCAGTATTTCCGGTCCTCGAAGTCGTTCGGTGAGAGCTTCCACTGCCTGGTAGGATCCCGCAGCCGCTCCTCGAAGCGCTCCCGCTGCTCGTCCCTACTGATGTGCAGGAAGAGCTTCACGACCATCACGCCGTTCTCGGTCAGCAGCTGCTCGAACCGGTTGATCTGCTCGTACCGTCGCGACCACACATCTTTCGGCACGAGCTTCTGCACACGCGCAATCAGGACGTCCTCGTAGTGCGAGCGATTGAAGATCGCGATGTCGCCCCGCCGCGGAACGACTTGGTGGACGCGCCACAAGAAGTCGTGCTCCGCCTCCTCCCCGGCTGGCGCTGTGAACGCCGTCACCCGACAGCCCTGCGGATTGAGGCCCCTCATCACGTGGCGGATCGTCCCGTCCTTGCCGGCGGCGTCCATTCCCTGCAGGACGATGAGCAGCGCGCGCCGGTGCTCCGCGTACATCAGGTACTGGAGCTCGTCCAGCCGCGCGAGGCTGCGCTGAAGCGCCGCGTCCGCCGCGTCATCCTTCTTGAACTTCAGCGTGTCGTCGGGATCCCACTCGGCGAGCTTCACGGGCGTGCCCGGCCGGACGAGCAGTTTCTCACGTAGCTTCATCGCCGTAGCCCTGGGTGAGGAGTCGCTGCGAAGCTACGCGGTCGCGGGCGCGGCGGCTGCATCTCATGATGGGGCAAGACGTTGATTCCGCGACACGATCATTGCGCGGTCGTTACGTAACCTGATAGAATTCCAGCCATTAGCCGAATGTCCCCGTGGGCGTGCAGCTCGCGCCTCCTCTCCAGCCACGGTTCGACCAGATGGTCAGCACCGCAGCCCCGATCGCCCCGAGCCCGGCGGTGAAAAGCCCGGCTCAGGCAATGCCGCCGGCCGAAGCACTTCCCCTGCCACGCCTCGCCGCCGTGGACATCGGCACGAACTCCATGCGCCTCGTCGTCGCGGAAGTTCAGCCCGACGGGTCCTACCGGGTGCTCGACGAGGACCGCGACATGACGCGGCTCGGCCAGGGGCTGTATGGCGCCGGCCGCATCGCCGACGGACCGATGGAGCGGTCGCTCCAGGCGCTGGGCAAGATGAAGGCGATCGCCGACGGATTCAGCGTCACCGAGCTGCGTGCCGTGGCGACGAGCGCCGTGCGCGAGGCCTCCAACGGCCGCGACTTCGTGCGGGAGGCGTGGCGGCGCTATCGCGTTCACGTCGAGGTCGTGCGGCCGGAGGAGGAGGCACGGCTGGCGTTTCAGAGCGCCAGCCGGCACTACGACCTCGACGAAGGGTTGACCGCAATCGTCGACATCGGCGGCGGCAGCGCCGAGGTCATCCTCGCGGCGGGCGGGGTCGTCGAGCAGATCGTGTCACTGCCGCTCGGCGCCGTGCGGCTCACGGAGCGCCACTCCGAGTCCGATCCCTTGCGCCCGAAACACTGGAAGGCGTTGCGTCGCGAGATCGACCAGGTGATCACCGAGGGGCTGGGCAAGCCGCCCTTCGCCGCCGCACTGATGATCGGCAGCGGCGGAACGTTCACCAACCTCGCCGAGATCGTGCAGGCCGAGCGAGACGGAAAGGTCACGCACGCGCGCGATTACGCGGTGAGCCGCGCCGAGGTCCGGCAGCTGCTCGACCGGCTGCGGGAGACGCCGCTCGCGGCGCGCCGTCAGATTCCCGGCCTCAACCCGCAACGGGCCGACATCATCGTCGCCGGCGTCGCAGTCGTCGCGCGACTCACCAAACGGCTCGGCACCCAGAGCATCGTGGTCAACGACCGCGGCGTGCGGGACGGCGTGCTGCTTTCGATGATCGACGAGCTGTCCGGAGCGGCCCCGGCGACGCGGGCCCCGCCGCTGGACCGGATGGAGTCGGTGCGCCAATTTGCGCGCAAGTGTCGCTCGAACGAGCGGCACTGCGAGCACGTCGGCACCCTCGCGCTCGAGATCTTCGACGCGCTGCGCGACGCCTACGCCCTGCCGCCCGGAGGGCGCGACATCCTGCGGGCGGCGGCTCTGCTGCACGACGTCGGCTATCTGATCAACCACGAGCAAAACCACACGCACGCGTACCACCTCATCATCCATGGTGATCTGCGGGGCTTCTCGGCCCGCGAAATCGAGTTGATCGCGAACGTCGCGCGCTACCACCGGCGGGCATCCCCGAAGAAGACGCACCCGAACTTCGCCCGCCTCGATCGGGGGGAGCGCCGCCTGGTCCGGCGGCTGAGCGGCATCCTGCGCGTGGCGGACGGACTCGATCGCGCCCACGGCCAGGTGGTCAGCGGGATCCGCTGCCGGATCGGAGACGGCTGGGTGCGGATGGTGGCGACTGCCACACGCGATCCGGCGATCGAGCTGCAGGACGCCAAACGCAAGGCCGGCCTGTTCGAGAAGGCGTTCCGCGCCGAGCTGACCCTGTCCCGTCCCCGGTCGGGGAAGTAGACGTGCCCGAGCGCGCACCGCCCGCCTATTCGCCGGAAAAGTATCTCAACCGCGAGCTGTCCTGGCTCGAGTTCAACGCGCGCGTCCTCGAGGAGGCGGCCGACCCGGCCAACCCCTGGCTCGAGCGGCTCAAGTTCCTCGCCATCTTCAGCTCGAACCTGGACGAGTTCTTCGAGATTCGCGTCGCCGGGCTGCAGCAGCAGGTGTACGCGGGAGTCGAGCCCCAGGACTACGGCGCCGACGGCATGGCGCCCGCCGAACAGCTCGCGGCCATCGAGCGGAGGGTCCACGAGCTCGTGACCGAGCAGTATCGGCTGCTCGGAGAAGACGTGTTCCCGGGCCTCGCCGCCGGTGGGATCGAGCGCGTGCGCTCCGACGACCTGACGGAGGTCGAGCGCGGTCACGTGGAAACGTTGTTTCGCGCGAGCGTTGCCCCCGTACTGACGCCCCTCGCCATCGATCCCGGCCACCCCTTCCCGCACGTGCACAACAAGAGCCTCAACATCGCGCTCGTCGTCGAGCGCCAGAACGGGGACGGAGGTCACGCGCGGCAGCACTTCGCCGTCGTGCAGGTTCCGGCGGTGCTGGACCGTCCGGTGGTGGTGTCGCGGATGGACGGTCGGGTGCGCTTCATTCTGTTGGAGGACGTCATCGCGCACCATCTGGGCGAGCTGTTCGGCGGCCTCCGCGTGGTGAGCCACGCGGTGTTCCGGGTCACCCGGAACACCGACCTTTCATTCCAGGAGGAGGACGCCGAGGACCTGCTCGAGACGATCGAGGAGAGCCTGCGCCAGCGGATCCGCAGCGATCCGGTGCGCCTCGAGGTCTCGGCCGACGCGGACGACCTGTTCACGGACCTGCTGACGGGGGCGCACGACCTCGAGGCGCGCGACGTGTACCGGGTCAACGGCCCCGTCGACCTGACCGCGTTGATGGGACTGCACCGGCTGGACGGCTTCACCGGGCTCAAGGACGAGCCCCTGGTGCCGCGCACGCCCCCGCCGTTCGCGTCAGGGCGCGACGTCTTCGAGGTGATCCGCGCGCACGACGTGCTGGTGCACCTACCGTACGAATCCTTCGGGTGCGTCGTCGACTTCATCGAGCGGGCGGCCGACGATCCCGACGTGCTCGCCATCAAGCAGACGCTGTACCGCACGAGCGGGGCGAGCCCGATCATCGCGGCACTGGGGCGCGCGGCGCAGAACGGCAAGCAGGTGACGGCGCTGGTCGAGTTGAAGGCCCGGATGGACGAGCAGAACAACATCACCTGGGCCCGCACCCTCGAGCAGACCGGGGTCCACGTCGTGTACGGCGTCGTGGGCCTGAAGACGCATTGCAAGGCCTCCCTGGTCGTGCGGCGCGAGGGCGAAGGCATCCGGCGCTACGTGCATCTCGCGACGGGCAACTACAATCCGACGACCGCGCGCGTCTACACCGATCTGGGTCTCTTCACCGCCAATGCCGAGGTGGGCGAAGACACAAGTGCGCTGTTCAACCTGCTCACCGGATACGCCGAAGGCTACCAGTGGAAGAAGCTCCTGGTCGCCCCGCTCAGCCTGCGGGACCAGATCGTGGCCCTGATCGAGCGCGAGCAGCGGAACGCGCAAGCGGGTCGCCCGGCACGCATCGTCGTGAAGATGAACGCCCTGGTCGAGCCATCGGTGATCGACGCGCTGTATCGGGCCTCCCAGGCCGGCGTCCCCATTGACCTGGTCATCCGAGGCATCTGCTGCCTCCGCCCCGGCCTGCCGGGTATCTCGGAAGGCATCCGCGTCACGAGCATCGTCGACAAATTCCTCGAGCACAGTCGGATCTTCCTGTTCCAGAACGGCGACGACCCTCAGGTCTTTCTGGCCAGTGCCGACTGGATGCCCCGGAATTTCTGGCGCCGAATCGAGACGGTGTTTCCCATCGACGACGCGGCCCTGAAAGCCCGCATCGTCGATGTCCTCCAGGTGGTCCTTGCGGACAACGTCAAAGCCAGGGAGCTGCAGCCCGACGGCACCTATCGCCGCCGTGCGGCGGGAGCGGACGGCGCGCCACCGGTCCGCTCGCAGCTGACCTTGCAGCATCTGGCGCGCGAGGCGGCCCGCGAAAGCACGGAATCGCGCCCGCCGTTCGTTCCTATCGTGCGACGGCGGGCCTCCGACCAGGGCGAACCCGCCGCGGGTGGCGAGCGCGTCCGGACCCCGGTCTGAATCGCGCCGGCTCGTGCGGCTCGTCGTCGTCCGTCACGCCATCGCCGAAGACCGCGTCACCTTCGCCGCCTCGAGCCGCGACGACTCGACGCGACCGCTCACTTCCCAAGGCCGCCGCAAGATGGAGCGCGGTGCCCTCGGGTTGAAACAGCTGGTCCCCGAGGTCGACCTGCTGGCCACGAGCCCTTTCAAACGGGCGTTGGAGACCGCCGAGATCATCGCACGCGCGTACGGTGAGCCGCGCGTTGAGCGTCTGCCGGAGCTCGCGCCCGGCGCGGGGGTCGATCGCGTCGTCGGCTGGCTCAACGGCCAGCGCTCTCGAGGCACGGTCGCCGTCGTCGGGCACGAGCCCGACCTGAGTCAGTTGGTGTGCGCAGTTCTTTCAGGCGCCAACGGACCATTCCTCGAGCTTGGCAAGGGTGGCGCCTGCCTGCTGGAGTTCGCGGGTCCGGTAGGTCGGGCCAGCGCGACGCTGGATTGGCTGCTCGGCCCCAAGCACCTGCGCCGCATGTCCGGCCGTGATTAGCCGCTCCGCCGACCTCCTCTCCGGCTCGGCATTCGCCGCCGCGGCGCAGCTCAGCCTCACCTTGCTGGACGAGGCACGTCAGGGGTGCGGCCGCCTGGGTGACCCGGGGGACGCCGAGGCCCTCCACGACTTCCGTGTCGCGCTGCGCCGCCTGCGCACTGTGCTCCGCAGCTTTCGCGAAACGCTCGGTCGCACGGTCCCGAAAAGACTGCAGCGCCGGCTCCGCGACGTCGCCCGCGCCACGAACGCCGGCCGCGACGCCGAGGTGCAACTGGTGTGGATCCGGAGCCATCTGGCAGAGCTGGGAAGTCGCCCAGGTCTGCCGTGGTTGGTTGCTCGCCTCGAGGACCGGCGCGATCGGGCCTACGCGGAGCTCCAGCAAGAGACCACACAGGAGTTCCGACAGCTCGAGCTTCGCCTGCGTCGCGCGCTCAATGCGGCGCGCGCCGACGGGCGCGCCTCTGAGCCTCCCTTCGCGGCCGCGGTGGCAATGTTGATCCGTGAGCACGTCGCCGCGCTCGAGCAGGAGCTCGCCGCCAGCCATGCGGCGCGTGACGACGAGGCCATCCACCGCGCGCGTATCGCCGCCAAGCGACTCCGCTACCTGCTCGAGCCGCTGATGGACGCAAGCCAGCCGGCGCACGCCGCCGTCGCCCGACTGAAACAGCTGCAGACCTTGCTCGGCGAGCTGCATGATCTCCAGGTCCTGGTGGCCGAGCTGGGCGAATTGGTCGGCGAAGCGGCGGCCGAGCGTGCGCGCGGGTTGCACGCGGTCGCGCTCGACGCGACCAAGGCGCAAGGCCGGGCGAAGCAGGCCGGACCGCGACCGGCGACAGCCGGGTTGCTGGCGCTCGCGAAACTCGCCGGCCGGTCACGAGACGAGTTGTTCCAGCGTTTGCAAGCGGAGTGGAAAGCGGGGCCGCTGGCGGCGCTCGCCGAAGACTTGCGTGCGCTCGCGGACAGCCTCACCGCCGCGGCGATTCCTCCCCCCGTTCTGCCGGAGCCGGCGGCGCCGCTGCCGAAGGTTGACAAGCCGAGGATTCAGAAGCCGAGGATTCAGAAGCGGAACGTTCAGAAGCGGAAACTTCAAAGGCCGAAGGCTCAGAAGCGTAGCAGGAGAGGCGTCACCTAATCCCTCTGGTTGGGCCTCCCACGGCTCCTTCTGGCCGACGCTCGTCGGTCAGCGCGCGACGAGCGAGTTCCAGAATTCCAGGGTGAGCCGGTGGATCGGCCGGCCGCGGCGCAGCTGGGACCGCATTTGCTGCGCCACGACCTCCCGCAAGACGGCGTCGCGGTCCTCCGGCACGCGTTTGGCAAGCTTGTCGCGCTGCTTGCGGCGGCTCCTGCGGCCGGGCTCGAGGAAGTCGGCGAGGAAGAGCATCTTCCCCACGTCATCCCACCCCGCATAGCCCACGCTGTGATAGCGGACGGCATCGAGCACTCCGCGGTCGGCCTCGCCGTCCGAGGCGGCCCGATCGGCAGCCGCGGCGCCGTGCGTCGTCCCTTTGCTGAGCCGCGCATCCCGCAGCGCGTCGTGCAGCCAGGCCGCCCTGAGCCAGCGGGTGCGCTCGCGTCGCGGCACGGCCATCTCCTCCGCCCATTCCTCCAGGAGCTCCGCGACTCGCTCCACGTGGGCGCGGCGCCGCTTCCCGGTTTGCGCCCATGCCGGCAGCTCCTCGGCCGCCGGCGCGGGCCGCGCGCCCCGCGCGCGCCGCTCGCCCTGCGGCCGGGCGGCGAGGCGCGCCAACCGGGCGGCGAGGCGCGCCAACCGGGCGGCGAGGCGCGCCAACATCGTCCAGGCACCAGTTACCACGGGTCGCTTCTCCGTCAATGTGTTGGAGCAGCCCGCCCCGGACGTGCATCAGAGGATCGCTCCGTCGCCCTGGATCGCTGCTCAATGGGAATCTGTGCGCTCTAGAACTCGGAGGACGGGGCGACCGCCGATGTTGGCAAGGGGCAGGTAGACTCTGTGCGTGTTGGGATCGACGGCAACCGAGTGCGCCCCCGGAGCCCGATACCACCCGAGCCGGGCGAGCGTTCCGTCCCGCTCCTCGAAGACCGCCACGACGCCGGACTCGGCGGCTACGTACAGCCGTCCGAGCGCCGGGTCGAACGCCAGGACGTCAGGATCGCTCCCGATGAGAAGCACCTGACGCAGCTGCAGGGTGTGGAGATCCAGCACGCCCAGCGTCCCGCTCTCTTGGCCCGCGATAAATGCCAACCGGTGCGGCGCGTCGATGTAGACGCCGTGCGGGTACCGGACTGCCTCGTCGAGCGTGATGCGCCGTACGACTCTGGCGGTCGCTGGATCGACGATTGCCAATTGGTTCGTGGTCTGGACCGCCACAATCACGCAGTGCGAGCCGGTGTCGTACTGCGTGTTGCCTGCCTCCCCATCAAGCTCGATCCGCGCCACCACGGAGTTCGTCGTCGCATCGATCACAAAGTCCCGCCGCCCCGATTCGTCCGAGACGAACACCCGCCGCTCCTCTGGAGCATACGCGATCCCGTCCGGGAACTGCGGCCCCGGGACTAGCGCCACAATCTGGAGCGTGGAATCGTCGACGACCACGACGGCGTGGTCGCCTGTCGCGGAGGCATACACCCGGTGTTCGGCCGGCACGGCCAGGACGCCCGTGACCGTGGGGAACCGGTCCAGATTCGCGATGACGCGCCCAGCGCGGACGTCGACTACGACGAGCTGCCCGGCCCCCATGTGCGAGATGAACAGCCGCCCGGTGGCTGATTCGAGGCTCTGATAGTCAAAACGGGAGGCGCTTCCGGGCAGAGGGAGGTCCTCAACGAGCTGGAGTCGTGCCGGGGCGGTCGGCGCTCCTGGAATACTGCCAGTCCAGTGAGTTTCGACCGAGGGCCCGGCGAGCGTGCAGGCAGCCGGCGGCGCCTGTCGGGCGGCGACGAGGATGAGCGCGGTGAGCCAGAACGCAAGCATCAGAATGCCTTTCTCATGGCGCAAGGCGGTGGACGATCTTCAGCATGAGTGCGCCGTTCAAGGGCTGAGCGAGCGATCGGGCCGCGGGGAAGCGGTGGGTCGCTGCGCGGTTGGTCGTGTACCCCGAGTTCCAGACCAGGAAAACGTCGTCTCCGATCTGGGGAATCCAGTGGAATCGCAGGTTGAAGTCCGCCCGCTGCGCGTCGTTGTTGTATTGCACGAAGCCAAGAAAGCTGGTCCGCGTATTGAAGTCGTACTCGACGCGGCCCGCGGCCAGCAGGGCGGTGAACGCGCCGGTGGGCAGCCGCGCGGCCGTGCGGGTCACGTCGACGCTAACGATCACGTGTCCGCCGCCGCGCCACACGCCCTGCAGCTCCACGTCCGCGCTGCGCCCGCCATAGAACCCGCCCCAGTTCGCGAACGCGCCGAAGCCCAGGGGCCGACCCGAGGACATGAAGTACTGCAGCTCGTAGCGTGACCACCAGTATCGGCCGGGTGGGATCTTCACCTGCCGGAAGATGTCGAACGTGTCGGTCGGCGCGTCCAGGAAGCGCTGGACGTTCACCTCGAAGCGGTCTCCATTCTCCCGGTCCCCACCGAGGAACCGCCACTCGAACCATGCCGTTTGCCAGTCCTCCGGGCGGCCGAGCGAGCCGGTCGCGTTCGCGATGATGTCCCATTCGGGGATCAGCTTAAAATCGAGCTGGCGGATGCCCAGGGCGTGGGGCCGGGGCATGAAGTTGGTGTGGCCCGTCGTCTCCCAGATCCCGGTGCGACGCACGAACCCCAGCGGCGGCGTGAACCCCGGGTCGATCCGGTACAAGGACACGAAGTTGTCGAACAAGTCGTTCGGGTTGTCCGTGGAGAGGCGCCACGCGACCGGGGTGCCGGGCACGCCGGGCGTCCGGCTGCCCGCGATCCAGAACTTGGGCTCCACGTTCTGTCCATGGACCACGAGCGGTAGGTCGACATCGAGGCCGCCGGCAGCCTGAGCGCCGCCGCTGGAGACAGTCCGCAGACTTCCGATGGCGCCGATATAGGATCGCGCGAACAGGTCGTGCTGCACCCGGAGTACCGCGTCGTTGGCCAGGTCGGCGCCGCCGGTCTGAGCGTCGAGCAGCCCGAGGCGCCACGGCCCGACCCGCCCGGTCACACGCCCCCCCGCGATGATCGGAACCGCGGCACCTGCCGTATCGAGTCCAATCCGCCTCGAGTAGAACACCTGCACCCGACTCGGCGTCCCGAAGTCGAACAGGCCGCTCGATTCCAAGAAGAACTCCCGCTTCTCGGGGAAGAAGAAAGGAAAGCGGGTGAGGTTGATCACCTGCTGATCGGCCTCGACCTGGGCGAAGTCGGTGCTGGCGGTGAGATCGGCCGTGACGGTCGGCGTCACCGGGACCTTCACGTCGAGGCCGGCCTTCCCCCCAAGAAACCCGTCCCCGATCTTCGCGCCGGCGCTGTCGTGGTCCGCCTCGGTCGCACGCGCCAGGAAATACGGGTACGCTTCGATGTCGCGCACCCGGTCCAAGGCGCCCAGCTCGGTCAGCTCGCCTTCCTGCAGCAGCTGGTACAGTCCCTCGGCCCGGCCCCAGGCGCGCCACAGGTCCTGTTCGTTCTTGCGCCGGATGAACCGGCGCACGTTGAAGCCGAATCGCAGGTCGCCCCCCCGATGGAAGCGAAGCGTGCGGAACGGGATTCGGAACTCGGCGGTCCAACCGGCTGAATCTCGCGTTACGACCACGTTCCAGATGCCGTTCCAGTCTTGGTTGAGATTGTCGATCCCGACGAGCTGGGCGTCCCACATCGCGCCGTTCGGATTGGTGCCGAAGACGAAGGCCCCACGGCGGTCGCGAAAGCTGTCGATCACCAGCTGGACGTTGTCGTCACTCGACAAGTCCGCGTCACGCCGCAATTCGCTGGCCCGCACGTGCCACCTGTCGCCGTCGTACGCGCGCACCGCGATGTACAACGCCGCAGCGTCCCGCAACACCTTGACCACCGTACGCTCGCTCGCGGGAGCACCTGCCGATGGCTCGCGCTGCCGGAAATCGGTGATCGAGTCCGCGCTGGCCCACGCTGGGCTGCCGAGGCGACCGTCCAGGGAGAGCGGGACGGTCGCGGTGACGACCCGTAGGCGCGCCGCCGCCTCCAAGTCGCTCCTCGTCTGGCCAGTGCGAGCCTCAGCGATCTGCTGTGCCGCCATTCGGACCGGCACCAACAATGCCAGTACGAGAAAGGCCCGCATCAGGGCGCGAGCGCGGTGGCGGTGAGGTCGTCGAACAGAGTGTGAGAGTCGGCTTTTGTCCACACGCCAACCTTGCCCGGCGCAGTGAACCGTGAGTCGTGGACGTCGATCACCTTCTTGCCGTTGAAGTAGACCTCGACGTGATCGCCGCGCATGTCCGCGCGCAGCGAATGCCAGACCCCCGATGCGACGGGCACGTGCACGCGCTTCACTTCGATGCGGCGGCCATGCTGGACGTAGTACCAGCAGACGTTGTCCTCGAGAGCGTTCGCCCGCGTGAGGTAGTAGGTGCTGTCGTCTTGGTACCGCCACACGATGCCGCACGCGCGATCCACCCGACCGCTCACCGGTTTGCACCGGACCGCGACGCTCACGTCCCCAAACGTGGGCCCATCAGCGACGGCGATGGGGAAGCGGTAGTCTGTCCGGTCGCTGTCTTCCTGCGCGAGCACGTTGGGCCCGCTGGGTGCGTCGGCTGCGGCGCGGACGACCCACCGGCCGGGGCGCCCCGACCCGGTCCGACCGAACGAGAAGCCGGCGGGTGGCTGCCCGATGCTCGAGCTGTCAAATGTCCAGATGGTGGCGGCCTGCACGGTGCCTGGCGCAGGATTGAGCGCGGGAGCCGGGTCGTCGTCATCATCTTGGTCGGCACTGCGACTCGTGCACCCTGTGGCCCTCGCCCCGATCAAGGCGAGGCTCAGGGCCACGAGAATCGGGAGACTGGCGTCTGTCGACCTCATGGTCCGTGCCCCGCATCGACTGCCGCCCGCAGTCCGCGCAGTAGGTCCGGGAGCGGGCCGTCGGCCCAGAAGTGGATGTAGTTCACGTGGGGCGAGTCCCCGATCATGTGGCTGTGCACGGCGGTGGCGGTGATCCCGTGCGCGCCGAGCGCACCGACCACGCCGGCGACGCTGGCATCCAGCACCGCGAAGTCGCCGGTGGCGACGGCGCGCGATTGGCCCACCATCTGGATGTTGACGGGCGAGCCGTAGGCGAGGGCCGGGGCCAACGTGCGGCCGCTCATGGTGACCGTCCCCGGGACCAACATGAATCCGACTTGCGCGACGTTGCCGCGCGCCGTGCCGCGACGCCCCAGGGCCTCGAACACGGCGGCCGTGTCAATTGTTAGCGCGGCCGCTGGTGCAGCGGCGACGGGTCGCGGCGTGCCGGTTCGGGTCACCACGCGATCCAGCCGGGTCGCCAGGTCGAGCGCGTTCCCCTGCCCGAGGAAGTGGACGTAGACAATCTCGGGCTGTTCCCCGACGAGGTGATTATGGACCGCGGTCACCGCGATGTTTTGGTGCGCCAACTCGGCGAGCACGGGGCCGACCTCGGCCGCCGTGAGCACGAGATCGCCCATCATGGTCGCGTCACTGGGCGCTCCGCTGAACCCGGCCCAGGTGCCGAGCGCGAGGGCCGGTGCCACCGTGACGTCTCCAATGTGCACGGTGAGATCGCGGCGCGGCAGGTTGAAGCGGATGTAGCCGGCCGCGCTCGTCGCGGGCGTTCCGAGGATACGGCCGACCGAATCCCAAACGGCGGCGGGCTGCTGTTGCGCGAGCGCCGGGGTCGCTCCAGCGCCAACGAGACACAGGAAGACAATTCCCTTCAGGACCCTTCTCATAGAGAATCTCCTCCGTTTCCGTGATGGCTGATGTTGCCCCTACAACGCACCCTTCAGGAGCAGGCCGACAACTCCGGACGCCGCGATGAGCGCGGCTTCCGGAACGCGCTTCATCCTCACAATGACACCGAGCGTGACCGTGCAGATCAGGACCGTCGGCACATCGACGAGGGCGCGCCGGCCGAGCACGATCACCGCCCCGGCGATCGCACCGGTGGCGGCCGCCGTGACTCCGTTGACGAACGCCTTGATGCGCGCGCTCTCGGCAAATCGGCGAAAGTGTGGTGCCGCAAGGACGGTCACGAAGTACACCGGCGCGAACACACCAATGGCCGCCACGGTCGCACCCAATGGTCCCGCAACGAGGTAGCCGATGAACGCCACGGTGATCACGACCGGACCCGGCGTGATCATCGAGACGGCGACCGCGTCCAGGAACTGCCGCTCCGTGAGCCAATGAAACTGCTCGACAACGCCTCCATGGAGGAACGGCACGATCGCGAGCCCACTCCCGAATACGAACAACCCCGCTGCGGCGAAGTACCAGAACACCTTCGAGAGCACGCCCCCGGATGCTGCCCCGACGAGCCCCGGCAAGAGCCACGCTGGCCACGGCGCGACGAGCAGCGCCTTGGTCGGTACTGACGGGCGTACGCGGGCGCGGGCGAGCAGCGGGATGAACCCCGAAGCCACGAGAATCCAGATGATCTCCCTCGCCGTCCAAGCGGTGACCGCGAGGCTCACAGCGAAGACTCCCCAGAGCAGTCGGTCCCGCCCCAGCGTCGTGCGCGCGAGCCTTACGCCGCTCCACGCGATAATTGCGATGACCGCGGCCCCGATGCCGTAAAACAGCGCCTGCATCCAGGCGAGCCCACCGAACTTGAGGTACAGCGCCGAGAGGACGAGCACCATGAGGAACGACGGCGCCACGAACGCGATCCCTACCAGTGTCGCGCCCACTACGCGGCCACGCACCCAGCCGAGGTACATGGCGAGTTGGGCCGCGAGCGGGCCCGGCGCGAGCTGCGCGAGCGCGAGCCCCTGCTTGTAGTCGTCTGGCGCGATCCAGCGACGCTCGTCCACGAGATCGCGCTGCATGTAGCCCGCAAGCGCGATCGGTCCGCCGAACCCCAACGTGCCGAGCTGGAGGAAGTAGAGGACGAAATCCCAGAGACCTGCGCCGTTCGCCGCGGGCTTCATCGCGATGATTGATAGAGGTTGTCGAACACGGCCGTTCCGCGTCGGAGCCGCGTGGCGTCGGTGGCGTGCTTCCGGGCGATTCCCGCGAGCAAACGCTCGACACCTGTAGCCTCCGCGCGGCCGAACTTCGCGTCCTTGCAGTCGATGTCGTGCACGATCTCGCCGATCGCGCGCAGCGCGGGGTCGCGCAGCCGAAACCGCCGGGCCAGCGTCTCGAAGGTGCAGCGGTCGCCCTCGTGCGTGTACTCGGCTTCGAACATGTCGAAGCGCAGCTCACCCTTGCGTGGGGTGTAGCCCTCGGGAGCCACGAATTTGAACCGGGCCGCCGGGTCGATAAAGCGCTTGATCAGCCACGCACTGGCGATGCGATCCACGAAGACGCCCCGACGAGTGACCCAGGTCCGCCCGTGGGTCCGCCCGGCTCGGAGACCAGCACGGGCGCTGCGATCGCCAGCCGGTTCGGCCCGGCGCGCGCGCGCTTCGAGGCGCGTCACCACCCGCTCTGCCGCTCGCCGGTTAGGAGCGTTGTAATAGTCGATCGCTGCGACCTCGGCCAGCCTGTGATTGAGACGCGCCACTTCAGCGTGCGCCGCCTTGCCCGCAAGGGACTTCACATCGCGCGCGATGGCCGCGTAATCCGCGGCGCGAGCTTTTTGGAATAACCGTTCGACATCGCGGTCGCTCAGGCCGTCCACGAAATCCCCTCGGCACACTGACCCCTCGCCACCACCTGCCACGATCTCCTGCAGCAGCCAGCGAAAGTCCTCGACCGCCTGATCGTTGTAAGGGAGGACCCACACCGAGTTCTTGACTGGCACCGCGCCGATGCGCTGCAGCCTGCGCCACACCTTCACCCGGAAGTAGTCGGGCTTCGGCGGAATCTGGTGGAACAACAGGAGCCAACGCCCGGCCGCGACGTCTTTCATTACATCAGGCGGGGGCGGGGACGCGCTGCGGGTTCCAGGTATGACGCTCCCCCTTGGCGTGCTGGAGCCATGCATGCAGCGCGTCGTAGATGACGAACCCACGGGCGAGCAGCTCGTGATCATCTGGGAAGAGGTGGGACAGGCCCAGGGAAATGGCGAGCAATCCCGCCGCCTGCGGTGCAATGTCGAGGCGGTCCGTGTCGGCCCCGCGGACGATAACCGCCAGCTCGTGCAAGGCCGGATCCGTCAATGCGTACTTGTGGAGGAAGGCGTCGAAGCTGCAGCGGGGCCCATCGTGAGAGAGTTCCACGCCTTCTACATCGTACGGAATCGCATGGAGTTCGGTGGCGCGTACGAGGACTTCTGCAGATGGTGCAAAGAGAAACTCGGCCTGCGGGTCGATGAATCGGGTGATCAGCCACGGGCAGGCCACGCGATCGATTTTCGGACGCTCACGAGTAATCCATCGCATGGGAACCTCGCGGCTCGGTGGAAAGCACCGTGGTTGACTATAACAAGTGTATCATTGATAGTTCGAGAGGGCTAGGGCATCAGTTCACGACACCGAGATCGGGGGCATCACATGAACACGACGAGGAAGGCATGGCTTGTCCCGGTTCTGGCCGCGGCAGCGGTGGGCTGGGGGAGCACGCTCGCGGCCCAGGACGAACACGAACAGGAAGGGAACCAGGCTGCGGTGGCAAAGGCGGCTCTGAGTGCTCGGGTGTCCCTCGCGCGTGGGCTGGCGGCGAGCGCTAGTCATGGCCAGGCGATTTCCGCCAAGTTCGAGATGGAAGAAAGCAAGTTACAGCTCTCCGTCTATACGGCGACGGGTGGAAAGTTCTTCGAGGTGGTTGTCGATCCCAACAGCGGTGCGGTCGTCAAGACCGAGCCGATTGGAGAAGGCGAAGATTACACCGCCGCACAGAGCCAGAGCGCGGCGATGGCCAAGGCGAAGGTGGCGCAGGCCCTGCGAGGCAACGCCGGCTTCCGCGCAGTCAGCGTCACACCATCGTTGAGGGATGGCCGCGCCGTCGCCGAAGTCGCGCTCGCAAAGGGCGAGGAGCTCAAGACTGTTTCGGTGCCGTTGTAACGAATCGCGTGCTGTGAGTAGCGCAGCCCCGCCAGCGCCTGGGCATGACGGTCGGCGGTTCCCGTCACGGCCGGCTCCCGCGCACGGCGGTCGCGACGAGTCCGATGCCGCCCCGCACGTTCTGGTGCACCTCGACGCGGAGGGTTCGCGGCTGGATCGCACGAACGATATCGTCGGCGATGCGGGCGGCGAGCGCCTCGCAGAACGCACCCTCCTCGCGGTATGACCAGAGATAGACCTTGAGGGCCTTGGATTCGAGACAGAGCTCCGCGGGCGTGTACTCGATGACCACGCTCCCGAAGTCGGGCTGCCCGGTACGGGGGCAGACGGCAGTGAACTCCGTCGCCGTGAAGACGACGCTCTGCACGTTGGGCGCCGCAAACGCCTCTGCCTTCAGGTATTCACGCGCCTCGGCGGGGCTGGTTGGACGCGGCAGCGGTCCAGTCCGCGGTAACCGCGGCGCTTCTCGACTCCTGGATGCGCTCATAGCTTTAGGGCTAACCATACGGCCCATCCCGTGAAATCTCAAACGTGTCCCCCCCCCAAGGCGGTCGTACTGCTCAGCGGGGGGCTCGACTCCGCGACGACACTGGCCCTCGCTCGGCGCGACGGGTTCGCCCTCCACGCGCTGACGATCCGTTACGGCCAGCGCCACGCGGCCGAGGTAGACGCCGCGCGCCAGATCGTGCACGATCTGGGCGCCGCCCAGCACGCGATCCTTGACCTCGATTTGCGACAGTTCGGCGGCTCCGCGCTCACCGACGACGCCATCGTCATCCCCAAGGACCGCGCCCGCGACGAGGGAGGGATTCCCGTCACCTACGTCCCCGCCCGCAACACGATCTTTCTCTCGCTCGCACTCGCGTGGGCGGAAGTCCTGGCCGCCAGCGATGTCTTCATCGGCGTCAACGCGCTGGACTATTCCGGCTATCCCGACTGCCGGCCGGAGTACATCGCCGCGTTCCAACGGATGGCGGACCTCGCGACCAAAGCAGGCGTGGAGGGGCGACAGCGGCTCACGATTCACACGCCCTTGATCGGTCTGTCGAAGCGCGAGATCATCGAGCAGGGGCTTGCGCTGGGCGTCGATTACAGGCTTACCATAAGCTGCTATGACCCGTCGCCTGGGGGAGACGCGTGCGGGCGCTGTGACGCGTGCCGGCTGCGCCAGAGGGGATTCGCGGAGGCGGGCCTGCGCGATCCCGCGCGCTACGCCGCGGATGCGGTGCCCGACCGATGAGCTACGCCGTCAAGGAGATCTATTACACGCTCCAGGGCGAGGGCGCGAACACCGGCCGCCCGGCGGTCTTTCTCCGGTTCGCCGGCTGCAACCTCTGGTCGGGGCGCGAGGCCGACCGCGCCGATGCGGTCTGCGGCTTCTGCGATACGGATTTCGTGGGTATGGACGGCCCGGGAGGGGGGCGCTTCGACACGGCCGCGGATCTCGCCGGTGCGGTCGCGGCGGCGTGGCCCGGTGATGGGACCGCGCGGGCACGGCGATTTGTCGTTTGCACCGGCGGCGAGCCGCTCCTGCAGCTCGACGTGCCGCTCATCGCGGCGCTGCACCGCAACGGGTTCCAAGTGGCTATCGAGACGAACGGGACGCGTGCGGTCCTCCCCGGGATCGACTGGATCTGCGTCAGCCCCAAGGCCGGCGCCGAGCTCGTCGTGCGAAGCGGCGACGAGCTCAAGCTCGTATTCCCTCAACGAGGCGCCGAGCCCGAGCGCTATATCGCGCTCGCCTTCGGCCACTTCTTCCTCCAGCCGATGGACGGGCCCGAGCGCGCGCCCAACACGGCGTTGGCAGTGCGCTACTGCCTCGCGCATCCCCAGTGGCGGCTCAGTCTCCAGACGCACAAGGTGCTCGGGATCCCCTAGCCGGCGACACGGGCGCCACGTGCTGTGAGTCGCGTTGTGATGCTGCTACGATTCCCGGTTGATCTTCGGGGCCCGAGTCACAGCGCCGATGCCCAGAACACTGCATGAGTGCTACAGTTGTCGTAACTCGCCCGAGTAACGATCGCATGGGGTTTAGGGGGTCGCGCGTTCAAATCCCGCCGTCCCGACTGCTCGAAGGATCCGCCGCGTGCTTGGAATTACGGGTCGTTCCGCATCGGGGCTGATCTGGTCCTGTTCTCGGTCCTGTTCTTCGTAACTCCATGCGCCAGGCGGGATTCGAACCCACGACCTTCGGCTCCGGAGGCCGACGCTCTATCCAGCTGAGCTACTGGCGCGTCTCAATTGCGGATTGGCGATTGCGGATTGCGGATTGGTGAGCTCGACCTGCTGTCCGTTCCTGGAATCCGCAATCCACAATCCGCAATCCGCAATCCACAATTGACGAGTCGGGGCGAGTGGATTTGAACCACCGACCTCCTGGTCCCGAACCAGGCGCGCTAACCGGGCTGCGCTACGCCCCGAACTGCCACACACCGCCCCACACCGCCCCACACCGATACCAGACCTGTCAACCAGCCGTGTTCAGTCCCAGACCCAAGCGGTTTTCAGTGGCAGGAGTTCGCCCGCGGACACGCGAACGTCCCGACCCGGCGCAACCTGAAACCTAGAAGCAGACGAAACCGAAGGAAAGGGGAACCGTGAGACCAGATGGTGTGTTAGAGGCGTCATGACTCGCATCGCGCACCCCGGGGCTCTGTTCATCGCGATCGGCCTGCTCGCCCTCGGTCTCGGGCCGGCGACCGGTCCCTCGACGCAGAGCGTGCGGCTGCCGTTCGCGGCCACCTTCGACGGGGTGAGCAACGCCGGCTCGGCGTGGGCCGGGCAGGTTCGCGGCCAACCGGGCGGACGCGTGCGGGTGACGTTGCATCAGGTTGAAAGCCCACTCGAGGCGGCACGACCGGTTTGGCACGTTCAGGCGCGCTGGACCGTCGAGACTGGGTCCGCCATGGGTTCGTTCACCGGCGACCTCGAGGGCATGGTGGATTGGAAAACCGGCGCCACCCGGCTCGGCGGAGTCGTCACCTCCGGGTGGATGAAGGGCGCCTGGGTCCAGCAGACAGGTCGGTTCGTGAACGGCGACCTGTCGGGGATTCTGGAAATCACACCGTCCGTCGCGGGCCGATAGCGCGGTGGAAACCTGACCGGACCTCGATGCCGCACACCCACAACTCCTGGGCGGAGGGTGCCCGGCTCGGACTCGTCGTCCCGACCGGCATCTGGCTGTGGATCGCGGGCGTGGACGTGGTGGCGGGTGAGCCGCTGATCGTCGAGTTCGCCTTCGCCATGCTGACCGTGCTGCTGTCCCATCTCGGCCTCGGGCAGCTCGCCTGGGTACGCATCCTTGGCGGAAACCTCGTCGGCGTGGCGATCGCTCTCCTGGTGCTCTCGCGACGACACCCCCTGGCGGCGGAGCTGCGCAAGGCCGAAACACACGAAGAGGAAAACGAGTGAAGACGGAGAACGAAGAGGTCAAAGTAGCGTTCCCCGGCCAGCCCGGCGAGCGGCACGCTACGCGAAGCGGATGCGCCCAGGAGGACTCGAACCCCCAGCCTCTTGATCCGTAGTCAAGCGCTCTATCCAGTTGAGCTATGGGCGCCGGGGCTATTGCGGATTGGCGATTGCGGATTGCGGATCGGGTGTCTGACTGGCGGGAGTCGACTCAGGCACGCCAATCCGCACTCCACACTCCACACTCCGCAATCCGCAATCTCGAGCAGTGGGCGGTACTAGACTCGAACTAGTGACCTCCACGATGTCAACGTGGCGCTCTAACCAACTGAGCTAACCGCCCTAACGAAGGCGGTCAGGCGGTCGGTCGGACGGGCGGACAGGGGCTCCGGATGAACCGGCCGTTTCCGTCCGCCAGACCGCCTGACCGCCTGACCGCCCTCAGTAGCGGGGGTGGGATTTGAACCCACGACCTCCGGGTTATGAGCCCGGCGAGCTACCAGGCTGCTCCACCCCGCGTCGGTTCCATTGCGGATTGCGGATTTGGGATTGCGGATTGCGTCGTGATGTCGGTGGCGCGACGCCTCAGCCAAGCGCCCCTCACAATCCGCAATCCGCAGTCCGCAATCCGCAATCGGCAGAGCGGGAAACGGGACTCGAACCCGCGACCCCAACCTTGGCAAGGTTGTGCTCTACCAACTGAGCTATTCCCGCGAGACAACTAGAGGCACAGAGGCGCAGCGGCTCAGGCGCCCACGCCGCCCGTCCCGTCGCCTCCCCAAAATACATCCCTCACCGCTCGGTTGGGTAGCATGTCCGCCAGCCGCGGTTCGCCCCACCCGCCCGTCGCCCCTGTGCCCCTTGTGTGCCTAGCAGTTATGGAGGCGAGGGGGATCGAACCCCTGACCTCGTGAATGCCATTCACGCGCTCTCCCAACTGAGCTACGCCCCCATTATATTGGGCCCCCCAAGGCGTCCCGGCCGGAACACGGCATCTTATCGGGACGTTCTGGGGATGTCAAGCGTTTTCAGGCTTTTACGTGAACTTTTTGCCCCCCCGGCGGGTATCAGGGGGCAATTTCGGACCATACCCAATGGCCAGGCACAGTCGACGGAAGAAGACCACCTCCCCCGCCCGGGCGAAGCCCCGTGCGGCCACCCGGTCCGCCACGGCGGTCGCGGCGGTCGTCGCCGCCCCGGGGGCGAAGCCCAAGGCTGCGAAGCAGCGCGGGCGGCGCCGGGGTCTGCTCTCCGACCTCGCCCACCACGAGCACGAGCGCGACATCCTCGACCAGTACCTCCACGAGGTGTCCAAGACGCCCCTGCTCACCCAGAAGGAGGAGATCGCGCTCGCCCGCAAGGTGCGCGCCGGCGACCAGGACGCCATGCAGGAGCTCGTGAAGCGGAACCTCCGCTTCGTGATCTCGGTCGCCAAGAAGTACCAGAATCGCGGGCTCCCCCTGACCGACCTGATCGGCGAGGGGAACGTGGGGCTGCTCACGGCGGCGCGGAAGTTCGATCCGGACCAGGGAGTGAAGTTCATTTCCTACGCGGTGTGGTGGATCCGGCAGGCGATTCTCGCCGCGCTGGCGCGGCAGGGGCGCACTGTGCGCGTGCCGCTCAATCGGACGGCGGATCTGTCGCGCATCGTGCGCACCGCGGAGTACCTGCGGCAGACGCTGCGGCGCGAGCCCACGCCGGAGGAGATCGCCGACGCGACCAAGCTGTCGCTGGAGGTGGTGCAGTCGCTCGCCGCCCTCAACACGGGCGACGTGCGCCTCGACGCGCCGCTCGACCCCGACGGCGACCGCTCGCTGATCGAGCGCTTCATCTCCGAGGAGGTCCCCGACACGGAAGAGAAGGCGATGGACCGCTTCCTGTCGGACGAGATCGAGACCGCCCTGAACACGCTGCAGCGCCGCGACGCCAAGGTGCTGCGGCTGTACTTCGGGCTCGACGGCGGCCGCGAGCACACGCTCGAGGAGATCGGCGGCATGCTGGGCGTCACCCGCGAGCGGGTGCGGCAGCTGCGGGATCGCGCGCTGAAGCGGCTGCGGGACGGGGACGTGGGGAAGGCGCTGGCGAGTTTCGCGGCCTGACCCGTCGCACGTCACACGTCACACGTCACACGTTGCATGTTCTCCGAACGGCCGGTGCCTTGCCGGCCGTTTCGTTGTTCGGCGCCCTCGTGCAACGTGCAACCTGTGACGTGCGACGTTAGCTTAGCGCCGTGATCGCACAAGTCGGCCGAAGGACCGTCGCCGGCATCGAGGCCGTCGGCCGGTTCGGCCATTTCGTGCAGGACCTGGCCCGCGCGCTGCCCGACGTGTCGATCTGGGGCCGGCTGACGCTGTTGCAGATGCGACGCGTGGGCGTGGACTCCCTGCCCGTGGCGCTCTTCATCGCCGCGTTTACGGGGGTGGTGCTCGCCCTGCAGGCCTCCTACACGTTCACCGGCACCGTCCCGCTGTACTTCGTCGGTACGCTCGTCGGGAAAACCATGATGCTCGAGCTCGGGCCCGTGCTCGCGGGATTGGCGCTCGCCGGGCGCGTGGGGGCGAGCATGGCGGCGGAGCTCGGCACGATGAAGGTCACGGAGCAGGTGGATGCTCTCGAGACCCTGGCCTACGACCCGCAGAGCTATCTCGTCGTCCCGCGCGTGCTGGCCGGGACCACGATGTTCCCCGTGATCGTGGCGCTCGCGATCCTCACCGGCATCCTCACGGGCTGGCTCGCGAGCCTCGTGCTGCTCGACCTCTCCACCCAGGAGTTCATGAAGGGCCTGAAGCTCTTCTATGTGTTCAAGGACACCTGGTTCGGCCTGTTCAAGAGCGCGACGTTCGGATTCACGATCACGCTCGTGGGCTGCATCGCGGGGCTGTCGACGCGGGGCGGCGCAGAGGGCGTCGGCCGGAGCACCACGCGCGCCGTGGTCTACTCGGCCGTGCTGCTGCTCCTGCTGGACGCCTTCTGGGCCATGGTGCTGCTGCGATGATCCGGTTCCAGGACGTCCACAAGACGTTCGGCCCGAAGCGCGTCCTCGACGGCTTCACCCTGGAGGTCAAGGACGGCGAGACGATGGTGATCATCGGCTACTCGGGCGCCGGCAAGAGCGTGGCGCTGAAGCACGTCGTCGGGCTGTTGCACGCCGATGCCGGCGACGTCATTGTTGACGGCCGCGCGGTATCGGCGCTCGACCGCGCGGGGCTCACCGAGCTGCGACGTGACATCGGCTTCGTGTTCCAGCTCGCGGCGCTGTTCGACTCGCTGACGGTCGCGGACAACGTGGCGCTGGGCCTGCGCCGCCGCGCGCTGCCGGATGACGAGATCGCGGAGCGGGTGCGGGAGGCGCTGGCGCTCGTGGACCTGACGGGGACCGACGACCGCTTTCCCGCCGAGCTGTCGGGCGGGATGCGCAAGCGCGTGGGGATCGCCCGCGCCATCGCGCTCCACCCCCGCTACATCCTGTATGACGAGCCCACCACCGGGCTCGACCCGGTGACCTCGGCGGTGATGGACCAGCTGATGGTACGCACCCGGGAGCATCTGGGGGTGACCGGGATCGTCGTGACCCACGACCTGCGCAGCGCCTACACCGTGGGGGACCGCATCGCGATGTTGTACGAGGGCCGGGTGCGCCAGGTCGGTACGGTGGAGGAGATCCAGCGGAGTGAGGACGCCGTGGTGCGGCAGTTCATCGAGGGGCGCGCCGCGTGAAGCGCGAGAACGAGCTCGCCGTCGGGATGGTGGTCATCGCCGCCTGCGCCGTGGTGGTCGGCGGAGCCCTGTGGCTATCGGGCGCCCACTTCGGCAAGACCGAAGCCGTGTTCAGCGCGCGCTTCCGCACCGTGGGCGGGCTGGGCGTCGGCGACCCGGTGGTCCTGCGGGGCGTGCGGGTCGGGCGCGTCGAGGCGATTCGCCTCGCACCGGGGAACTGGGTGGAGGCCGACCTGAAGGTCTACGCGGGTGTCACGCTGCCCGCGAAGCCGGCCGTGATCGCGTCTTCGGCGTCGCTGTTCGGCGAATGGGCGGCCACGCTCATCTCCCGCGAGCCGCCCCCGGCCGACCCCAACGTGCGGCAGGCGCTCGAGGAGGCGCTCGCCGGCGCAGGCGGCAAGTGGCCCGGCGCGACGCTCCCTGACATCGGCCAGCTCACCGCGCAGGCGAGCCGCATCGCCACCGACATCGCCGCCGTCGCGAACCGGGTGCAGACGGCGTTCGACTCCGAGGCCGTGAACGAGCTGCGGCGCTCCGTCAAGGACTTCGGCCGGATCGCCGACCGCCTGGCGAAGATCACGAACGAGCAGGCCGACGTGATCGGCTCGGTCGGCACCAACCTGCGCCGGGGCTCGGACGTGCTCGCCCGCACCGCCACGACCCTCCAGAACACGCTCGGCCGGGTCGACTCCGCCACCAACCAGGGGCAGCTCGCCACCATCCTCGACAACTCCGCCGCGACCAGCGAGAACCTCCGCACCGCGTCGGCGGACTTCAAGGACCTGCTGGAGTCCACGCACAAGCACCAGGAGAGCCTGGTCCGGGCGCTCGTCTCGGCCGACAGCGTGCTGTGGCGCATCGCGCACCGCAGCGGCACGCTCGGCCTGCTCGTCTCCGATTCGACGCTGTACAAGGAGACGACGCTCACGATGATCCAGCTGCGGCAACTGCTGTCCGACATCCAGGCGAACCCGCGCCGGTACTTCACGTTCAGCGTGTTCTAGAGGAGAGCGGATGGCGGGAGAGCAGCGGCAGGCGCGGGGAGCGCGGAGAGCACGGGGGCCGCGGGCCCAGCGGGAGACGTCCGCCGGCGGGGTGGTGTTCCGCCGCGGTGCGGAGGGCGTCCCCCATTTCCTCATGATCCGCGATTCCTACAAGAACTGGGGCTTCCCCAAGGGGCACCTCGAGGTGGATGAGCCGCCCGCCGAGGCGGCGCGGCGCGAGGTGGCCGAGGAGACCGGGCTCGGCGACCTCATCGTCCACGGGCCCATCCGGGTGATCGACTGGTACTTCCGGTTCCGCGGCAAGACGATCCACAAGTACTGCCACTTCTTTCTGTTCGAGTCGAAGCGCGGCGATCCCGTGCCGCAAGCCGAGGAGGGGATCACGGATTGCGCGTGGCACCCGTTCGAGCAGGCCCGGCAGACGATTTCCTACGACAACGCGCGCGGCGTGCTCGAGCGCGCGGCCGAAATGGTGCAGGCCCTGGCCCCTGAATCCACGCAAGCCGACGAGCCTTAGGGCCGCCCCCGTGCGGCGCCCGACGGGCGCGGCTCCGGCCGCGACCGCCGTCGTGCCCGTGTTCCACCCGCGCAGCGCCGCGCGCCGCGCGGTGCAGCAGGGCTACCCGCGCGGCGCCGGCAGGGTGCGGCTGTGCCGCAGCCTCCAGGCGGTCGAGCGTCTGCTGTACCAGTGCCTGGTGGACGCCGTCGTGCTGGATGTGAAGACCGCGCCCGCCCTGGCCCTCGCGCTGCCCGCCCGCTTCCCGCGCATCCCGATGTACGCGCTCTCGGCGTTCCGCCCCGACGATGGGGTGCTGCTCGCGTCCTGCCATGCGGCAGGGTTCGCCGGCGTCCTCGTCGAGTGCGTCGACACCGCGGTCGCGGGCGAGTGGATCGCGGCGCGGACCGCCCAGACGGCCCGCCGCGAGGCGCTGGCGGACGCGCCGAAGCTGCTGCGGCTCACCGACCGCCTGCAGCTCGCGGCCTGGGACGAGGTGCTGCGCCGGATCGGGGTCCCGACCCAGACCGCCCACGTGGCGCGGCAGCTCAGGGTCACGCGCGAGCACCTGTCGCGCGAGTTCGCGGCCGGCGGCGCCCCGAACCTGAAGCGCGTGATCGACCTCGCGCGCACGGCGTGCGCCGCGGACCTGCTCGGCAACCCCGGGTACTCCGTGCAGCAGGTCGTCCGGATCCTCGGCTATGCGTCGCCCAGCCATCTCGCGGGCGCGGCCCGGCGCGTCGCGGGGGCGGCGCCGCAGGAGCTGCGGGAGGTCGGCCCGCAGGGGGTGCTGGCGCGATTCCTCAAGGGAAGAACG
>WNFU01001588.1_pt1 | contig 32076 bp, 38 predicted proteins | sample 5400121 | NCBI WGS metagenome assembly WNFU01 (sample SAMN13153360, study PRJNA577476) | soil metagenome | isolation source: 100 cm soil or saprolite under grassland replicate 1 | place: USA:California | collected 2016-06-15
TCGACGACGTTCTCGACGTCGAGCTCGCTCGTGTCGATCACCCTCGCCTCCGCGGCGGGCTGCATTCGCGCCGCATCGCTTTCGTCGCGGGCGCGGAGGTCGGTGGCGAGCGCATCGGCGCCGATGTCCGGGCGCTCGGCGAGGCGGCGCTGCTCCCTCACCCCCCGCTCCGCCTTGAGGAAGACCTTCACCTCGGCGTCCGGGCAGACGACCGTGCCGATGTCGCGGCCCTCGATGACGGCGTCGCCGAGCTCCGCCAGCTCGCGCTGGCGCTCGCGCATGAGCTCCCGCACCTCGGGGTGGCGCGCGACGACGGGCACCATCCGGTCGATCCTGGACTGGCGAATGGCCGCGGTGACGTCCGTGCCGGCGATCGTGACGCGACCGGCCTCGTCGAGGTCGACCCGGCTGCGGCGAGCGAGCTCACCGAGGCGCTCTCCCTCGCCCAGCGGGATTCCGTCGTGCATCGCCAGCCAGGTCAGGGCGCGGTACATCGCCCCGGTGTCGAGATACCGGAAGCCGAGACGCTCTGCGAGCCGGCGCGCGACCGTGCTCTTTCCCGCCCCGGCGGGCCCGTCGATGGCAACGATCATCGCTTGGTGACCGACTCGAGAAGGTCGAAGAATCCGGGGAAGCTTACCCCGACCGCGTCGGCGCCCTCGAGCCGTACCCCTTCCCGCGACACCAGCCCGGCCACCGCGCCGAGCATCGCCAGCCGGTGATCCCCGCGTGAGCTCATACCCCCACCCTTTGGGCGGGATGGGACCCCTCTCACCCTGAAACCATCTTGCCTCGGCGAGATGCGCACGCCAAGGGCTTTGAGCGAAGTTGTCACAGTTTCGATCCGGTCCGTTTCCTTGACGCGCAGCTCGGCGGCGCCGCGGACGACGGTCTCTCCCCGCGCGAGCGCCGCCGCGAGGGCGAGAAGCGGCAGCTCGTCGATCAGCCGCGGCACCTCGTCGGCCTCGATCGTGGTTGCGGTGAGCTGCCCCGAGCGAACCTCGAGATCCGCGACTGGCTCGCCGCTCACGATCCGCCGGTTGAAGACGGCGATGTTCCCGCCCATCCGCCCGAGCACGTCGAGGAAGCCCGTCCGCAGCGGGTTGACGTTCAACCCCTGGACGAGCAGCTCGGAGCCGGCGAGGAGAGTCGCGGCGAGGATGAACGGCGCCGCCGAGGAGAAGTCTCCGGCGATCTGCACCTCCAGCGGGGGCAGCCGCTCCACAGGCGAGACCGAGATCTCGGCTCCTCTCCGCCGAACGGAGACACCCAGCTCGTTCAGCATCCGCTCCGTGTGGTCGCGCGTGGGCCGCGCTTCGACGACGCGCGTGGGTCCGCCGTCCGCGAGCAAGCCGGCGAGGAGGACCGCCGACTTGACCTGGGCGCTCGCGACCGGCGGCTCGTACCGGATCGGCGAGAGCCGCCCGCCTTCGATCACGACGGGTGCATGCCCGTCCGTCGTCTCCACCTTCGCGCCCATCCGGCGCAGGGGCTCGGCGACCCGTTCGTGCGGCCGCGCGGAGAGCGACTCGTCCCCCGTCAGCTCGAAGCGTCCTTCCTGCCCGGCGAGGATCCCGGCCGTGAGCCGCAAGACGGTGCCGGCGTTGCCGAAGTCGAGCGGCGCCCCCGGCTCACGGAGCCCGCGCAGGCCGACGCCGCGGACGCGCACCGAGTCGTCGGCGTCCTCCTCGACCTCGGCCCCGAGCGCGCGCACGACCGAGATCGCCGTCTCCGTGTCCGCCGCGCGGCCGAAGCCCTCGATGCGGCTCTCGCCGTCCCCGATCGCTCCGAGCAGGACAGCGCGCTGCGAGATCCCCTTCACGCCCGGCACCGCGATCGCGCCGTCGATCGAGGCCGCGGGCTCGATCTTCATTCGTCGAGGACCGGGGAGACGACGACGCCGTAGCCCTGTTCCTCGAGCAGGTCGGCCGCCCGCTGGGCCTGGCGCTCTCCGGTCACGAGGAGCTCGAGGACGCCGCCGCGCTCGGGTGAGAGGTGCTGGAGCTCGAAGTCCTCGATGTTGATCCGCTCCGCGCCGAGGCCCTGCGTGATCGCCGCCAGGACTCCGGGGCGGTCCGGGACGTGGACGCGCAACCTGTGCAGCGCTCCGGGATCGGGATAGGCGACCTCGAGCAGGCGCCTCCGGTTGCCGGCCGCCTCGCCGATCCAGCGGGCCAGGAACCCGGCGTCGCCCGCCGTGAGCGCCTCCTCGAGCTTCTCGATCCGGCGCCGGTGCTCGGCCAGCGAGGCCCTCAGCGGATCGGCGTTGTCGAGAAAGATGTCCACCCAGATGCGGGGATTCGCACCAGCGACGCGGGTCAGGTCGCGCAGCGAGCCGCCCGCGGAGAGGAGCGGGTCGTGTCCCTCGATCCTCGTCGCGCCGGCCTGGTTGACGAGCAGGTTGGCGAGCGCGTGCGGAAGGTGGCTCGTCAGCGCCACCAGACGGTCGTGCGCGTCGGGATCGACCGCCACCGGAGTGGCGCCGAGCGACGAGACGAAGCCGTGCACCAGCCGGTAGCCCTCTGCGTCGGTCTCGGGCAGCGGCGTCAGGAACCAGGTCGCGCCCTGGAAGAGCTCGGCGCTCGCATGCTCGGGCCCCCGCGCCTCGGAGCCGCAGACCGGGTGTCCCCCGACGAACCGAGGCGACCCGCCCGCCGCAGCGCAGACGGCCGTCTTCGTCGAGCCGGCATCGGTGACCGTGCACCCGTCTCCCGCCCCCGCAAGGGCGGAGGCGACCTCCCGTCCGAGCTCCGCCACAGGGGCGGCGACGACGGCCAGCTCTGCGCCGGCCAGCGCCTCCTCGCGCGAGCCGGCGGCCTCGTCGGCGGCCCCGCGCTCGACCGCGACGGCGAGAGCATCGGCGTCCGGGTCGAACCCGCTGACATGCTCGACGGCGGCGCGCTTCGCCGCGAGCCCGATCGAGGCGCCGATCAGGCCGGTGCCGACGATTGCCAGGCGCATTAGCCGATCTCTTTGCCCATCAGCGAGACGATCGCGGTCACCTCGGCCGCGAAGGCCGCGAACTCGCTCGTCGGGATCTGCTGCGGCCCGTCGGAGAGCGCCTCCTCGGGCTGCGGGTGGGTCTCGACGATGATCCCGTCCGCACCGACAGCCGCCGCCGCCCGCGCGAGCGGGAGAACGAGGTCACGGCGCCCGGCCGCGTGCGAGGGATCGACGATCACCGGCAGGTGCGTCTCGTTCTTGAGCACGGCCACCGCGCCGAGATCGAGCGTGAAGCGCGTCGAGGTCTCGAACGTCTTGATTCCGCGCTCGCAGAGGATGATGCGGTCGTTGCCTTCTTTGGCAACGTACTCCGCGGCCATCAGCAGCTCCTCGACCGAGCTCGAGAGCCCCCGCTTGAGCAGCACCGGCTTCTCGGCGCGCCCGACCTCGGACAGGAGGAGGAAGTTCTGGCTGTTCCGCGCTCCGATCTGGATCACGTCCGCCGTCTCGACCACCTCCTCCACGTGGCGCGGGTCCATGAGCTCGGTCACGATCGGAAGGCCGGTCTCCTCGCGCGCCTCGCGCAGGATCTCGAGCGCCTCGAGCCCGAGGCCCTGGAAGGTGTACGGGGACGTGCGGGGCTTGAACGCGCCTCCCCGGAGCATCGTCGCGCCGGCGTCCGCAACCGCACGGGCAGTGGCGAGCGTCTGCTCGCGGCTCTCGACGCTGCACGGCCCGGCGATGAGCCCGAAGGAAGAGTCGCCGATGCGACGCCCGCGCGCCTCGATCACGGTCGGGTCGGGCGCGAGCTCGCGCGCGACGAGCCGGTACGGCTTCAGGATCGGCAGCACCTGCTCGACGCCGGGATAGCCCTCGAGCGGGAGCGTGGCGAGCAGCTCGCGGTCGCCGATCGCGCCGATCACCGTCGCCTCGCGCCCGCGAGTCACCCGCGCGTCGACTCCGGCTTCCTCGAGCCGTGCGACGACGTGGTCGATCTCGGCCGACGTCGCGTCCCCGCCCAGGACGATGAGCAGCTCGGGCGATCCGATCGCGGCCATCGGCGGCAGTCTAGAGTCCGCTCGTTAGTCTCCCGGCGACGGTGAGCGAGGGCGACGATCCAGTCATCAGGCGCTTTCGGGAGCAGATCTCGGACAACGACCGCGCACTCGTCGAGGCGATCAACGCGCGCCTCCGTCTCGTCGCCCGGCTGAAGGCGTACAAGGAGTCGGCCGGAATCGAGTTCGTCGACCCACAGCGCGATGAATGGATCCTCGGCGACCTCGGGCGGGCGAACCGCGGCCCCCTCACCGCGGACGGGCTGCGCGAGATCTACGAGCAGATCTTCGCGCTCACGAAGCGCGAGATCGCGAGAGCCGAGGAAAGGGAAGGTTGACGGCCGCGGAGCAAGCTGCGTGAAGTACGACCCCGCTCGCGTCGCGGCCTTCTACGACGAGTACGGCGAGCGCGAGTGGACGCGTTTCGAGGACGCTCGAACCCCGGCGCCGAGCCTGGACGTCCACGTCGATCATCTCCGCCGGTTCGTCCGTCCGGGCCACCGAGTGCTCGACGTCGGCGCTGGGCCCGGGCGCTTCACGATCGAGCTGGCTCGGCTGGGCGCGGAGGTCGTCGTCGCCGACGTATCTCCAGGCCAGCTCGAGCTGAACGTCGAGCGCCTCGCGGCCACCGGCTTCGAGCAGCGGATCCGCGAGCGTGTCGTGGCCGACGTGAGGGATCTGTCGCGGTGGGAGGACTCGAGCTTCGACGCGGCCGTTTGCTTCGGCGGCCCGCTCAGCTACGTGCTCGACGACGCCGAGCGAGGCGTGGCCGAGCTCGTGCGCGTGACGAAGCCGGGCGGGCACGTGCTGCTCTCGGTGATGTCGGTCGTCGGCACCGTCGTCCATTTCCTGCCGATCCTGCTCGACCTCGTCCGGCGCGACGGCGCCCCCAAGAACGACGTCATCGTCCGAACGGGCCTCCTGCCCGAGGAGCCGGGCTACGGGCATCTCCCGATGAAGCTCTACCGCTGGAGCGAGCTCGAGTCGCTGCTCTCGGCTCATGGAACCCTGGTCACGGCGTCCGCTGCGGGGCTCCTACCGGCGGTCGAGACCGACGAGCCGGAGCTGCGGGCCTTCCTGACTCGCACGGAGCTCGAGCTCGCGGGCGAGCCGGGCGCGGTCTCCTGCGGACAGCACATCCTCGCCGTGCTGCGGAAGGACGGCTGACGAAGTTCGTCCGGCGATAATCGGCTGATGCGCATCTTCTCGGGCATTCGAGCCTCGGGCGACAAGACGCTCGGCAACTACAGCGGGGCTCTCCGCCAGTACGTCATCACCCAGGAGCAGGGAGAGGGGTTCTTCTGCATCGTCGACCTGCACTCGATCACGACGCCGTTCGAGCCGGACGTGCTGCGCGAGTCGACGCTCGATGTCGCGGCCTGGCTGTTCGCCGTCGGGCTCGATCCCGACCGCTCGACCGTCTTCGCACAGAGCCACGTGACTGCCCACGCCGAGGCTGCTTGGCTCCTCGGCTCCGTTGCCAGCTTCGGGGAGCTCCGGCGGATGACCCAGTTCAAGGAGCGCGCCGAAGAGCAGGAGTTCGTCGCTGTCGGCCTGCTCAACTACCCGGTGCTGATGGCCGGCGACATCTTGCTCTACCAGGCCGACATCGTCCCGATCGGGGACGACCAGCGGCAGCACCTCGAGCTGGCGCGGAACATCGCCGAGCGCTTCAACGGACGCTTCGGCGAAACGTTCAAGGTCCCTGAAGGCGTCTTTCCCGAAGAGGGCGCGAGGATCAAGAACCTCCAGGAGCCCGAGCGGCTGATGTCGACGACACGGGGAGCGCCGGCGGGCGTCGTGCGCATGATCGACCCGCCCGACGTATTGCGGAAGAAGTTCAAGACGGCGGTGACGGACTCCGGGACGGAGGTGCGGCACGATCCCGAGGGCAAGCCCGGGGTCTCCAACCTGATCGAGATCATGGCCGTCGCCACCGACAGCTCGATTCCCGACGTCGAGGCCCGGTTCGACGGCCAGGGCTACGGCGCATTCAAGGAGCAGGTCGCCGAGGCCGTGGTCGAGCTGTTCGAGCCGATTCAGCAGCGCTACCAGGAGCTGCGCGGGGACGAGGGCGAGCTCCGGCGCCTGCTCGCGTACGGCGCCGAGAAGGCCCGCGAGGCCTCCGCGCCGACGCTCGAGACGATGTACGAGCGCATGGGCTTCGTCAGGCCGTAGACCGAATTGCGTTCCAGCGCTGCGACGAGAACCTACGGAATCTTCGGCGCGATCCTCGCGATCTGTGCCGTCACCGGAGTGCTGCACTTTGCGGACGCCGAGCCGGTGGTCGTGTTTCTGCTCGCCGCCGCGGCGCTCGCGGGGCTGGCCTGGGCGATCGGGGTGGCGACCGAAGCGGTCGGTGCCCGGTTCGGTGCCGGTCTGACCGGCTTGCTCCAGTCGACGCTCGGCAACCTTCCGGAGCTCTTCGTCGTCCTCTTCGCGCTCTCGGCCGGCGAAGTGGTCGTCGCGCAGACCTCCATCCTCGGCTCGCTCTTCGCCAACGCGCTGCTCGTGCTCGGCCTCGCCATCGTTGCCGGGTCGTTCGCGGCTCGAGACGGAGTCATGCGCTTCCGCAGCAGGCTCTCGAACGACACGGCGACCCTGCTCCTGCTCGCTGTGTTCATCATCGTCCTGCTCGGGCTTTCGGATACCGTCGGCGACCGCGCCAGCAAGCACGCGGTCGCGATCTCGGCGGTCGGGGCGGTCTGCCTGCTCGTCGTCTATGCGCTCTGGCTCTGGGGCTATCTGCGGAGCGAGGAGCGAGATCCCGCGATCGAAGAAGGGTCACACGGCCCTTTCTCGTTCGGCACCGGGATCGCGGTGCTGGCGGTTGCCGGTGTCGGAGCGGCATTCGTTTCCGACTGGTTCGTCGATGCGCTCGACCCTGCGGTGCGGTCGCTCGGGATCTCGAAGGCGTTCACGGGGCTCGTGATCGTCGCCATCGCCGGCAATGCGGTCGAGAACCTCGTCGGGATCACGCTCGCGGCCAAGGGACGAGCCGACCTGGCGATCTCCGTGATCAAGAACTCCGTCGCCCAGATTGCGGTCTTCCTCTTCCCGGCGCTGGTTCTGCTCTCGCTGTTCTTCGAGCACCGGCTGACGTTCGTGCTTGCTCCCGTGTACATCGGGGCGCTGGCGCTAATGGCCCTCGCCGTGTGGCAGATCACCGGCGACGGAGAGGCGGTCGCCTTCGAGGGCTGGGCGCTCGTCGCGATCTACATCGTGCTCGCGGTCCTGACGTTCTACGAGTGAGGTTGACCTCCGCACGGCGGCGCGGCCATGCTGCCGGCGTGCCTGAATGGATCTACTTCATCCACGCTCCGCGCGAGAACTTCGCGGAGACGATGACGGAGGAGAAGAGGCCGTCTGGGCGGAGCACTTCGAGCGTTTCGAGCGCATGCTGGCCGAAGGGACGATCATCCTCGTCGGGCCTACGCTCGGTCGCGTCAACACGGGCATCGCCGTCTTCGAGGCGCCCGACGAGGACGCGGCGCGCATGATCATGGAGGACGATCCGGTGATCGCCGGCGGGTTCGTGCGCGGTGAGCTGCGGCCGTTCAGGGTCTCTCTGCTTCGCGGCCGCGATTAGCGAGCTTGCGAAGCGCTGCGACCTCTTCGACGCCGAGCTCGCGCCATTCTCCCGGGCGCAGGCCCTGGACAGTGAGCCCGGCGTAGCGGCTCCGATGGAGTTGGCGGACAGGATGGCCGACCTCCTCCAGCATGCGCTTGACCTGGTGCTTGCGACCCTCGTGGATCGCGAGCTGGATGCGCGAAGGGCCCAGGCGTCGAACGCTGGCGGGCGCGGTGGGGCCATCGTCGAGCTCGACGCCTTTCGCCAGTGCGGCGAGCGCCTCGTCCGACGGCTCGCCGTCAACCTCGGCCTCGTAGACCTTCTCGACCTCGTATCGCGGGTGCGCGAGCCGGTGCGCGAGCTCGCCGTCGTTCGTGAGCAGGAGCGCGCCAGTCGTGTCCGCGTCGAGCCGGCCCACGGGGACGACGCGCGACTCGTGGCGAACGAGCCCGACCACGGTCGGACGCCCCTGGGGATCGCGCGCCGTCGTGACGACGCCGGCGGGCTTGTGAAGCAGGATGTACGCGAGCTGCTGCGGCACGAGCAGGCGGCCGTCGAGGTCGACGACGTCGCCCTCCTTCACGAACGTGTTCAGCTCCCCGCGGACACCGTTCACGCGCACGCGCCCGGTCTTGATCAGCTCGTCTGCGCCGCGCCGTGAGGCGACGCCGGTTCGAGCGAGGTACGCGTTCAGCCGCATGGGCGGATTCTCGCTTTCGTCGCACCTGCGGCACACACGTGTGCGGATTTCCGCACTACGATCGAATCGGGGAGGAGGTCGGCAGTGCCAGTAACCCTCGGACTCGCCCGTCGATGGCAGATCCCATCTACGTAGAGATCCTCGTTCGCGCTCCCCTCGAGGAGCTCTGGCGTAAAACCCAGGAACCCGAGTTCCACCAGCGCTGGGACCTGCGATTCAGCCGGATCGAATACCTTCCGCGATCGAACGACTCCGAGCCCCAGCGCTTCCTGTACAGCACGCGGATCGGCTTTGGCCTCGAGGTGCGCGGCGAGGGCGAGGGTGTCGGGGACAAGGACGCCGCCGACGGCTCGCGGACCTCGGCTCTTCGCTTCTGGTCCGACGACCGCCGAGCGCTGATCAGGGCCGGAAGCGGCTATTGGCGCTACGTGCCCACGCCGGAGGGCGTCCGCTTCATCACGAGTTACGACTACCAGCCACGCTTCGGCCCAGTTGGCGGGCTGCTCGACCGCCTCGTCTTCCGCCCGCTGCTCGGCTGGGCGACAGCCTGGAGTTTCGATCGCCTGCGGCTGTGGCTCGACGAAGGAATCGAGCCGGAATCGTCACGCCGACGCCTGCTCCCACGTGCTCGCCGCTGTCGCCGGAGTCCGCGATGACGTCGATCTATCGCCAGGCGCTCGGCGACGATTTCGAGCGCTTGCATCCACGCGTTCGCGAGCGGTTCTCGATCTCGAGCGAGGACAGCCGCGCTCAGATCGGGCGCGGGACGATGGAAGAGATCTGGCGCGGACGCCTGTACACGCTTCCGTTCCTGCTGATCGGCACTTGGCGACGGATCATGTTCCCTACCCGCGGCGTCAATGTGCCCTTCACGGTCGAGAACTACGCGTACGTTGACTCGTTCGGACGGGAGACCGTGACCTGGATCCGTACGTTCGAGTTCCCGAGACGATCGCGCCGCTTCGATGCGTACATGATCTGGAGCGAGCAACGCGACTGTATCGTCGACTACCTCGGCACTCACCAGCACCTCGCGGTGGACATCCATCCCACCGTGGACGAGCGAACGGGCGGGCTCCGACTGCGCTCGGGTGAGCAGCGGTTCTACGAACGTCGTGCGGGGTTTCGATTCCCGATGGCGTTCTCCGGCTACGCAGACGTCTGCGAATGGTTCGACGAACAGGACGGACAGTTCCGAATCGAGGTCGAAGTGACCAATCCGCGGTGGGGTCGTCTGTTCGGCTATCGCGGCTCGTTCACGGTCGAACGGGTTCAGTCTTCGACTGGAGTGCCCGCAGGCATCCAGCCTCGGCGCGAGGAGCGGCGCGAGTGAAGCTAGGCCGGCCGGCGCTCGGCAAGCGCCTCGAGGCGCTCGCGGAGCTCGTCCGCGTCGCCGCCGAGATCCTCGAGCCGCGGCAGGGCTGCCAGGCTCTCCAGGCCGAAGACGCGCTCGAAGAGCGGGGTCACGCGGTAGCGGACGGCGCCCGCGCCTGCTGATTCCCGACCCGCTTCGGCGATCAGGCCGCGCTCGACGAGCCCCGCCACGACCGAGTCGACCGCGACTCCGCGCCAGCGCGCGATCTCCGGGCGCGTGCACGGGCCGAGGTAGGCGACGATCGCCAGCGTCTCCAGCGACGCCTGCGAGAGGTTGCGCTCGACGGGCCGCTCGAAGAGCCGCCCGCAGGCCTCGGCCGCCTCGCGCGAGGCGCGGAACGCCCAGCCGCCCGCCACCTGTTCGAGCACGATCCCGCTGCGGCCTTCGCGGTAGCGATCGGCGAGCAGGCCCAGCGCGGTCTCGATCCGCTCGGGCTCGTCGCCGGCGGCCTCACCGAGCTCAGCCACGGTCAGCGGCTGCGAGGCGACGACGAGCAGCGCCTCGAGCGTCCGTGCGAGCGCGTCGACCGGGTTGGCCGGAATCAGGCGGAGCGGGCGCTCCATGCGCTCACCTCCTCCTCGGAGAACTTTGCAACAGTCTGTTGCAAAGTCACGCGGATCGGGGCGAACGGCGCCGCCTGCTCGAGGGAGACCTCTCCGTTGCGCCGGAGCTCGAGCAGGGCCAGGAAGGCGACCGCCTGCTCGACGCGGGAGAGGCCTGTGACCTCGTGCTCGAAGTCGAAGCGCGAGCGGCGTCCGAGCACGGCACGAAACCGCTCCAGAAACTGGGAGACCGGCGGAAAGCGAAGCTCGAGATGGGCGAGCGAGACCTCGGGCGGCTCGGCGGCGAGCGCGCACAGCGCCGTCGCGAGCACCGCGGGATCGTGCGGGGCGAGCCGGCGCTCGCCGCGAGGCGCGAGCGGAGCGGGCCCAAGCCGGAAGAAGCGGTCGCGCTCCCCGGCGAGCCGGTCGGCGAGCCATTCGGCCGCGGCTCGGATCCGCCTGTACTCCTCCAGACGTCGGGCAAGCTCATCGGCCGCCTCCTCGGGCTCGAGGTCCTCGAGCTCCGCATCGCCCTCGAACAGCGCGCGGGCCTTCAGCTCGAGCAGCGCCGAGACGAGCACGAGGAACTCCCCGCATGCTTCGAGGTCGAGCTCCTCCCGCTCGGCGAAGGCGTCGGAAAGAAGAGGAGCAGCTGAGGCGGAAGCGCTGTTCGCTGCACCTCTGTGCGTCGCCGGCGAAACCGGACGCGTAGCGTGCTCGACGAAGGCGAGCACGATCGCCGCCACGTCGACCTCCGCCAGCGGAACCTCCTCCCGCAGGACGAGGCTCAGCAGCAGGTCGAACGGACCCTCGAACGCGTCGAGGTCGAGGTCGAGCTCCCGGACGGTCACCGCCAAGACGCTAACGGGAGGGCCGGACGCGGCGTTTCGGGATGGTCATGCGGGGGCCGCGCGGCGCGCTGACCCCTTCTGCGCCTGCCCGGCGGCCCTGGAAGAACTGCCACCAGACGAAGAACGCGGTCGAGCCGACGAAGAGGACGAGCGAGACCCACGCGTTCAGCCGCAGCCCCGCGAACTCGTGCGCCTGGTCGATGCGCAGCAGCTCCTCGAAGAAGCGCCCGAAGGTGTAGAACGAGACGTAGAGGGCGAAGAGCGCCGGCGCCCGGATCCGGAAGCGCCAGTCGATCAGCAGCAGCACGCCGACCATCGACAGGTCGTAGACGAGCTCGTAGAGAAACGTGGGATGGAAGGTCTCGTGCCCCTGGTACTTCGCGGCGATCCCGGTCTGGTGAGCTTCGTCGATCTCGAGCCCCCACGGCAGGTCGGTCGGCTTGCCGTAGAGCTCCTGGTTCCACCAGTTGCCGATGCGTCCGATGCCCTGGGCGAGCAGCAGGCCCGGCGCGACCGCGTCGGCGAGCTCGCTCGCGCTGCGGCCCGCCCGGCGGACGACGATCGCGCCCGCGATCGAGCCGAGCAGGATCCCACCCCAGACGCCGAGCCCGCCCTTCCAGACCTCGAAGACGCCCTTCCACTTCGGATCGGGCACCTCGCTCCAGCTCGTGATGTCGTGGTAGGCCCGCGCGCCGACGATGCCGAAGGCGACGCCCCAGACGGCGACTCGCAGGACAAGATCCCAGTCTCCGCCCCGCCGCACGTAGCGGATTCCCGTCAGGCCGACACATGCCGCGATCGCCAGCAGCAGCATGAGGCCGTACATGTGGATCTGCACCGGCCCCAGATCGATCGTGCTTGTGTCCGGAGAGGGAATCGAGGCGAGCACAGGCCGTGATTCTGCCCGCCCGGGCGTACCCCTGCTCTAGAGAAGGATCTGGAGCGCGAGCTCGGGCTCGCAGCCGCGCTCGAGCAGCGAGATCGCCAGATGGAGGTCGACGTCGTGCCGCGCCGCCAGGCGGCCTGCCGCCCGCGCCTCGTATCCGGCACGCTCGAGCTCCTGTGCTCGCCAGTGCTCGATCCGCTCCTTCTCCGTCGGATCCGCCACGTAGATCTCGCTCGCCGCCATGAGGTCCCTTTCTCGCCGTATTTCCTCTTTTGTTCGGTCAGACGACGAGAACAGATCTCCCCATAGGGGGTGATATCGACATTTCACAAAAGTTTTACGGCTGCAGCCTCGAGGCGATCCGGAGCGCCTCGGCCTTCGAGAGCTCGCCCTCGAGCCGAAGCGTGACGTCACCGCGCTGCCAGAGCAGCGTTTTCCCGACCAGGCGCGAGGTGTTCTCCCGCACCCGGCCGCGGCTGTCGGTGTAGACGAGGACGTGCGGCTCCTCGAACCAGGCGCCACGGTAGCCGTCGACCGTAACTGATTCGACGTCCGACTCCGGGCGGACGAGCTTCTCGAGGAAGGCCTCGCCCCGGAACTCCGTCAGGAGCAGCCGCACATGCTGCGGCGTGCCCCAGAGGAACGTGACCTTGCCGCCGGGAATGGCCGTGCTGTAGGAGACGCGATCGGGGTCGCCGGGGTCGTCGGCGCTCGGCACGAGCAGCCACGGCGAGAGCCGCCGGGCTTCGGCCAGCGAGACGGGCCGGCCGAGATCGAGATGCCCGACGGTCGGCGCCGGCGGCAGCTCCTGGACGCGCACGATCCGCGCGCCGCCGATCCCGAGCCAGTCGAAGATCGCGGTGCGCGCCGAGGGCACGGCGAGAGCGGCCGCGACGGCGACGACCAGGACCGCGACCGCAACCGCGAGCGGACGGCGCCACCACAGCCGCCGCTCGCCCAGGCGCCGGCCAACGGCGGAGGCGAGATCCGGGGTCGCCGGAAACTCGACCTCGCGGCCCAGCGCCCGCAGAGCGAGCTCGAGCTCAGGCATACGCCTCCCCCAGCTCCTCGCGCAGCCGCGCGAGCGCCCGCGAGGTGCGCGACTTGACCGTTCCCGGGCGGACGCCGAGGGCCGCCGCGGTCTCCTCCTCCGAGAGCTCGAGGAAGTAGCGGCACGTGATCACGAGGCGCTCCTCGTCCCGCAGGGTGTTGACCGCCCCGAGCAGGCGCTCCCGCTCTTCCCCGGCGAGCAGGGATCCCTCGGGGGACGGAGCCGCGCCCCCCGAGGAGCCTTCCTCGGCCGCGCGCAGGGCAAGCGCCGCCCGGCGGCCGGCTGCGCGACGGCGATTTCGCGCCTCGTTCGCGACGATCTGCAGCAGCCACGGCCGGAAGGAAGCGCCGCGCCGAAAGCGACCGAGGGCCCGGTAGGCCTTGAGGAACCCCTCCTGGGCGGCCTCCTCGGCCTCCGGCGCGCTGCCGACGACGAGAAAGGCGACCCGGAAGGCGATCCCCTGGTGTGCACGCACGAGTTGCTCATAGGCGTCTTCGTCGCCGCTGCGGGCCCGCTCGACGAGCTCGCTCTCTGCTAGTGGCCGGCTCACCACTGTGGCTTCTACACCTTGCGCGCAGCTAGGGTTCCATTGTGTTCGCGCGCGTCGCCCGCTATCAGATCCCCGAGGAGCGGATCCACGAGGCAACGGAGGCGTTCCGCGAGGCCGCGAGCCAGCTTTCGAGCCTCGAAGGGCTGAGCGGCGGGTACGTGCTCGCCGACGCCGACACCGGCGACCTGCTGACGATCACGCTCTGGGACTCGCGCGCCGCGATGGACGCGAGTGAGGCGCGCGCCGCTCGTCTGCGTCAGGAGGCTACGCGGAAGGCCGACGGTGATGTGACCTCGGTGCAGTGCTTCGAGGTCCGGGTCGAGATCGGCGGGGCTAGCTTCTCCTAGGGCGCCGGGGCGACGCCTTCGGCGCGTTTTCGATCGGCCGGGCCGGGTATCTGCTCGCCGTCGAGAGGGAGGTGTCCGAATGCCTGTCTGGGCATGGATCATGGTCGCAGCCGCTCACGCGACCACGGACGAACCTGAGAGGAGAGTCATGACAGCAACCCATCTCTGGACGTTTCCCGACACCGTCGGCCGGCTCGATCTGACCGGCTTTGACGTCGAAGCGGCGGACGGATCGCTGGGGAAGGTCGACGAGGCGACCTACGAGGTCGGCGAGAGCTACATCGTCGTCGACACCGGCCTATGGATCTTCGGCAAGAAGGTCCTGCTGCCCGCCGGCACCGTCAAGGGGGTCGACCGGCACGAGGAGAAGGTCTACGTCGACCGCAGCAGGGACGAGATCAAGGACGCGCCCGAATTCGACAAGGACGACTACCAGGACGAGGCGTACCGCGACCGGGTCGGCGACTACTACGCGGGCAACGGGCAGGCGGGCGCTCGAGCCGAGGAGAAGGAGGCGGAGCCGGCGGGGCGCAGATCGTAGGCGGCTGACAGAAAAGCCGTTCGTAGTTGACACGGCATGGCTCTGGTGGGACCTTCGGTGTCGTGCGCCGCCGTCGGACGGCAATCCTGCTCGCGCTCGCTGTCCTTGCCGGCGTGCTCGCGGCCGCCGAATTGAGCGCGGCTGGAAGCGCGGGCGAGGCCCGCAGCCGCGCGCCGACGTACTACCAGCGCGTCAAGCCGATCCTCGACGCGCGCTGCGCGAGCTGTCATTCGGTGGGCGGAATCGGGCCGTTCCCCCTTCGGACATACGTCCAGGCCCGTCGCCATCGCGCCGAGATCGCTGCGGCCGTCGGCACGCGGGTCATGCCGCCGTGGCGCGCGGACCGCGGCTACCGCAGCTACCTGGGAGATCCGTCGCTGAGCAGGGCTCAGATCTCGGCGATCGCGCGCTGGGCGGCCGGAGGCGGCCCGCGGGGCAACCCGTCGGCGCCGGGCGAGCCGCTGCCGCCCGTGGGCGGCGGACTGACGCGGGCCGACGTGCGGCTGGCGCTTCCCTCCTACACACCTCGGCGGAGCAGCGGGCGCGACGACTACCGCTGCTTCGTGCTCGACTGGCCCGACCGAGCGCGCTATGTGACCGGCTTCGACGTCTCGCCGGGCGAGCGTCGTGAGGTCCACCACATGATCGTCTACGTCGCGGCGCCGGCGGACGCCGCCACCGTCGACGGCTGGGACACGCGCGATCCGGCCCCGGGCTACGGCTGCTACGGCGGCCCGAGCGCGACGGGCGCCCGCACGATCCCGGTCCGGCTACTCGCGGGCTGGGCGCCCGGATCCTCCGGAAGCGACCTCCCGGAGGGAACCGGGACGCTCGTCGAGCCGGGCTCGCGGCTCATCGTCCAGATCCACTACAACCTCGAGTCGACCGCGCCGCGTCCCGATCGCTCCGTCGTCGCGCTCAAGGTCGACGATTCGGTCGAGAAGCGCGGGATTTACGCACCGGTCGTCGACCTCGGCTGGCTGATCTCTCCCCAGACGTTTCGCATTCCGGCCGGAAAGCGCGTGACGCATTCCTGGAGCGGTGACCCGCGCCCGATGCTGCGCCTGCTCGGCTCGGATCTTCACCTGCAGGACGGCTTCGTGATCAGCTCGGTGCTCCTGCACATGCACCGGCTCGGGCAGCGTGGCCGCGTCGTTCTCGTACGAGCTTCGGGCAAGCGCGAGGTGCTGCTCTCGATCAGCGACTGGGAGTTCAACTGGCAGCGCGACTACCGGCTCGCGGTGCCGGTTCGCTTCCGCAACGGCGACCAGCTGTCGATCCGCTGCGAGCACGACAACACGCGCGCGAACCAGCCCCTGCGAAACGGGCGGCGGCCCGCCCCGCGAACGCGGACGTGGGGCGAGAACTCCTCGGACGAGATGTGCATCGGCTTCGTCTACGTCTCCGAGCCGTAGCGCCCCTTTAAGCCGTGTCCGGTGCCTGGCACCGGTCATGTCTCGAAGGGACGCCTGGTGCGGAGCTGGTTGTGACGGTCAGGCGATCGCGGCTTCGCCGAGGAGCGACTTCACCTCGGCGAAGAAGTCCGGCTCCGGCTTCACGCGGTAGTCCGGCCCGAGCGCGAGCGTCGTCTCGCCCTGCGAGGTCGAGATGGCGACGACGACAGGGATCTCGCCCGGGAACTCCTTGACCACGGTCGCGAGACTTCGAACGAGCCCGGCCGGCGCCTTCCGCGCGTCGACGCGCAGACGTACCTCGCGCCGCTCCGGGGTTGCCTCGAACGGCGTGACCTCGATCGCGAGCAGCTTCGTCTCGCCCTCCTGCTTGTGGTCGACCCGGCCCTTGACGACGAGCACCGCGTCCGTCTCGAGCAGGTCGCGCGCGGCGCCGTACACGGAGTTGAAGACGACGACCTCGGTCGATCCGGTCAGGTCGTCGAGCCGCATGAAGACCATCGGCTCGCCCTTCTTCGTCGTCAGCTGCTTGATCGCGCCGACGATGCCGCCGACTGTCACGACCTCGCCGTCGCGGCGACGCTCGACCTCGGTCAGCGGACAGTCGGTCTTGCGCCGCAGCTGCTCGCGGATCGCCTGCAGCGGATGCTCCGAGACGTAGACGCCGAGCGTCTCCTTCTCGAGACGCAAGAGCTCGTTCTTCTCGTACTCCTCCCCGGAGATCCTCGGATGCTCCACCTCGAACATCGACTCCTGCCCGAAGAGGAGAGCCTCCTGCCGGGCAGCACCTGACCCGAGAGCGTGCTCGAGCGCATCGAACATCCCCTTCCGCGAGGCGCCGGTCGAGTCGAAGGCACCGCACTTGACGAGCGCCTCCAACGCGCGCTTGTTGACGACCTGAGGATCGACTCGCTCCGTGAAGTCCCAGAGAGACGTGAACGGGCCGGACTTGCGCGCCTCGACGATCTTCCGCGCCGCGGAATCGCCGACGTTCTTGACCGCATTGAGACCGAAGCGGATCTTCCCTTCGACGACCGCGAAATCATGCTCGGACTCGTTCACATCCGGCGGCTCGACCTCGATGCCCATCTCGTGGCAGGCGTTCACGTAGATCGGCACGCGGTCCTTCGTGTTCATCACCGACGAGATCAGCGCGGCCATGTACTCGCGGGGATGGTTCGCGCGGAGCCACGCCGTGCGATACGCGATCAGCGCATAGCCCGCCGCGTGTGACTTGTTGAACGAGTAGTCCTGCGACGACTCGGTGTCCTTCCAGAGCTGATTCGCGACGGCGGGCGTGACGCCGTTCTGCGCGCAGCCCTCGAGGAACTTCTCCTTCAGCGAGGCCATCAGCGCGTGGATCTTCTTGCCGATCGCCTTCCGCAGATCGTCGGCCTCGGCGGGCGAGAATCCCGCGATCTGCTTGGCGATCTCCATGTAGTTCTCCTGGTACACGGCTATTCCGTACGTGTCCGAAAGAATCGGCTCCAGGCGCGGGTCGATGTACGTGACCGGCTCCTGTCCGTTCTTGCGCCGCGCGTAGGCGGGGATGTACTGCATCGGCCCGGGCCGGTAGAGCGCGACGAGTGCGATCAGGTCCTCGAACTCGGTCGGCCGCACCTGCTTCAGCGCCTCACGCATCCCCGACGACTCGAACTGGAAGACGCCCATCGAGTCGCCGCGCGCGAGCATCTCGTACGTCTTCTTCTCGTCGAGCGGGATCTTCGTGATGTCGATCCTGCCGACAAGCTCGAGCGTCTTGTCGATCACGTCCAGGTTGCGCAGCCCGAGGAAGTCCATCTTCAGCAGGCCGAGCGCCTCGACGTCCCACATCCCGAACTGCGTCACCGTCTCCTCGCCCTCGCCCTTGCGCTGAAGCGGGACGACGTCGGTCAGCGGCCGGTCCGAGATGACGACGCCGGCTGCGTGGATCGAGTCCTGCCGGACGAGCCCCTCGAGCGGCTTGGCGAGGTCGACGATCTCGCGCACGAGCGGATCTCCGTCGTAGGCCGCCTTGAGCTCGGCGCCCGGCTTCAGGCACTCGTCGAGGTAGACCTTCGGCCCCTCCGGAATCAGCTTCGCGATCTTGTCGACCGTCCCGTACGGAACCTCGAGCACGCGTCCGGCGTCGCGGACGGCCGCGCGGGCCATCATCGTCCCGAAGGTGATGATCTGGGCGACCCGGTCGCGCCCGTACTTCTCGGCCACGTAGTTGATGACGCGGTCGCGCCCGGCGACGGCGAAATCGATGTCCATGTCGGGCATCGACTTGCGGCCCGGGTTCAGGAAGCGCTCGAAGAGGAGGTCGTACCGCATCGGGTCGATGTCGGTGATGTTGAGGCAGTACGCGGCCAGCGAGCCCGCGGCCGACCCCCGCCCCGGCCCGACCTGGATTCCGTTCTGCTTCGCGAACCGGACGAAGTCCCAGACGATCAGGAAGTAGTCCGCGAAGCCCATCTCGCGGATCGTCTTCAGCTCGAACTTGAGCCGCTCCTGGAGCTCGGGCGTAACCCGGTCGTAGCGCTTCTCGAGGCCCTTCTCGCAGAGCTCGACGAGGTAGTCGAACGCGTCGCGGCCCTCCGGAACCGGGAACTTCGGGAGCCGGATCGTCCCCAGCTCGATCTCGACGTTGCAGCGCTCGGCGACCTCGAGCGTGGTCGCGAGCGCGCGCGGGTAGCCCGCGAAGTCGCCCGCCATCTCGGCCGGGGTCTTGAAGAAGAACTGGTCGGTGTCGAAGCGCCAGTGGTTCGGGTTCTTCAAGGAGTCGCCGGACTGGATGCAGAGGAGCGCCTCGTGCGCGCGCGCGTCCTCGTGGAGTAGGTAGTGGACGTCGCCGGTCGCGACGAGCGGCAGTCCCGTGCCCTCGGCGAGGCGGGCGAGCAGAGGGTTGATCCGCGCCTGCGGCTCGAGTCCCGCGTTCTGGATCTCGACGTAGGTCGAGTCCTTCCCGAAGACCTGCACGAGGCGGTCGAGGTCGGCGGCAGCGTCTGCCTCTCGGCTCTCCTCGAGCGCCTTCGAGACGCGGCCGGAGAGGCAGCCGGAGAGCGCGATCAGACCCTCCGAGTGCTGCTCGAGGAGGCCCCAATCGACGCGGGGCTTGTAGTAATACCCCTGCAAATAGCCCGCTGAGGCGAGCTTGATCAGGTTTCCGTAACCGGTGTTGTCCTCGGCGAGCAGCGTCAGGTGCGCGTAGCCCTTCTCCTGCCGGGCGGCGTCGTCGCAGACGTAGACCTCGCAGCCGATGATCGGCTTAACGCCCTGCTCGCCCGCGTGCTTGAAGAGCTGGATCGCGCCCGCCAGCGAGCCGTGGTCCGTGAGTCCGACCGCGGGCATCTCGAGCTCGGCGGCGCGCGCCGCGAGCGCCGGAATACGGCAGGCTCCGTCGAGGATCGAGTACTCGGAGTGGACGTGCAGGTGGACGAACTCGGCGGCCAAGGCGGAGCCATTCTAGGGAGCGACGGAGACGACACTCCGTGGCGGGCATCCGTCCGCTCTCTCAGCTATGTTGTCTAAATGGAAAACAGACCTCATGCCTTCTTCGCCTTCGTCCTTGCGGTCACGGGCGCCGGCGCACTGGCGGGCCGCGACGACCGAAGGAAGAGCGCCCACCTGGGCTCTCGGTTCGTCCTGGGTGTACCGAGCCGAGGTCGGCTCCTGCGTCATCGGCCTCCTCTACCTGACGCTCGTAGCGCTCCTCCTCGCTTGGCGCGGCGAGACATTCCGGCGCATTCAAGGCCCCGCCGGTGCGGGCGTCGAGACTCCGGCACGCATTATCAGCAGCGCCGCGGAATGGTTCGTTCAGTACGAGGCGGAGAACGCCGAGAGGCTCGCGGAGATCGAAGGCGCGCTCGACGGCCTGCACGAGCGGGTTCAGATCTTGGAGCGAAGACTTGACAAAGGCTTCTCCGAGCGCGTCTAAAATGAGTGGCATGACCAAAGAGCGGACAGGCGACCCCGTACGCAGGCACCTCGAAAGATCGAGGGCGCTTGGCAGGGAGATGGAGCGTTCCGGAGCAGAGGTCGTGCGCCATTTACGCTGCGCGGCCGATCAGCTTCGCCGCCTCTCTCACTCGAGCGGTCGCTAACCGAAGCCAATCGGCCTCGCTGCCGGCGAGGCGACGGCCTTACAGTACGCGCGTGGAGCCACAAGAGTTCGTCGCGCTCGGCCATGCCGGCTCCGAGCACTACGCCGGACTGGAGACGTTCCCGAACCCGGGCGTCTCGCAGGTCGAGATGACGAGCGACGAGCTGACGGCCGTCTGCCCCGTCACCGGTCAGCCCGACCTCTACACGGCGACGATCGAGTACCGGCCCGGGCCACTCTGCATCGAGTCGAAGTCGCTCAAGCTCTACCTCAGCGGCTACCGGAACGAAGGGCACTTCTGTGAGGCCCTCGCCGTCAAGATCCGGGACGACTGCGCCGCCGCGCTCCAGCTCCCCGCCGACAAGGTGCGTGTCACGCTGGAGCAGAAGGCCCGCGGCGGGATCACGATCACCGCAACCACCTAGCCGGTGCGACTGGCCGTCCTGACGGGGCTCTACGTGGGCGTCGTCTGCACGGCGCAGATCGGGACGAACAAGATCGTCGACGTTCCCTGGACCGACCTGACCGCGCCCGGTGGCACCTACCTGATCGGGATCGCACTCTCGTTGATCGAGCTCGCTCACCGGACGGCCCCAACACGACGCGAAGGCTTCGTCAACGCGCAGCTGATGGTCCTCTGCGGCTTCGCCGCGTCCGCGCTCCTCGCGGCCTACCTCGCGATCCTGAACGTGATGTCGCCCGACGACGAGCTCTTCGACCGCCTCGCCGGCACCTGGCGAATCGTCCTCGGGAGCCTCGTCGCCTTCGCGATCTCAGAGACGATCGACAACTCCTTCGGCGCCTGGCTGCGCGACCGCGTGCCCGACGCGGCCCGCGTCGTGGCGACGAACGCTGTCAGCGTGCCGCTCGACAGCGTCGTCTTCCTGCTCGTCGCCTTCGGCTCGCTCGAGTTCATCGAGGGCCAGATCGTCGTCAAGTACGCCGCGACCGTCCTCTTCGGAATTCCGCTCGTGGTCGCCCTCGGCAACCTGATGCGCAAGCCGTCGCACGGCTGACCGGCGTCCGCTCTCGCTTGATCGAGCTTTCTAAATCAGGTAGGACCACCCCTCACAGGGGGAGTCAGGGGTCGAAAAAAGGAGGAATGCCGATGAGGCGTCGCCTTTTCTTGTTCATCGCGCCCGCGTTGCTTGCAGGAGTTCTGTTCCTGGTACCGGGCGCATTGGGAAGCCACGCAGTCGTTGGACCCAACGTCAAGGTCACCGACGACAACAACAACGTCGACGGCGGGATCGGCAACGTCACGCCGAGCAAGGACGCTCAGAACCGCCAGTCGAACGAGACGACGGTCGCGGTCAGCACGATGCCCTCGCCGGTCACCAACCAGGTGGGCGACCTCGTCGTCGAGTCCGCGAACGACTACCGGATGGCGCCGCACTTCGGCGACACCTGGATGCCGATCTATCTCTCGTTCGACGGCGGGACGACCTGGTTCGGGGCGCCGCCGTTCCCGAACGGCTACAACACGATGGTCCCGGGCTTCCCGACGGACACGTCCGCCGCCGGGACAGCCTCGCCGCTCCTCGGTCTCGACGGAGCCGGGGACCCCGTGGTTCGCTTCGACCGCGCGGGCAACCTGCTCGTCGCCGGGATCGCGTTCAACCGAAATCGCGATCCGGGTGAGCGCCCACTCGACACGGTCGGCTTCGTCGCTCGCTACAGCTTCACGCCGGGCACCCCGGCGACCGCGAGCACGACGACGAGCGCAGGCTCGCCGCCACACTTCACCTACGACGGGACGACGATCGTCGACCGCGGCGCGGTCGGCTTCGCCATCTCACCTTCCGTGGGCTTCGCGGGCAACTTCACCGACAAGCCGTGGATGGAGGTCGATCTCAACGCGCCCTCCGCAAGCCCGTGCTCCGGCTACGTCTACTTCGCGGACACGAACTTCCACGGCGCAAGCGGCGGCTCGCCCGTCGTCTTCAGCCGCTCGACCGACGGCGGCGTGACGTGGTCATCGCCGCGGACGATCTCGACCGGCGGGCCGGGCGGTGCCCCGGAGAACCAGGGCGCAGACGTCGCGGTCGCGCCGAACGGGACCGTCTACGTAGCGTTCGAGGCCGAGGCGCATGGAGCGGCCATGATCAACTTCGTCAAGTCGACCGACTGCGGCCGGCACTGGACCCAGCCCCTCGTCTTGAACACGATCAACGCCGTGCAGGCGCCGGGCGTCGCGATGCGAACACCGACGTTCGCGTTCCTCGCGGCAGACACGACGAACTCGAACCTCGTGTACGCCGTCTACCAGAGCCTGAGCGGCGATTACGACATCTACGCGCAGCGCTCGACGAACGGCGGAGGCACGTGGAGCTCGCCCGTTCAGGTGAACGACGATCCGGGTGCGAGGCACCAGATCTTCCCGACGATCGAGGTCTCGCACGGCACGCTTCACGTCGCCTGGTACGACTTCCGCAACTCGGTGACGCCCGACAACGAGGCGCTCGACGTCTACTACTCGTGCACGAACTGCAACGGCGCGAGCTGGCCGGCGTTCGACACGCCAACACGCGTCACGAACGTCTCGCACAACCCCGAATGCCGGCTCTTCGGCGGGGGGACGGCGGCGTTCCACGGCGACTACATCGAGCTCGACGCCTTCTGGAACGGGGCGAGCAACATCGTCCACGTCGCGTGGGCCGACAACCGCAACGTCAACCCATGCGACCTCGACCCGGCGCCCGGCCCGCCGTCGGGCAACACCGGCAACAGGAACCAGAACATCTACGAGGCCAAGCTCACCGTCGGTCCATAGACCGGCGGCGGTTGGTGAGGGAGGGGGCCCGCTCGGGCTCCCTCCCGCCCTACGGCGGGGCTAGCTCTCGGCCGGGGGCGGAGCTGGCGCGGAGTCGGCCGGCGCGGAGTCGGCGACCGGCTCGGTCGGCGCGGCCTCCTGCTGGAGCAGCTCGCGCATGCTGTGCGGGATCAGCGCGGGATTGAGCGGCTCTCCCTTGCGCGCCTGCGCGGCCGCGTACTTCTTCGCTTGCTTGATGGCGCGCTTCTCCTTCACCGCCATCTCGCGATTGCGCTTCGCCATCGTCTGTTGTCGCTTGGAGGTCGAGGCCATAGGGCAGAGTCCTTTCGGTCGAGGTCGCCTTCCGGCGCTCGACCAGCCGTATCTTGCTCGACGAGCACCACCCGCCGGCTTTCCACCGGCTTCGTGGGATGGAGACAGCTTAGCGCGCGATCCGGGCCTTGCTCATGTTTTTCCTGCAAATCGCCGACTGCTACTGTGTGGACACGGGTCGGCAATCACGCCGCCCGGTGAGATGAGCTTCTCGTTCCTCCTTCGGGTGTTTCGAGGTAGGCAAGTCTCGAACCCGTAAAGGAGTCGAACAACATGTCCAAGCAGTCCTTCCGCGAGCTCGGCGCATCGCCGCCTGTCGTCGACGCGCTCGCAGCTCGCTCCATCCACGAGCCCTTCCGGATCCAGGAGCTCGTCCTCCCCGACGCGCTCGCGGGACTGGACGTCCTCGCCCGGTCGCCCACCGGCTCGGGCAAGACGCTCGCCTTCGCGGTCCCGATCGTCGAGCGGATGATGCCGGGCGACGGCCGCCCCTCGGCGCTCATCCTCGTCCCGACGCGCGAGCTCGCGGCACAGGTGACGGCCGATCTCGAGCCGCTCGCGCGGGCCAAGGGCCTGACGGTGGTCGCCGCCTACGGCGGGCTGCCGCTGGGCGCGCAGGCCAAGCGCGTCAAGCGCGCTCACATCCTCGTCGCCACCCCGGGACGCCTGGAGGACCTGGCCTCCCGCCGGCTCGTCGACCTCGGTCGAATCCAGACGCTCGTCCTCGACGAGGCCGACCGCATGCTCGACATGGGCTTCAAGCCCCAGGTCGACCGGATCGTCCGCCGCGTGCCCAGAAACCGCCAGACGATGTTCTTCTCGGCCACCCTCGACGGCGAGGCCGGCCAGCTTGCGCGCGCGTACACGAACAGCCCGTCGCGCTTCGAGGCCGACGCGCTGCCCGAGGACCCCGGCGAGATCGAGCACCGCTTCGTCGCGGTGACGACGGACTCGAAAGTCGAGACCCTCGTCGAGCACATCCGCGACTCGGACTCGACGCTCGTCTTCGTGCGCACCAAGCGCGGCGCCGACCGGCTCGTGCAGAAGCTCGCCCGGCACAACGTCCGCGCGGCCGCCATGCACGGGGACATGTCCCAGAACGCCAGGCAGCGCGCCCTCGCCCAGTTCGAGCAGGGCAAGGTGGCGACGCTCGTCGCGACCGACGTCGCCGCACGCGGGCTCGACCTGGACGACGTCACGCACGTGATCAACTTCGATCCGCCCGAGGAGGACAAGGGCTACGTCCATCGCACCGGCCGCACCGGCCGGGCCGGGCGCAACGGGACGGCGATCACGCTCGTCCTCCCCGAGCAGCAGGCCGACACGAGCCGCGTCGCGCGCAGGCTCGGCCACGTCGAGCAGTTCGAGCGGGCGGGGATGCGGTCCGCGCGGCCGAAGCTCCTCTACACGAGCCGCCGGGGCCGCCGCTCCAAGTGGTAGGCGGTTACGAGACGAGCTCTCGCATCGCGCCGACGAGCTCGCGCGCGTAACGGAGCGTCGCCTCGTCGAAGCCGTACCCGTAGTGGCGCCAGCGGCGCTGCTCGAAGAAGAGACAGCAGCGAAGGTCGCCGAGGGATCGCGGCAGCTTCCCGGTCCTCCGCCACCGCTCGAGCGCGGCGTTCGCGAGCTTCGCGCAGGCGTCGAACGAGCCCATCCGCTCGTAGCCGTTGGTCGTGAGCGCGAACGCCTGAAGGGCGTCCTCGTCGGCGTCGGGCGACGGGAGGTCCTCCGGGGTCAGCTCCTCGTCCGTTAGCGCCTGCGGCCTCGACTGACGATGAGGTTGATCTTCGAGCCCGCCGGCAGCACCCGTCCGGGCCGGCGGCTTTGGGAGATGACGATGCCCTTCTTGCGCGTGCGCGAGTAGGCGTAGCCCACCTTGCCGGTGCGGCAGTGCCGCTTCGCGATCGTCCGCCTGGCGGACGCAACCCTCGTGCCGACGACCTTCGGCACCTTGCACCGGGTGGGCGCGATCGAAAAGGTTTGCGCGACGTCGGGCGCGGCGTTGTAGCTCGCGTCACCCGGCTGCGAAGCGGTCACCGTGCACGAGCCGGCGCCCGTCAGGTGCACCCGTGCAACGCTGACGGTGCAGTTCCCGCTCGCCGTGAAGGAGACGGCCAGACCGGAGGACGCCGTCGCGCTGACAGTGAAGTCGGGGTCGCCGTAGGTCCTGTTCGCGAGCGGGCCGAACGCGATTGTCTGGTCCATGAGCTCGACCAACGCCAGGCTGTCGTATTCGCCGGCGGAGATCGCCCGCACGCGGGAGAGGCCGCTCGGCACGCTGCACTGCCCCTCGTCGGCGCCGGAGCCGCAGCCCCAGGCAACGACGGTCCCGTCACCCTTCAACGCCAGACTGTGGTAGTCGCCGGCCGAGATCGCCGTCACGCCGGAGAGGCCACTCGGCACGCTGCACTGCCCGTAGACGCCGCCGCCGCAGCCCCACGCGACGACGGTGCCGTCGCCTTTTACGGCCAGGCTGTGTTCGACGCCGGCGGCGATCGCGGTCACGCCGGCGAGGCCGTTCGGCACGTCGCACTGCCCGTAGTCGACCGCGGGGGCGCAACCCCAGGCCACGACCGTGCCGTCGCCCTTGAGGGCCAGGCTGTGAGAGGGACCGGCGGAGATCGCGGTCACGCCGGCGAGGCCGCTCGGCACGTTGCACTGCCCGTAGTTGTTGAACTCACAGCCCCAGGCCACGACGGTGCCGTCGGCCTTCAAGGCCAGGCTGTGAGAGAGGCCGGCGGCGATCGCGGTCACGCCGGAGAGGCCGCTCGGCACGTTGCACGACCCGCCGGTGCCCCCGCAACCCCAGGCGACGACCGTGCCGTCGCCCCTCAGGGCCAGGCTCTGAGAGCCACCGGCCGAGATCGCGGTCACGCCGGAAACGCCGCTCGGCACGGTGCACTGTCCGAAGTCGCGGCCGTGGCCGCAGCCCCAGGCGACGACGGTGCCGTCGCGCTTCAGGGCCAGGCTGTGAGCGTAGCCGGCCGAGATCGCGGTCACGCCGGAGAGACCGCTCGGAACGTTGCACTGCCCGAGGTCGCCGCCGGTGCCGCAGCCCCAGGCCACCGGCCTGCCGGCCGCCGCCGCCTGCGCCGCGCTCGGCGCGAAGAGCAGCCCGACGCTCAGCACAGCCGGCGCGAAGAGCCGGAGGGGCGGCCTCAGCCTCGTCGACAACGTGATCTTCCGCTCCTTTCCGCCACCCAAGCCGAGCGCGAACTCTCGCCACGCCATGATGAGGTGGGAAATGGGGTTCGACGATGATCTTGCTCCCTCCCGTGACGGATTACAAGGCTCTAAGCGCGGCGGCGTGACGAGCCCCCGAGCGGCTACGTTCGCGCCATGAGCGTCGACCTGCGCCGGCGCGCGCGCCTCTTCCGGCGGCTGCGGATCGGAGTGCTCGCGCTCGTGATCGTCTACTTCTTCCTGCCCTACGACGTGCAGGCCGTCGTGCCCGTGTGGCTGCTCTTCCTCGCCGCGCTCGGGCTCGAGGTGGAGTTCTTCGTCGGCGGCTACCGGCAGCGGCGAAGCGGGGTCACCCCCGCGAAGCCCGACCGCGGCCCGCAGCCGCGCGACCTCGCCGACCTCGGCGCGGGCGGATGGCGGCAGGAGCACGACCTCCCCGAGCTTCCGCTCTTCCCGCCCGGGTGGTACAGCCCGCGGCCGGTCGAGATCGCAGAGCCGGCTCGCCCCTCCTGGCGCTACGTCGCCGAAGCGGCCGCCGGACTCGCGCTCGTGGCGGCGATCCTCTTCTACGCCTCGCGCCCGCACGGCTGGGACGCGGTCTCGGCGCAGGGCAAGGCGCGCACCGAGAGCGCACTCTCGCGCGAGGCGACGATGATCGCCGGACACCCGGCGCAGGTCGGGTGCGACGAGAGCGGCCGCTACGTCGGCTTCGTCCAGGATGCGGACGGGGTGGCCGAGGTCGGGGGCGGCCAGGCCTACCTGACGCCGGCGATCTGCAACACGCTCTACCAGCTCGCGTTCAAGCACCGGGTGCGGTCGTTCTCGGGCACCGCGCGCGCGATCGCGGTCCTCGCCCACGAGGCCTGGCATCTGCGAGGCGTGCGCAACGAGGGCCTGGCGAACTGCTACGGCTTCCAGAGCGGCGTCGTGATCGGCACCCACCTCGGCCTCTCGGAGAGCAAGGCGCGCGCGATGATGCGCGAGCAGCTGGCGACGAACCCGGCCGACGCGGGCAACAACGCGCAGTACCGGGTGCCGAGCGGCTGCCACGACGGCGGCTCGGACGACCTGCGTCCGGACGGATCCGGATTTCCGTAGCCTGGCGCTAGACCTGGTTCGCGAAGGCGGCCAGACGATCCGGGTCGGCCATCGGGTTCTTTTGCGCCCGCACCCAGTCGACCAGGCGTGCGCGAGGCACGATCCAGACTCCGCGGTCGCGGTACGGATCGCGGGCGCGGCGCTTGTCGAGGCAGATCACCGGCGTCACCCAGACGCCGAGCTCGCCGCGGAGCTTCTTCGCCTGCCTTCTCGCCTTCCCGAGGTGGGCCTCCGCGTACCCGCGGTGCTTCGTCTCGATCATGAAGACCCCGCTCGGGCCGCTGACGAGGTGATCGATGTTGCCTTCGAAGCGCTGCTCGAGGTCGTGCCTCACCGCATAGCCCTCGCTGGTGAGCACGTCCAGCGCCTCGCCGACGGCCTCCTCGGAGTCGGCGCCGCGCAACCAGTGCCCCGTGGCCTCGATCTGACGTTTTCCGGCCTGTCGGAAGAGGATGAGGAGAGCGATGCCGACGTAGGCGAGCCCGCTGTTTCGCGCGTTGACGGACAACGCGATCACGAGCAACGCGAAGGCGAGCACGAGGCCGAGCAGCATCCACACGCGCCGCTCTCGCTCGCGTGCCTGCTCGCGAACCCATTGTCCCGGTTGTCTTGCGATGTCCTGGGCCACGAGTTGACCATCGGCAGGGGCGCCCGCTTTCGTGAGCGAGACGGGGCTACGCGAGCGCGTCGGCGAATTCTCGCGGCGTCATCACGCCCGGAAGCCCGGCGAGATGGGCGTCGCCCGAGACGAGCAGAGCATCCGCCCTGCGGGCAAGCGCGACCAGATAGTCGTCTTTCGGGTCCGCCGTCAGCCGCGGGGCATCGTCGGGATCGTCGACGCTCGTCGCTTGTTCACGAAGCCGCCGGACATAGCGCGCGACCTGCTTCGTCGACCCGTATCGACGGAATTTCGCGCGCAGAAGCACATCCTCCAGTTCGCCAAGGAGAGTCTCTGACACGACCAGCTCGAAAAGCCCTTCCAGCCACGCGCGGAGCAACGCCGCAGGAGGTCCCAAGGGAGAGATGAACGCGGAGATGAGAACGCCTGGATCGAGGACGACGCGAGGCACCTACGGCCGGTCGCGCTCGGCGCGCATCGCATGCAGCTCGTCGTAGGCGAGCTTCATCGCCTCCTCGCCGCTCAGGTCGCTTCGCTCCCACACGTCCTCGAGTAGGCCGAGCAGCGTGTAGTCACGAAGGGCTTCCTCGACTGCCTCTGAGTCGCGCTTTCCCTCGCGGGCTGCTGCGACCCGCGTCGCGCGCACGACATCCTCGTCGATGTACCAGGTCACTTTCTTCTTCGCCATCCGTCCGAAGGTTACCGGGATGCTGTTATGACGTCAAGCCAGCATATCTACGCGGCCTTCCGTTGGCTCGGACTCGACGATCCAGAGGGAACCATCGCCGCACTGCACCGGCTGGGAGCCGTCCCCGGGATCGGTCAGGCTCGTGCGCAGGAGCTTGACGCGGCGGCCCTCCAGCTCTGCGATCGGGCCCTCGGCCTTGCCCTGGCCGAAGGTCAGGCGCCAGGCGCGCACTTGGTCGTGGATCTTGCGGGCGGGCTGCTGCCAGTCGACGTTCGCGTAGTCGTCCTCGAAGGGCCCGGCCCAGGTGGCGCCCTCGGTGGGCTGCGGCTCGCCGGGATCGCCGGCCTCGAGCCGCTCGAAGACGCGCGGCAGGAGCCCGAGCGAGGCGTGCAGCCATTTGGGGAGGATCTCCTCGATCGTGCAGTCGTCGTCCTCGATCGGCACCCTCGTCTGGGCGAGGATCGGGCCGGTGTCGAGCTCCGCGTCCATCCGGTGCCAGGTGACCCCGAACTCCGAGGCGCCCTCGCGGAGCGTCCAGGCGAGCGGGAACGGGCCCCGATGGCGCGGCAGCAGGGCCGGGTGCTCGTTGACCGAGCCGAGGCGCGCGACGTCGAGCGCCTTCTGCGGCAGCTTCCAGGCGAAGCCCTCACAGAGCACGACGTCCGGCTCGAGCCCGCGCAGCAGCCGCTCGACGGCCCAGCGATCCGGGGCGAGGAGGAGGCTGATTCCGGCGGGAGCGTTCCCGTCGGTGATTTCGCCCCAGGGCGGCAGCGGCTGGCCGGGCTTGCGTCGCGGAACGAGCCAGGCGACCGGCTCGTGTCCGAGCTCACGCACGGCGGGAACAAGCAGCTCGGCGACGGGCAGCGCCTGGGCCAGGATCACGACTCGCAGGGCGCCGGCCATGCCGCGATGATAAGGAAGTAGATCTGTGTGCTAAGTTGTGTGTGTGCGTCTGCACATTACTCTACGAGACGAGCTTGTGCGCGAGCTCGACCGCCGCGTAGGCCCGCGCCGGCGAAGTGCGTTCGTCGCCCAGGCGGTCGAGGACGCGCTTGACGACGAGCGCCGCTGGGACTTGATCGAGTCCTCCCTCGGAGCGATCCCCGGGGACGGTCACGAGTGGGACGACGATCCGGCCTCTTGGGTCCGGAAGCAGCGACGCGCCGACGTGCGCCGCGTCGGTTGATGGCCGCGATCCTGCTGGACACGACGGTCGTCATCGACCTTCTGCGCGGCCGGGCCGAGGCCGTTGGGCGCCTGCGGGCACTTCGGGACGCGGGCGACAGGCCGTGCGTCTGCGCCGTCAACGTAGAGGAGACGGTGCGGGGCCTCCGCCCCGCCGAGCAGGAGCCTGCGCGCCTTCTCTTTCGGGGCCTTCGGGTCGTCCCGCTCGGCGAGCGCGAAGGCTGGCAGGCCGGCGAGTGGCGACGCGAGCGGGCCGCCCGAGGCCACACGCTCGCGCAGGCCGATTGCCTAGTCGCGGCCGCCGCGCTTTCGATCGGGGGCCGTCTCGCCACCGGAAACCCGAGGGACTTCCCGATGAGCGAGTTGACGGTCGAGCACTGGCCCGCCGGGGCGTAGCACCGCCGAGACGAAGCGTACGTTTGGAGTTGATGCTCTTCGAAGCGCTGGCGTTTGCGGTCGAAGCCCACGGCCGAGTCCGGCATCTCCGCAAGGGAACGCGCTTTCCGTACATCGTTCATCCGGTTCGGGTCGCCTGGATCCTCGAGCGTCACGGCTACGACGAGGAGATCGTCGCCGCAGGCCTGCTCCATGACACGCTCGAGGACACGGACGTCACGCCTGCGGAGATCGTCGACCGGTTCGGCGAACGCGTGGCGCGTCTTGTCGAGGCCGTCTCGGAAGCGGACAGAAGCCTGCCCTGGCAGGAGCGCAAGGAAGCGACGATCGCGAAGGTCGCCGGGGCCGAGGACGACGTCCTCGCGATCCTCGCCGCCGACAAGCTCGACAACGTCCGCTCGATCCGCGACTCGCTCGCCGAGCGGGGCGAGGCGGAGACCTGGGCCCTGTTCAAGGTCGGGAGAGCCGAGCAGGCGTGGTACTACCGCTCGCTCGCCGATGCATTCCTCTCCCGCAAGCCGGATAACAACCTCTTCCGAACGCTCGACACCGAGGTCGACGCGGCCTTCCCCGGCTAGGCACCGCGCCGCGAGTGAAGCTCACTCGTCGCGCCAGCGGTCGGACGCGGCTTCGAGGGCGCGTGCGCGCGAAGGAACTGGCGATCCTCGATCCAGGCACGGAAGGCCTTGCGCATTCGCATGGCGAGTTCCTTCGGAGCGCGAAACGTGTATGTCTTCTCTTTTGCAGGCAACGCTTACAGCGGGCTCACGCGAAACTACCTGGAGGAGGGTACGTTGAAGTCAAAGCAGGAGAAGAAGGTCAAGGAAGAGATGGGGCCGTTTCTCGAGGAAGGCGAGGAGGTGCGGGCGGTCCTCGTCGCCCGGCCCCGTGGGTGGACCCAGTCGATGGCGGGCGGCAAGACCCTCGGCGTCGGCCAGATGCTCGGAGGGCGGCAGCAGCAGAAGGCTCAGGAGGGAGCCGGAGAAGGAGGGATCCGGCTCGCTTCTCCCGGAGCGCTCGTGCTCACGCAAAGGCGGCTGCTCACGGTGCAGACCGGTGAGGCGCTCGGCATGGGCGTCGGAGGATCCGTCAAGGAAGTCCTCAGCGCGGTGCCGATCACGGACGTCGACTCGATCAAGGTGAAGCGCCTGCTCCTCGGCTACGTCGTCACGCTCAAAGTGCGCGGCTCGGAGTTCAAGCTGGAGGCGAACGCCGCCGCCGGCGCGAAGCCGATGGCCGAGGCGCTCGAGCGGGCGAAAGCCGAAGCGTGAGCTAGGTCTCCGAGCCGAGCCACCACACCTGGTCCGCGAGCGCATCGTCGTGTGGGCGGTCGCGGAGGAACCTCCCGATCCGTTTGACGTAGAGGCCGATCGTCCCCGGGCCGCGCGGCAGGGAGCGCGGCGAGGTGAATACGACTCCGGAGTGCTGCCCGCCCTCGGCCGCAGCCTCGCGCACGAGCGGCATGAAGTCGGCCGCGCTCTCGGTCACGAGCGCTCGGCCCTCGGCCGAGGCGGCAGTCCAGAGCTCGCGGTCGCCGTGAGCGAGCGAGGCGAGGCTGCTCTGGGGGCAGGTCGATCAGGTTCTCGGGCGCCTGGCGAGCTCGCTGCCGTGGCAACGACGATCCGGACGCGTGAGAGTGGACTAGCCGTCCCTCCCCGCGCCTTCGACGAAGAGACAGAGCGCGTTCGCCATCCGCATCTGCTCGATTGAGCGACAGCCGACTTCGAGCAGCTTCGGGCTCGCGACCACGTACGCCAGGCACTTCGCGCGTGAGACGGCGACGTTCAGGCGATTGCGCGAGAGTAGGAACTCGAGGTTGCGCGGCACGTCTCCCCCACTCGACGTTGCCATCGAGAAGATCGTGACCGGCGCCTGCTGGCCCTGGAACTTGTCGACCGTGCCGACGCGGGCTCC